>Ga0116157_10000087_pt1 | contig 100366 bp, 91 predicted proteins | sample AD_UKC048_MetaG_FD_89882 | JGI IMG/M metagenome (GOLD analysis project Ga0116157, IMG submission 89882) | Active sludge microbial communities of municipal wastewater-treating anaerobic digesters from USA - AD_UKC048_MetaG | ecosystem: Engineered > Bioreactor > Anaerobic > Digestate | place... | reverse complement strand
GGAGTTTGCGGCGCATACTGGATACAAGGGGGGGCCAGGCGTTCGTTCCTCTCTGGTTTTTCATCTGCGTTCATCTGCCCTCCATCTGCGGATGCGTTCTTGAATCCGAGGGAAATTTCAACGAAGTATCTCTGTGGTTCGTACTTCGTTCGTGGTGGCGGGCGGGGCTTGCACGGGGTGGGCGGGGCGGATAGAATGACGACATGTCTGAAGAACGCACGATGCGCGGCTTTTCCGTCGGCTTTTTCCTGCTCGGCGCGGTGTTGCTTGCCGCGACGGTGTTCTGGCTGATGAAGCCCCTCGGCCAGCAGCGGCTGCATCTCGTGTTCACGGGCCTATCCAAAGGGCATGTGCAGCCGTTCATGGCCCGGTTCGCTCCCTACAAGGACCGCCGCATGGGCGGGGCGGCCCACAAGGCGGCCCGGCTCCAGGAGCTCGTCGCCTCCTTCTCGGGCGAGCCGTTCTGCATCCTCTCGACGGGCGGCGAGATCTCGGGCACGGCGGACGCCTATTTCACCCGCGGTTCGGCGGTGATCGAGGCGCTGAACACCTTCCGCCTCGACGGGATGCTGGTCGGCAATATCGAGTTCACGTTCGGCCGTTCCCGGCTGGAAGAGCTGGCGAAAACGGCGAAGTTCCCGCTGGTTTCCTCCAGCCTTCTGGAAGAGGGAAGCGAGAATCCGCCGTCGTTCGTGACCCCCGAACTGCTGCTTTCCCCCGGAAACGGCCTGAAGGTCGGCGTTCTGGGCCTCACCCCCGCGACGACACCCGAGCTGACGGCTCGCGGCAACGTGAACGGGCTCCGGTTCCTGCCGCCCGGCCCCGAACTGGCGGCCCAGGTGGCGCGCCTCCGGGCGAAGGGGGCGGATCTGATCGTCCTGCTGACGCAGACGGACCGCGAGCGGATCGGCCAGCCCGACTGGGAGGCGATCGTCACGGCAAAACCCGACGTGGTCAGCATGGTCGACTTCAACGTCGATGCCCCGCCCCCCGTGATGCAGGACGGGATCGTCATCAAGACGGTCAGCGGCTACAACCAGGGCAAGGAGCTGGATATCCTGGATCTCGAAGTGCTTCCGGGAACCGGCGTCACCTCGTATCGCGGCCGCCGTGTTCCGATCGAGTGCGACCTGATCACCCCCGATCCGATGGTTGAGACGCTCCTCCGGAAGGCCGTCGGAGACATCGAGCGCATCAAGACCGAGCCGCTCGGAGAGTTCGCGGCCGATTACGAGCGAAAATACGACGCCGAGTGCCCCATCGGCAACCTCGTGACGGATGCGATGCGCATCCAGACGGGCGCTGACGTCGCGCTCCAGAACAGCGGTGGTATCCAGAGCAACATCCGGCAGGGCGGGTTCACGCTGGGCGACTTGTACAACGTGCTCCCGTTCGACAACCAGGTGGTCACGATGTCCCTCTCCGGCCAGGACCTCCTCGAGGTGCTGACGACATCGGCCTCGCTGCGGCGCGGCTGTCTCCAGATTTCGGGCGGCAGTTACGCCTTCGCCAACCGGTCGGGCGATGATTTCGAGCTCAAGGACGTGCTCGTCGCGGGCAAGCCGCTCGAGCCGGGCCAGGCGTATCGCGTTGCCGTCAACAGCTTCCTCGCCGACGGCGGCGACGAGTTCCGCGGCTTCAAGCGCGGTCGCAGCCGCGAATACGGGCCGATCCAGCGCGAGGCCGTCAAGGCCTACATTCTCGGGCTTTCCGCCTCGGGACCGATCTCGCTTTCGATCGAGGGGCGTATCCGCAAAGAAACGCCCTGACGCCCGTTCCGGGTTTGTGTCCGGGGGCGGGGCGTGTTACAATGCGCCAACGCCATGTTTAGCACATCCTGGTTCATGCCCAAGTCCGGCGGCGCGCAGGACACCCTGTTCCGCGAGAATCAGCTCCTGAAGGCCCAGATCCAGGAGCTGCTCAGTCTCGAGGAGACGGGCTTCTTCATCGAGCTCGACTCGCTGCTCAAGGCGATCCTCAAGAAAGCATTGATTCTGTGCAAGGCCGAGGCCTCGTTCTTCGCGCTTCCCAAGAGCGATCCCGCGACGTTCGAGGTGCGCATCTGCAACCTGATCCTCGAAGAGAAGATGGAGCGGATCCGGGAGCTGTTCAAGACGGAATACCAGCGCTGGCAGGAGTCGGAGAGCGAGCTGATCACGATCGAGGATTTCATCCTGCTGCCGCTGATCCGCCGCCACCGCATGATGGGCATCATCGGTCTGAAGCTGAACGACCGGGCTCCCGAGAACGTCTGCGAGATCCTGCCGATCCTCGCGAAGCAGGCCGCCTCGTCGCTCGAGAGCGCCATCCTGTATGAGCGCATGTTCAAGCGCCTGATGGTGCTGAGCAACGTGTTCATCCTCGGGAAGGAGATCGTCGGCAGTATCGATCTCGACCGGCTGGTGGACAAGTTCCTCTCGATCGCGCGCGACGGCACGAACTGCGATATCGCGGCCATCTACCTGATCCGGGGCGGCGATGCGCGCCCGAGCTTCCAGCGCGTCCAGACGCCGGACGGTGAGGGGCGGTTTGCCGACGGGCCCGAGGCCGGCTACACCACCCTCATCCAGGAGGTGGAGGCGACGCAGGAGGCGAAGTCGGTCGAACGTCTGGCTGCGAGCCCCTATGCGGCATCCGAGACCGGCAAGGTCGGCGGTCATATTCTGTCGAATACAATAGCAATACCGATGAAACCTGGCGAGCGGTTCCTCGGGGTCATCCAGGTCGCCAACAAGAGGCACGGCGATGCTTTCACCCCGGAGGATCTCGATCTGCTGAAGATCCTGGGCAGTCAGGTCGCCTTCGTCATCCAGAACTCCGACCTGTTCAAGAACCTCCAGCAGGCCTACTTCGACACCCTGTCGGCGCTGACGCAGGCGATCGACGCGAAGGACAGCTACACCCACGGCCATTCCGAGCGCGTCACGAACTACTCGGTCGATCTTGCCCGCGCCATGGGCCTCGAGGAGCGGCGGATCGAGGACGTGAAGCTGGCGGGGATGCTGCACGACATCGGAAAGATCGGCATTCCCGAAACGATTCTGAACAAGCCGGGCCGGCTCACCGACGAGGAGTTCGACGTCATCAAGGCGCACCCCGAACTGGGGGTCCGGATCCTGCTGAAGGTCGAGTTCCTCGCCCCCGTCATCCCGCTGATCCGGCACCACCACGAGCGATACGACGGCCGCGGCTACCCGGCCGGCCTCAAAGAAACGGCGATTCCCTACGGCGCGCGTCTGATCGCGATCGCCGACACCTACGACGCCATGACATCCGACAGACCGTATAGAAAAGCTCTCGATATGGAAACGGCGCTTGCCGAGATCGTCCGGTGCCGCGGCACCCAGTTCGATCCAGAACTGGTCGACGGCTTCGTCCGGATGATGCGCGGAGCCGCATCCGGCGCCGCGGCCGGCCTGGCCTGACACCCCCGAACGGGAGGATCCATGCCCTTCACCGCCCACAGTCGCTATATGGAACGAGCCTTCTTCCTGCTCATTCTGCTCACCCTCTCGAGCTTCGCCTGGTATTTCACGATGGCCGATGTCGAGGAGGTGCAGACGCGCTTCCAGAACCGCCATGCGATGCTGACGAAGCTGCTGACCCGCGAAGTCGGGGACCTGCTGAACCGGCGTGCCGATCTGACGCCGCGGCTGGCCAACCTGCTCGCCGAGGAGGCGGTTGCTTATGCCGTCGTCCAGCAGCCCTCCGGCGAGATCATCGCCAAAGCCGAGAACCGGCCGATCGCCGTCGAGTCGCTCCAGGAGGTCGAGGCCCAGGCGCTCCAGGTCACGCATCTGCGGCTGATCCCGCACATGGATCTCTCCCGCACGATCCCGCTGGTCGAGGCGGCCATGCCGCTGGTCACCGAGAGCAACCGCAAGGTGATCGTCCGCGTCGGCTTCTTCCGGGCTGATGAGGAGGACCGCGTCCGTCAGGTGCGGTTTCGCAACCTGCTCGTCTTCGCGACGCTGCTGCTCGGCCTGCTCGCCTACTGGGTGGCCCGGCGGCGCAATGCGTCGCGCCTGACGCCGGCATGGCTGGGCGGAACGGGGCTGATCGTGCTGCTGCTCTTCCTTTCGACGCGCATGACGGTCCAGGAGTGGTACGAGCGCCACTGGCGGCAGAGCTTCGTCCAACACGGCATGTCGGTGGCCAAGGTCGTCAGCCTCTCGGCGAAGCGGTTCCTCCAGGCCGGTGAGGAGGCGGATCTGCGCGAGATGCAGTCGCTGCTCGACCTCGACGAAAGCTACGCGTTCCTGGCCGTCGCGAAAGACGAGCAGTATCTGTTCCATTCGGATCCCGAGCTGAAGAACGCGACGTTCGACGCCGACAGCGCCTATTCCCGGAGCCTCAACTCCGAGACGCCGATCATGGTGAAAATGGCGGAAGAAGGGCTTTACGAGGTGTTGGTGCCCATCATCGAGGGCCAGCACCGGCTCGGCACGCTCCGGCTCGGCCTGCGAAACGAATCCGGCTACGGCCCGCTGGGCGTTCTGCGGAACCGCCTGACCCTGATTTTCCTCGCGGCGCTGATCCTGTCGCTGTTCCTCGTGTATCTGCTGACGCAGCGGGTGACGCGCGATCTTTCCGCGTTCATCCAGTCGATGGAGCAGGTGACGGCCGGGGATCTGCGGCAGCAGGTGTTCATCGACCGCGGCGACGAGTTCGGCCAGCTCGCCCACGCCTACAACTTCATGCTGATGAGCCTGAAGGAGCGGGATCTGCTCGGCCGCGGCTTGCAGCACTATGTCAGCAAGAGCATCGTCGACAAGACGCTGCGCATGGTCACGACCCAGGAAAAGACCGGCGAGAAGCTGTTTGCCGTCGCCGTCTACGCGTATTTCAGCGGTCTCACCGAGGCGATCAACCGCAACAGCGGCCCCCAGGTGCTGGCCCTCGTGCGCGAGTTCTACCAGACGGTACGCCAGGTGTGCCAGCCCGGCGCGAACTGCCATGTCCAGGTCTCGATGGCCGGCATCCTGGTGCTGTTCGCGCATCACAACCGGCACGAGGCCCTGATGCAGGCCGTCCAGTCGGCTCAGATGCTCGACCAGTCCTTCCTCAAGCGCGGGGAAGCGCCGTTCACGCCGCGACTCACCCTGCACGCCCTCGAGACGGTCCACGGCACCCTCGATGACGACGGCCAGCAGATGGTCTGGCTCGGCGAGGGGATGCTCGATGTGAAGACCTTCTCCGAAGTGCAGGACATCGACGAGATCATCGTCAGCGAAGAGACCTCGTATCTGCTCAAGGATGTGGCCACCCTGGATGAGCTCGATCTCGCCTCGAGCGATCAGGGCCGGGTTCGCGCCTACATCTTCCGGGGCTTCAAGCCGATCGATGCGTTGATCCGCATCTTCCCCGAGGCTTCGCCCTGGACGAAGGTGCTGATCCTGAAGGTCATGAAGGGCCAGGCCCGGAACGAACACGTCGACCAGCTCCTCCAGTGGTTCGCCGATCCCGATCCGAACATCCGGTACCACGTGATGGACGTGTTGGAGCGGCTGCGGCCGGCCGGCATCCTCGACTTCGTCGTGAAGACGGTGAACGAGGAAAGCGAGGCGAAGGTGCTGTCGAAGGCGATCGGCGTGCTCGGCAAGATCGGCAACGAGACGCATGTTCCCATTCTGGCCGAAAAACTCCGGGTCGACGACCGGCGCGTCAAGGCGAACACCGTCGAGGCACTCGAGACGATCGGCGGCAAGAAGGTGTACGAGTTTTTGAACCTGCTCGTCGACGAGCAGGACAACCGCGTGCGTGCCAACATCCTGATCGCGCTGGGCAAATACGGCGATCTGCGGGTGTTCGAGCTGCTGACCACGATGATCAAGGATCCCGACCGGAACATGCGGGCCTCGGCCGCCTACGCGCTCGGCAAGCTGGGCATGGCGCAGGGCGTCGAGCCGCTGATCTCGGCTCTTTCCGACAAGGATCCGGTGGTGAGGCGCCAGGTCGTGGCATCCCTGACGGCGTTGAAAGCCGATCTCGATATCGAATCATAGAGTAAGATATATAACGGGTTTCCGAGGAGGGTGAACGGCATGGAGTTCGACCAGGCATACAAGCAGGCCAACGAGGCGCTGAAGGAAAAGCGGCTGGACGACGCGCTGCGGCTGTTCGAAGAGGCGCTCAAGGCCAAGCCGAACGACATCTACACGATCAACAAGATCGCCATGATCCACAAGGAGAAGGGCGAGTTCGACAAGACGATGGGGCTGCTCGAACAGTCGCTCAAGCTGAAGCAGGAGGATCTGTACACGAACTACCTGCTCGGCAACACGTATCTCGAGCAGGGAAATATCGAGAAAGCTATTGAAACGCTCGAACACACCGTCGGCCTGAATCCGAAGGACAAGTACGCCCGCAACTCGCTCGCGCTCGCCTACCGCATGCGGGGCGACACGGACAAGTGCGTCGAGACGCTGCGCGAGGCGCTCCGGGTCTCGCCCGACGATCTCTACAACAAGCTGAGCCTGGCCACCGTCCAGTTCGAACAGGGGGATGCCCCCGAGGCCCTGCGGCTCGCCCAGGAGATCCTCCGGAAGGATCCCCAGAACCTGAACGCGATGGTGCTGCTCGGCCGCATCACGCTCGAGGACGGCGACAACAAGGCCGCGCAGAGCTGGTTCAACAAGGTGCTGTCGATCGACGGCAACAACAGCGAGGCCCACTACTACGCCGGCCGGCTGTGCCTGGAAGACGGCGACCCGGCGACGGCGGCCGCGCATTTCAACGCGGCGCTGCAGACCGGTTCCGACAAGCTGTCGATCAGCAAGAACCTCGGCTTGATCTTCCTCGACAAGGGGATGTTCAAGGAGGCCGAGATCGAGTTCGCCCGCGCGATTTCGCTCGATTCGGAGGACCCGTTCACGCTGAACAACATGGGCAAGCTGCTGCTCTTGCAGGGCCGGCTCGATGAGTCGCTCAAATACCTCGAGAAGGCGCTGGCGGTGAAGCCGGATTACGCATTTGCCCATTACAACATGGGGAAGTTGTACCGCGAACGGAAGGATTACCCGCACGCCATCTGGCATCTGCTGTTCAGCCTCAAATACGAGCCCGACGACGTGTATGCGATGAACAGCCTCGGCCGCACCTTCCTCCAGGCCGGGCTGCCCGTGCAGGCGCGCGACGTGTTCGAAAAGGTGCTGCACGAGAAGGAGGCTGCAGATCCCTACGCGATCTTCGGCCTCGGCGAGACCTACGAAGCGCTCGGCGAGTTCGAAAACGCCCTGGTTTCGTATCGGAAGCTCAAGGCGATTCCGGGCATCGCGAAGAGCCTGGTGGAAAAGGCCGACGCGCGGATCCGGGCCTTGCAGGGCCGCTGAGATGCTGCGCCGGTTCGACATCACCGTTCCCGACGACCTCGAGGAGCCTCTGGGCGGCCTCGCCGAGCGGCTCGGCCTGGTCACCTTCTCCAGCCCCCAGATCGAGGATACGGGCGGCGGGGAAGAGGATTTCCGGTTCACGGGCGAGACCGTCGTCAGCTTCCTCGTCTCGACGGTCGAACAGAACCCGGAATATATATCGAAAGAAATAGAACATTTTCTCGCCGAGTTCGGCGCGGCCGGGTCGGCGAAGCTCGAGATCCGCGATTATCCCGACAACCAGGACTGGATGGAAGGGTTCCGGATGCACTTCCAGCCGATCCGGGTGGGGTCGGGGATCGTCGTGAGGCCGCCCTGGGCCGAGCCCCTGGAAGAGGAAGCGCAGGCGACCACGATTCTCATCGATCCGGGGATGGCGTTCGGCACGGGCACGCATGAGACGACCCGGCTGTGCCTGACCCTGCTCGCCAAGCTCGAGCCGTGCGGCGGCCGGTTCCTCGACATCGGGGCCGGCAGCGGAATCCTGGCCTTCTACCTGGCGAAGAAGGGTGCCGCCGCCGTGACGGCGCTCGAGATCGACGGGGCCGCCGTCGAGAACATGCGCAAGAACGCGGCCCTCAACGGCATCGAGAAACAGGTCGAGATGCGGTGCGGGGATCTGGCGGCGTTCGAGCCGGCCTGGCCGGCCGACGGGGTCGCGGCCAATATCACTTCCCCCGTGCTGACCGAACATCTGGCACGCATGGCGGCCTGGGCGAAACAGGGCGCGTGGGGCGTCTTTTCCGGCGTCAACGACACCAACGCCCCACGGGTGCGCGAGGCCCTGAAAGCCGCCTCCTGGCGCCTCGAAGAGGAAATCACCGAAGCCGACTGGCACGCCTTCCGCTGCACCCGGGTGTAACGGACCTCCCCAAAACGCGTTTTTACCTCAAAGACACAAAGACACGAAGAAAGAAATCCCTCTTCGTGTCTTTGTGTCTTTGTATCTGGGAGGGAGAATTCGTTACAAGAACCGATCCGCAGATGGCACAGATGAAAACCAGAACGTCTTCTGTTTATGGGATTTCCGTCGCATTCAGAACATCAGATAGACCCGGGCGCCCGTTCACCTCTGGGTTTCATCTGCCCTTCATCTGCGGATGCGTTCCTGAAACCGAGGTGTATTTCAACGGATCGTGATCTGCCCGTATTCCTCTGTGCCTCGGTGTCTCTGTGGTGCGGTTTGTTGGGCTAAAAACGAACATTCCCGGGCCGAGGCCCGGGAATGTTGTTCAGAGGCTACTTCGAGTTGCTCTGGCGAAGGAGAGTGATGTACTTGTTGTAAGCTTCACGATAGTCGGTAAGCGCCTTCTGCGTATCGGACCGCAGCATGTTGCTCCGCATCTCTTCGTCAGGACTTTCGCTGCCACCGATGTTGGTGACGATCGAAATATACTTGTTGTAGGCCTTGATGTAATCGGCATGAGCGTTCTTCAGCTCGCTGGAAGCGGTGGTGGAAGTGATTTCGGGGACGACTTCCGGAACGACTTCAGGAACCGGAGCTGCTTCGTTCGACACCGGGGCGGCTGCGACCGGAGACTGATCACCACTGACCGGGATCTCACTGGCAGAGGACGGAACACTCACGACACCCGAGCTGGCCGACACGGAAGAGGGCAGGTTGTTCCCGTTGCCGATGTCCTGCTTCTGGCGCTTGTACTTCTTCCAGAGGAAGTAGCCGGCGACAGCAGCGCCAACGACGACGAGAGCCGGGATGAAGAGCGGGCTTCCGATGATGCCGCCGATGAAACCGGCGATACCGGAGAAGAGACTGCCGATCATGCCGACGATCCCACCGAGAGTGCCGGTCAGGAACCCGCCTGCAGCGGCGACGCCGCCACAAATCGTGGTGCCGATTCCGGCAATGCCTGCGCCCGCGCCTGCCACTGCTGCAACAGCGCCACCTGTACCTGCGGCCACTGCACCACCGGCGAACCCGACGGCAGAGGCGATGGTCGGAGCGGCGAGAATGGCTGCGCCTGCGACACCGACGCCGATGAGAGCCGATTTGACCGGATTGGCCTTGACCTTATCCTTGATCGTCGAAAACAGGCCGGCTTCGGCGCTGGTCACGAACGACGTCAGGAGCATCACAACGGCCAAGGTTGTCGCGAGAGACTTGAGAATGTTGCGATACAACCTCATATGGATTCCTCCTTCAATTGAGTAGGAACAGAGAACGTTACGCTGAGTTTCCTTTCAGGACACCTCCAGGACGGTATGAAATGGTTAGGGTTGGGTAAGTTGGGTTGGGTTAGGGTTGGGTTTTGGGTATAAAGAAGAACCCCGCCTCGGGTAAAGCGGGGTTCCAGCTTTAACGAATGATGGACGGGACCTTGGACTACTGGACTCCCCTTCGCTTTTCAAGGACCGCTTCGTGAATCTTGTTATCGATTATACGAACGGGGCGAAAGAGCGTCAAGGGGTCCGGTACCCCGGTGAACTTACTTCACGATGCCCATCTTGAGGGTCAGGTTCATGCGGGTGTCGATCTTTTCCTTCTTGCCGCCGCCCATGTCGTTTTCCATGACCATGATCATGTTGCTGACGACTTCGTTCTTGACCATGATGCCGGTCTTGTGGGCGAACCAGATCTTGCCGTCGGCCTTCACGTTCAGGTTGATGCTGCCGGTGTCGCCCTGCTCGGAAACGACGCTGGAGCCGAGCTTCACGCATTCCTGGCCGTCAACGGTCTCGAAGCCGAGAACGGTGTATTTCACCTTCAGGGGAATCGGCATCTGGGGGTTGGCGGGAATCGTCGAATCCCAGTTGTCGCCGACGCCGACCGGGGTGGCCGGGAACTTGATCTGCATCTGGTTGAAGTTGGCCTGCTGGTCCATGCCTTCGGACTCGATGACTTCGCCGTTCTTCGCCATCTTGACCTTGATGACCTGGCCGATCGCGGGGAGCTGGGTCGGCGTGTCGTTCACGGTGATGGTGCCTTCGGTGATGGTGGTGGTCATCTCGATGTTGCCGCTCTTGTCGACGCCGGTGACCTTCTGCTCGAGGGACATGTTGGTCTCGAGGTTGGTCTTCTGGGCGCGCTGCATGGCGGTGACGACCGTGTTACCGTTGATGTTCATCTTGTATTTGGTCGTGGTGCCGGGGGCCGGGTTGTACTGGAGCAGGACCTTCTCGGCGGCCATGGCGGAGACGGCCACACCCATGAGGAACAGCACGCTGAGAACAATGGCAAAACGCTTCATGTAGAAAGAATCTCCTTTCACTCTCCAGGGTTTCAGCCCTCGGATAAGAACCCAAAACGGATTGAAATCCCTTCAACCCCTGTCAAGAGGCTGATTCCGCGTGAAGATAGCATACGGCCCCCGGTGTGTCAAGTTTATTCCGGTCTTGTGTCCCGTTCCCCAAGCGGTATATAATCGTTCCGTGCCCGGGAACGCGGTACCGCCCGGGCCGGTCTGGATGCGTTGCCCGTCAGCATGGCGCAAGCGGCCTCTCCGCCCCGCCGGCGACGAGATCATGGGAAAGGTCGGTCAAACTCCTGAGTCCCCGCACGGATTTTTCCTACAAGCAGTTCGAGGACGTGTATTTCGAAAAACGCGTCTGGATGCCGTCCGCCACGGTGTCGAACTTCCTGCTGATGTTCACGCGATGCAGCATCGGGGCCCGGTCGAAGCTGGGCGGTGAGTCGTTTTCCAACCTCATCGTCACGCTTTCCGAAAGCGAGATTGTACCCCGTACGCTCGTCTTCTGGAATTCGGCTGTCAAAGCCTGCATCGAGGGCAGCCCGCTGATTCCCGCGATCACGCGGATCGAGCGGGCCGGCGTCAAGATCCTCGTCTCGGGCTTCGCCCTCGAGCGGCTCAAACTCAAGGGCCAGCTTCGCGTCGGAAAGCTCGCCAACACGATCGACCTTCTCGAAGCCATCAACAAAGCCCAGAAAGTCGTCACCTTCTGAATGGAACGAGCGCTGGCCCACGACGCACCACAGAGTCACAGAGGCGCAGGGCCACGGAGAGAGACGAGCTTCTCCTGATGAAACATCACGAGGTCCGATTCGAACGAGGCCCGATCCGCAGATGACGACGATGGCGCAGATGAAATCCAATGCTTCTTCACGCATGACGTTTTCTGCCCATACAGAATCTCGGGTGTCCGGGCCTCTCCTTTTGCGTCTGCGTTCATCGGACCTCCATCTGCGGATGCATTTCTGAATACAAGGGGTATTTCAGCAGAGAATCTTTGCGGGGAAGCATTCTCCGTTTCTCCGTGTCTCGGTGCCTGGTATGTTGGTTTCGTCATGAGAACCGATCCGCAGATTTCGCAGATTGCGCAGATGAAAAGCTGAAAAGTTCGTTCATTGGAGGAGCCAGGGCACAACGAAAATCAGATTTTTCCGGTGTTCTTTCTCATCTGCGTTCATCTGCCCTCCATCTGCGGATGCGTTCCTGAATCCGAGGAATGTTTCAACGGAGTATCTCTGTGGTTCGTACCTTGCCTCTGTCCTTCTGGATGGGCCGAATGCTGCTTCCAAGGCTGGTCGGCGGGAACTGGGCGATTTTTTTCGGAGGTTGTTGACATGGAAAACGAACCATGGTATCATCGCTTTACTGACGTGGAGGGCGATTAGCTCAGTTGGCAGAGCGCCTGCTTTACACGCAGGTGGTCGGCGGTTCGAGCCCGTCATCGCCCAGCGGTTGCCCAAGACGTCGTGAGTATCTGGGGACGTAGTTCAGTTCGGTTAGAACGCATGCCTGTCACGCATGAGGTCGCGAGTTCGAGTCTCGTCGTCCCCGCTGCCCAAGGCCAGATAGCTCAGCTGGTAGAGCAACGGACTGAAAATCCGTGTGTCGTTGGTTCGATTCCGACTCTGGCCATTCTTTTTTGCCATGGCGGCATAGCCAAGTGGTAAGGCAAAGGTCTGCAAAACCTTTATACATCGGTTCGAATCCGATTGCCGCCTCTTTTTATACCGCGTAGTACACAAAAGCCCCGGTTCCAGGACCGGGGCTTTTTTCGTCTCCCGAAGCCCCGGCAAATTCCTGCCGGGGCCTCGGGATGAACGGGGAGACGGTCAGTTCTTTTTGCCGGATTTCTGGATCGTGTCGAGGACGCTGCCGGCCCAGGCTTTGGCGGTTTTCGAGCCCTCGGTTCCCCAGTAGTGGAGGCCGTCGCCGCCGCTCGAGGGGTAGTTCGTGACAGGGCGGGAGTCGACGAAGGTGCCCTGGGTGCCGACCGTGGCTTTGATCGTTTCGCAGAGGCGGTCCTGGGCCGCGATCGATTTCACGCTCTCGCGCGCCCGCGGCGGGCCGACCCAGACGAGGGTGCAGCCGGCGGCCTTCGCCGTGTCGATGATTCGCTGGGTCTCCCGCTTCACCGTGGCTTCCGAGGCGCCGAACAGGTTCGCTCCGAGGGAAACGACCAGAACGGTCGGCTTGTACTCCCGGATCATCTCGGGAAGCGACGGCGTGGCACGGGGTGTTCGCCAGTCGGCCGGCCGGTCGACGGCGCCTTTCTCGTTGCGGGCGTAATACCCGCATTTTGTCACGGTTCCCTGATACCACCACGAGGGGGAGCTGCCCGCGACGCCGATGGTGCGGATCTGGGCGCCGGTTTCGCGCATCGCCTGGTCGATGGTCGAGCCGTAGATGCCCACCGTGTGGGAGTCGCCGATGTGCAACACGCGCTGGCCGGGCCCGATCAGCGGGCCGCCCGCCACCGGCTGGGATGCCCCCGGAGCGGCAGAAGCCTCTTGCGAGACCGATGGAGACGTCGTCGGGGCCTGCGGGGACGGGGTTGCAGGCGCGGCAGCCGTTTCCGATGAAGGAACGGCCGGAACGCCGGAAACGATCGCTGTCTGCGATGCGGCTGTGCCCGGCAGTTTCAGCTCCCACCCGACCAGGATCAGGTTCGGATTGCTGGCGAGCGAGGGATAGCGGTCCTTGTTCAGCCGCACGAGTTCCTGATACCGTCGTGGATCCCCGAGCAGACGCCGGGCGATCTCGCACAGGGTGTCACCCCGTCTGACCGTATAGGCCGAACGGACGGCAGCCGGGGAATTCGCGGCTGATTCCGACGGGCTGCCGGATTCCGTGGTGATCGCCGGCAAAGACGTGGACAGTGTCTCGGAGGAGTCGACGGGTGCCTTCTCCGGTGGCAGCGTGACCTGGCCACCCGAGAAGGGACTGGTCTGGGCGATCACGGCGGGGGTTGCGACGGCGAGCCCGCCGAGCAGCAGAAGCCAGCGACTGGAGTTCCGGTTCATGACGATCCTCCCTGAAGCAGTTCTTTGGGCGGAATATGAAGGGAAATCTTCTTTCAGTATCCCGCCTCTTCCGCCAGGGTGTCAAGGAGGCGGATCGGAGCGGCTCGTGACCGCAAAATACACGCATACATATAAAAAGCCCCGCTGCAAGGCGGGGCTTGGGGAGTCGATGACCGAAACTCAGCGAAGGAAGAGGTAGAGATGCTGGATGAAATCGCCGAAGTCGAGATTGATCAGGCGCAGGTTGGCGGGCCGGCCGAACAGCGAGCCGGTCACGATGCCTGAAACACGGTCATACCGGATGCTGGCGGTGCGGTTCCCGAGAGTGCCGGTCAGGGTGCCGTCAGAGAGACGGAAGCGAAGCGCGAGCGGGGAGCAGGAAATCTCGCCCGTCGAGGTCCCGTCCTGCCAGATCGTGGAGGTGACGTAGGGGTTGCCGTAGACCGTTCCCTCGTATCCGACCCGCTCCGGGGACCAGTCGAACGCGAGGTCGATGCCGCTGCCGTGAGCCGTTCCCCGGATGGTGCGGGCGGCATGGTCGATATGGAGCTCGACCGGCTGGTTGCCGGCGGTGCCGGTGATCGTCCAGAGCGTTCGGTCCAGGGTGAGGCGGAAAAAGGTCGTCCCGATCGTGCCGTCGATCCAGGCCTGCTTTGGAAGACCCCGGTCGGTGCGCATTTCGGCGATATGCTGCCGGTCGAAACCGGCCAGCCGCGAGGATGATCCGGTTTCGGCGGAACACGGAACGGCAGAGGCGGAAAGGGCCACGATGAGTGAAAACACGAGGAACAGGCGGTTCATGGGATCCTCCTGATGGCTTGTCCGTCCGATCACGAAGTCGGATGTCATGACTTCATTCTGCCTTTTCCAAGGTGTCCCTGCCAAGGAACAGTTCCCGGGCTGCAGATTCCGGCATGAACGCGGGAGCCGGTGCCCATGGCGTCCGGCGGCGTTACAGAAAATATGCATCGGGAATCGAACCCCTCGTTGCATATTTCATGTAGCACGTTGCGCCGGCCTGGAAATCGGAACGGCCTGGGATCGCTGGTTGGCGGTGGGGAACACTCGAACATTGTTCCGTGACACGCCAGGGGCGATCATAAAAGAAGAGATGATTTTTTTATCTGGAGGTCATGTGACATGAATCGTGTTCAGCCCGGTATGCTGCTGGTTGCGGTGCTGCTGTTTGCCGTCGCGCTCGTTTGCCCGGTTTCGGCCGAGACGCTGAGTCAGACGTTCACTCATGAACTGGTCGTGACGGCCCCGGCGCAGAGCTGGGAGCATCGCATCGATCTGCCCGAGGAGCTGTCGGCGACGGGGCGGATCTTCGTGCGGCGGGCTCTCGAGCTGACCGGCCGGATGGTCATCGAGCGCGAGCAGTTCACTCCGACGTATTATTACGTCAAGGTCCGGCTGCCCAAGCTCGTCGGCGAGCCGATGAAGGGCATCCTGAAGGTCGATCTGGAACTCGGCAGTCAGCCTGCCGTCACGCCCGTTCCCGGCCAGCCGACTGGTCTGGGGACCGCCCCCGTGACACCGGCGCTGCGGCCGGCGTTCATCTGGAAGGGCACTGGCCCCTACTATGCCGTGACCCTGTATGATGTCGACGAGAACCGCACGGTCATGGAGCGGGTCGTGATCCGGAACACGTATTGTTCGTCCACCTCCGAGGAGTGGCTCAAACATCACCATTACCGGTGGGCCGTGAAGCAGGCCGACGAGACCGGCCGCTGGTCGAAGGAAGCCCAGGCCGGTTTTCGGATCGAAGTGAAGGATGGCGTGGTCGTCACCATTCCCGAGTGACGAAAGGCGCATCGGAAGCGTGCGGGGCACAGGATGACGAAGATGCCGATCCGCAGATTGCGCAGATGACGCAGATATCCGGCGGATTGATCCGATAGCGCGATGGCGTTCTTCATGGTTCCGCCGGTGTGACGTGGGATGCACCAGCCCTCCGGAGATCGGGCCGGAGGGTTTTTTCTTTGGGGGTCTCGTGTATCATGGGAGGAACACCGTCGGGAGGGGAAGGCGTGGAGAAACGACAGGGATGGATATCGTTCACAGCCGTGGCAGCCACAGCTCTGATGCTTCTGTGGCACCCGACGTCCGCTCGGGCGGGCGAGGCCCCTCTTCGACAGCCGACGGAAATCGTGTCACAGAACCCGGGCGGGGAGACGCTCGCCGACTCGGATGCCGCGGAGATCCGGGCAGATATTCAGGAGCTGCTGGCGGCGTCCCGCTTCGCCGAGCTCCATGTCCCGTCAAAAAATACTGAATCGAATGATGCAACGGAATACGCTTTTTATCGGCATGTGCTGGGCGGGCTTCGCGTTTTTCGGGAGCGGGGTGGTGTCTACGAGCGGCTTTCCCAGGGGGCATCGCGGAAGATCACCCGCCGGGTGATGCTGTTCCAGCGGGTGTTTTTGCCCCTCGCCTGGCTGGTCGATCGCCGGGCCCACCGGTTCCAGCGCCGGGGGATTCCCATCATCAAGGCAGATCTGATGCCTGTAGCCGGTCTGCCCGATCCCGAAACCCCGCCGAAATGGCGGGGGCGGCTGGCTCCGGATCCGGCAAAGCGGCTGGCGGCGGAGCTGGGCGCGTTCAAGAGCCTGTTCCGGGCGCGGGTGAAGACGGCGGATTTTGCCGGAGCCGCGGCGGCGGCGCATCGGACCCTGCGGCTGGTCCGGGATCTCGAATCGCGCGAAGGGTGTCATCTGGCGATGACCGCACATTTTCTCGAATCGCTGGGCCTCTGCGCCCTCCATGCCGATCGGTATGCGCGTGAAAGCGGGGGGGGAACCCTTCCGCTGTCGAAAGCCTTCCTGAACGTCCAGTTGTTTCCCTTCGGTGGCACGCTTGCCGTCGATCTCGAAGGCCAGTCGCTGCATGCCCGCGGCATCGGCATCCTCGTGAACGACGTTCCCGCGATTCCATTCGAGCAAGAATATTCTCTTGCGAAGCCATGAGCTGCTCCTCCGGCGGGTGAGAGGGTGATATGAACAAACCATCGGAGCTGTGGAAGTGGTCGGTTCTGACCGTGCTGCTTGTCGTCGGTCTCGCCTGGGTGGACGTCCAGACAGGGTATGAATTGAACTTTTTTGTGTTCTATTTCATCCCGGTCACCGTTGGTGCCTGGTTCATCGGGCGGGAGGCGGCGATCGTTCTGGCCATTCTGTGCGCGGTGGTCTGGGGCGTTGGCGACATCCAGAGCGGGCATGTCTATTCCTCGCCTGTCTACGGGGTCTGGAACACGATGATCCGATTCGCATCCTTTCTGGCGATCGGCTGGACGGTTGCCGGAATGCGGAAGCTGCTCGACAGGGAGCGCGAAACGGCAGAAGCCCTGCGCCAGGCGCTGTCAGAAGTGAAGGTGCTGGAAACGTTCCTGCCCATTTGCGCGCAGTGCAAGAAGATCCGGACCGAGTCGGGGGAATGGCAGCAGTTGGAAATCTATATCGGGAACCATACAAACACGACGTTTTCCCATGGGTTTTGTCCGGAGTGTGCCCGCAAAACCCTGGCCGAGGCGCGGTCCCTCATGGGCAAGTGAGGGGCTTCGCCGGATTGCGGAAGGATGAAGACGATGAGCGGTGGAAGACTGGTCTATACTTCCGAGGATGGGCGGATCTGCCCCGAGTGCGGAAAACCGACCGCGGGGTGCGTCTGCAAGCCGGGGCGGAAGAGAGCTGTCGAGAATTCGGGGGGCGAGACGAAGCCCGGGGACGGCGTTGCGCGGGTTCAACGCGAGACGAAGGGGCGCGGGGGGAAAACGGCGACGGTCGTGACGGGGCTTCCCGTCGATGATGCGATGCTGGCCGGGATTGCCGCGGCGCTGAAGAAGCGGTGCGGTTGCGGCGGCACGGCGAAAGACGGCGTCATCGTGATCCAGGGGGATCACGCCGACGTGATCGTCGAGGCGCTCCAGAAGCAGGGGTTCAAGGCCAAGCGTTCCGGCGGCTGAGGCGCGCCAGACCCGAAACTCCGCTGTGAAACGTTGGCAGACGCCGGCCGGCCGCGATTGCCTGGCACGGGATCGACACAGATGCTGCCGGTTCCTTTCGTGACGGCCGTCGCAAAAGAATTTCATCGAGGATTTGACAACCATCACCTCCGCGGATATATTGATGTTAGTTATCAATAACTAACCTTCCAAAGGAGGACCTCCCGATGAAACCTTCCGACCAGCTCCGCGCAGAACACGATGCCATTCTGACCATGCTCGGCGTACTCGACCGCATCTGTCTCAGGCTCGAGCGCCGCGAGCCCGTTCCCCAGGAACATCTGACCGGTCTGATGGAGTTCTTCCAGGTGTTTGCCGACCGCTGCCATCACGCCAAGGAAGAGGAGTTCCTTTTCCCGGCATACGAGCAGGCGGGTGTTCCCCGTGATCATGGCCCGATCGGCTGCATGCTGGCCGAACACCAGCAGGGGCGTCAGGAAATCGCCCGGATGAAACAGGCCATCGAGGGCATGACCGCCGGCCAGAGGGAAGCCGTTGCCGTCTTCGTCGCGGCGGCACGCGGATACCGTGAGCTGCTCGAGGCCCATATCGAGAAGGAGAACCAGGTGCTGTTCCCGATGGGCGATCGGCTCGTCACCCCCGATCGACAGGAAACTCTGCTGAAAGAGTTCGATCAACTCGAGGAAACCCGGATCGGCGCAGGAAAACATGAGGCGTTCCACCGGCTCATCGAGACCCTCGAAGCCACTTATTCTTCGGAGTCCTCGTGCACGGCTTGCGGCGGCTGCTGCTGCGGCTGAGATGAAAATATAAGGAGAGATATATGCATTTCACGATTCGATCCTCCCTGTTCGTTCTGACTCTTGCGTCCGTTTTTGCATTGCTGAGCCCCGCGATGCTTTCCGCGCACTGCGACACGTTTGACGGCCCCGTGCTGAAAGAGGCGAAGCAGGCGCTCGTGACGGGCGATGCCACGCCCCTCCTGAAATGGGTGCGGGCCCAGGATGAAAAAGCCATCACCACCGCGTTCGACAAGGCCCGCCGCAGCGGCCTCGCCGACCGGGAGCGTGCGGAACAGGCGTTTTTCGAGACGTTCGTTCGGATCCATCGCGAGAGCGAGGGGGCGCCGTTCACTGGCGTGAAGCCGGCTGGAACCGATCTGCCCGCGGCGATCAGGGCTGCCGACGAGGCCCTCGAGTCGGGCTCGTCCCGCGACCTGGTCGAGCTTCTGACGAAGGATCTGGTCAAAAACCTCCAGGTCAAGTATCGTGATGCCCTCGAAAAGAAGCGGAAAGCTGGAACGAGTGTTGCCGCCGGGCGCGAATATGTAGAAGCCTACGTCACGTATGTCCATTACGTCGAAGCGCTCGATGCCGCCCTGAATGCGAAGAAAGCCCATGGGGCCGAGGGCAGTCCCGCCGCCGGCGGTTGCTCGTCATGCGAGTCCCACGATCACTGAACGAAACGGGGGTGAGATGTATGTCACGCAAGGCTGCTCATGAAACAGATCGGAAGGCGGAGCTGCTCCTCGCGGCCCGTAACCTGATCTTCGTCGAAGGCACCGCGAAGCTGACCATGCGGCGGGTCGGCGAAGCCGTGTCGATCACGGAGCCGGCCGTCTATCGGCATTTCCGGAACAAGGAGGAGCTGCTCCGGGCGCTGATCGAGTTCATGTTCGAAGGCTGGCAGGAAAAGCTCGACGGGCTCCGGGAGGCGTCGATGCCGGCTTCGAAAAAGCTGCTCCGGCTCGGAACCCTTCATCTCACCCATCTGTTCGAACACCAGTTCAACCCGGTTCTGCTGCTCTCCGAAGCGAACATGTCCGAGCAGCCGGCGATCAAGGCGACGCTCAACGCGAAGGGAGAGCTCATGTTCGAGGCGATGGCCGCGATGGTTCGCGAGGGGTGTGAATCCGGGGAGTTCCCCGCGGATCTGAACGTGAAATCGGCGTGTCTGGCCCTGCTCGGCACGCTCCAGGGAAGCCTGATCCGGTGGACGCTCACCCGCTCGACGCGCGGTCTCGCCGCCGACGTGGAAGGGGCGCTCCGCCTGATCATCCGGGGCCTCGCAGCCCAGGGAGGGTGAATCCGCCGTCCTTGTCCGTCCTCGTACGTTTCTGTCGTTCCAGCCCGGTTGCCGTCCATGTACGGCGGCCGGGCTGGATGTTTTCGGCGAGGATGCCGATGGATATCTGCAAAAGATGTTCTTCCGGAACAACAAGGAGGCCACCATGTCCATTCCGAGACGGGGCGGATGTTCGCCCTTCCCCGAGCCGCGCGAGGCGGGAATCGGGCTGCCCGCATCCCAGGCTTCGCGCCTGAGCGCGATCCTGCTGGCAGCCGCACTCGGTCTGAGCTCGCTTCCCGTCGCCGAGGCCGCCGGCGCGCTCGACTGGCTCGCCTCGAAACGGCCGTCGTCGAAGGCAGAGAGCCGCGAACCGGCGATTCCGGCCGCGCAGCCCGTTTCCCAGAAGGGCGGGGCGATGCCGGAGTTTTTCGCGTCCGAGGCACAGCCCGACGTGACGGGGAAGTCGCTGAACCTGGTCAAGTTCGTCGAAGCGCATTGGATGCACTCCGGCAAGAATCTCGACACGGTGACGCGGGCGCTGACGGCCAAACTGGCGGCGAAGAAGTGTTCGGACATCGCCGTGAAGCTGATGACGATCGACCTGCAGAGTTACAAGGAGGCCGTGAAGGCGGGTGCCGTCGGCATCAACGGCCTCGGCGAAGGGAACCGGGTGCTCGATCAGCTGCTGGTGGAGCTGAACCGGATCATCACGGCCCCGCGCGAGGAGACGATGTCCTCGCTCGAAAAGACCCTGGCGAAGATCATCCAGGCGAACCAGAACCAGATGCAGCTGACGCGCACCTACCTGGCCGCCGCCGAACAACTGATTGCGATCGGCCAGGAGTCGTACCAGACGCTCGAGCTGATTCCGACGCTGTCGATCGCGCCCTTGGACATCTACGTGCAGGCGTCGAAAGCGATCATGAAGCAGGTCCGCTCCAGCAGCGAGGCTCTGAAGGGGCTGCTGCTCAACGTGCAGAACGGCTGCGAGCAGGTGACGGCCGGTGTCGAGCTGATGACGGCCACGATCAAGACGACGCTGCGCTTCTCCGACCACTTCGCGTTCGCCCAGTATCCGCTCATCAATCTGCCCGTACCGGCGCGCGAGAAGCTGTTTTCGCAGCTTTCGGCCCTGCGCAACACGACGCGGGGCATCGACAACACGCTGTCGATCGGCGATTCGCACGTGAAGAACGCGACGCAGCAGTTCGCGCACCTGTGCGAGGCCGCGACGGTCAAAATCCGCGATTCCCTCGCGTATCTGAACCCGATGGATGCCGGAAACGGCAACCTGAACCAGATCGCAGGCTACGCGCACAACCAGGTGAGCGGCCTGTATCAGCGATTGAAAGAGGGCGTGGCCGAGATGAAGATGGCGATGGCCAAGGCGGGGCGCGCCGAGAAGGGGATCGCCCCTCAGATCGCCCTGGAGTCCGGCAGCCAGGCGCAGGAACGGCGTGCGGCGGGCGCTGCCGGCGAGAAGCTGCCGCTCTTCCTGCTCGGGAATGACGGGAAGCATCGGGCGCTGCCGTCTGCCGAACCCTCACCGAGGCTGGCGCTGACGCCGGCGCCCCTCGAAGCGCCGTCCCCGATGGGGGAAACGACGGTGCTGTATCGGGAAGATACCGGATCGGCCGGTGGTGCCGAGCCCGGGGCGGGCTCCCCCGTGCCGCGACCCGATGGGTTCGGGATGGATGAAATGGGGATTCTGCGCCAGGAACTGGGCGGGGACATCCCGTACATGCGGTCGGCCCAGGCGGATTCGAGCCTGAACGGAACGACCGATCCGTCGGCGAGCGCGATGATGCTGCCTGACGACAGCCTTGCGCGGGCCGACCTGCCGGATTCGGGGAGCGGCGACGGCCGTGATCTCGAACTGATGCGCATGGAATCGACCCCGTCGATGTCGGATGCCTCGGATCTCATTCCGATGCTGCGGCTCGACGATCCGGGGACCAGATCGGCCGAAGAGTAGATGTATCTGCCGCGCGTGCGGCACGGTGGGTGACAGCAGACAGCCCCGGCTTTGATGGCCGGGGCTGTTCGTTCTTTCGGAAAAAGTGCCTAATCAGGCGAACTTGTCGATGAACCGGCCGATGGCGTCGGGTGTCTGTGCGCCGCGAATCGGCGGAGAGATCAGGGTCGCGAGCACCGAGGTGACGTCGCGGGTTCGCTGGGCCACGATGCCGTTCACCTTTGCCGAGGCCTGTCGGGCCGCATCGGTTTGGGCCTGGAACCGGGAGAGTTCGAGGGAAGAGGCTTTCCGCGCGACCTTCTGGGAGGTTTCGCTCGAGCGCGAGCGAGCATCGCCGGAGGCCTGCTGCGCTTCGATCTTCGCACGCACGGCCATCTGGCGGGTGCGGAACACCGCTTCGTTTTGCCGCATGTCGGTGACCTGGGAGGTCTGGGCGGCAATCTGGGTGATCTTCATGGATGCTCCTCCCTGGTTCGATCCGGGTACAATCTTTCTGTGCAGAATATATTCGGCGGTGGGCAGGTTGTCAAAACATTCGCACACTTCCGCCAACCAACGCACACTTCCGCACACGAGAACGCCAGGGGGAGAGACCTTGTACATGGGGTGGAGGCGTGGTATCTTCGGAAAAAATTAGCCGCGATCGACACGGCGAAACACCAGGAGGTAGGTATGCCGTTTCCGGTTCAGAGACCACGCCGGCTGAGGGCCGATGGCAGAGTGCGCGCGCTGGTGCGCGAGACGGTGGTGCGCCCGGAGCATCTGGTTCTGCCTCTGTTCGTGATGGAGGGCATCTCGGAGAGGCACCCGATCGATGCGATGCCGGGCCAGATGCACTGGCCGGTCGATCAGATCGACGTTCCGGTGCGCGAGGCGATGGCGCGGGGGGTGAAAAGTTTTCTGCTGTTCGGCGTTCCGGCATCGAAGGATGCCGTCGCGAGTTCCGCGGTCGACCCCGACGGGATCGTGCCGCAGGCGCTGCGGCGGCTGAAGCGGCTCTGCCCCGAGGCCTGGCTGATCACGGACGTGTGTCTTTGCGGTTACACGGATCACGGCCATTGCGGGCTGCTCGACACGGAGGGGCATATCCGGAACGATGATTCGCTGCCGGTGCTGGCGGCGATGTCGGTGGCGCACGCGCGGGCCGGGGCCGACATGATCGCCCCGTCGGACATGATGGACGGCCGGATCGGGGCGATCCGGGCGGCGCTGGATGCCGCCGGGTTCGTCGAGACGCCGATCATGTCGTATGCGGCGAAGTTTTCCTCGTGTTTCTATGGTCCGTTCCGTGAGGCTGCTCATTCGGCCCCCCAGAAGGGCGATCGCAAGGGCTACCAGATGGATCCGGCGAACGGGCGTGAGGCGCTGCGCGAGCTGCGGCTCGATCTCGAGGAGGGCGCCGACGTGCTGATGGTCAAGCCCGGCATGCCGTATCTCGACATCCTGGCCGCGGCGCGGCGCGCATTCGACGTGCCGCTGGCGGTGTACCAGGTTTCGGGGGAATACAGCATGATCAAGGCGGCGGCGGCGCGCGGCTGGATCGACGAAAAGGCGGCGGTTCTCGAGTCGCTGACGGCGATGCGTCGCGCCGGTGCCGACTGGATTCTGACCTATTTCGCGCCCGAAGCGGCCGGTTGGCTGCGGGAGACGGCATGAGCGGGGCCGCCGCTTCCGGAGGATTCCGCAAGCTTCAACTGCTGGCCTGGGAAACGACGCAAGCCTGTTCGCTCGCCTGTCCGCATTGCCGGGCTTCGGCGTGTCCGGTGCGGCCCGAAGGGGAGCTGACGACGGAGGAAGGGAAGAAGCTGCTGCGCGAGGCGGCCCGGGTCGGGCCCGGGATCGTGATCCTGAGCGGCGGTGAGCCGCTGCTGCGCGAGGATCTCGAGGAGCTGGCCCGGGCGGCGACGGAGAACGGGCAGATGCCGGTCGTGTCGACGAACGACGGGGCGATGCTGACGGCGGATCGGATCGGTTCCCTGAAGGCGGCCGGTGTCAAGCGGTTCAGCTTCAGCATCCACGGCCCGACGCCGGATGTCCACGACCCGTTCGTGGGCCGGCCGGGGGCGTATGCCCAGGCGTGCGGGGCGTTCGAGCGGCTGAAAGGGGCGGGGGTCGAGTTCCAGGTCAACACCACGGTGATGCATGCCAACTGCGAGAAGCTTGCCGAGATGCACGCGTTTGCCGTCGATCGCGGGGCGGCGGCGTGGCATCTGTTTTTCATCGTCCCGATGGGGCGCGCCGCCGGGCCGGGGGCTTCGGCGATGCTCGACGATCTGGGCGTGGAGCGCGTTCTCGAGTGGGTGGCGCGGCGGGCCGACGCATCGCCGATCCCGATCAAGGTGACCTGTGCGCCGCAGTATGCGCGGGTGCGGGCCCGGCTCGGACTGAAGCAGACCGGCCACGGGCGCGGCTGCATGGCCGGGGACGGGTTCGCCTTCGTCAGCAGCCGGGGGGACGTGAAGCCGTGCGGGTATTTCGAGCGCACGGTCGGGAACGTGCGGGAGCGGCCGTTCGATGAGCTGTATCGCGATGCCCCGCTGTTCACGGATCTGCGGAATCTGGAGCTCCTCGGCGGCCGGTGCGGGGGCTGCCCGTTCAAGCGGTTGTGCGGCGGCTGTCGGGCCCGGGCGCTGGCGATGGCGCAGGATCATCTCGCGGAAGACCCGACCTGTACATACGATTTCCCCGAAACCTGAAATCGGTGGTATATTGGTGTCCGCCGCCCGGCGGGTTTTCGGCCGGCGCCGGCTGCCACTCCACGTGATGCCGAAAGGAAGCGGGGCATGGACGACAAGGACCGCGAAATCATCAGGATTCTGCAGGACGGTTTTCCGCTGGAGCCCGAACCCTTCAAGGTTCTCGGCGACAAGCTGTGGATCGACGAAACGGGGGTCATTTCGCGACTCGCCCGGATGATGCAGGACGAGTCGATCCGGTATGTGGGTCCGTTCTTCGACAGCCGGAAACTCGGGTACACCGGGGCGCTGGCGGCGATGGACGTGCCGGCCGACCGGGTCGAAGCCGTCTCGGCGATTCTGGCCGAGTATTGCGAGATCACGCACAACTACCTGCGCGAAGGCAGCCCGAACGTCTGGTTCACGCTGATCGCCCGGGACGAAGCCCGCAAGAATTCAATACTTGAAGATATAAAAAAGCGCGGCGGCATCGCCGAGATCCGGCTGTTTCCGGCGCGGAAGCTGTTCAAGGTCCGCATGGACCAGGAATAGGAGGGGTGGAATGAGCCTCACCGCACAGGAAAAATCCCTGATCAGAGAGCTTCAACGCGGCTTCAAACTCGAGCGCCGGCCGTTCCTGCGCGTCGCGCGGGCCGTCGACATGAGCGAGGAGGGCGTGATCGCCCGGGTCGGCACATGGCTGGCGACCGGCATCATCCGGCGGATCGGCGTTGCAGTGCGGCCTCAGAAGATGGGCAATGCCGCGAACGCGCTGGTGATCTGGAACGTGCCCGCCGAGCGGATCGATGAGGTCGGAACGGGCATGGCGCGGCTGAAGGAAATTTCGCATTGCTACGAACGGGAGTGCCCGCCCGGCTGGAAGGGCAATCTGTACACGATGATCCATGCAAGGGACGAAGAGCATCTGAAGATCTTCCTCGGCAATCTCGAGCGGGAGTTCGGGCTCGAATCGCCGGCGGTTTTTCGCACGGTGCGCGAGCTGAAGAAGACATCGATGCGGTATTTCGATGAGGATCGGGCATGACGACGAACCGGGAGGCGATCCTGGCCGCGATGGAGGTGTTTCCGGGCGGCGTCAACAGCCCGGTGCGCGCGTTCGCCGGTGTCGGCGGGGATCCGGTGTTCTTCGACCGCGCCTCGGGGGCGCGTTTCACCGACATCGAAGGCCGCGAGTTCATCGATTACGTGGGCTCGTGGGGGCCATTGATTCTCGGCCATGCCGATCCCGACGTCGTTCGGGCGGTCCAGGAGGCGGCGGCACGCGGACTGACGTTCGGCGCCCCGACCGAGGCGGAGACGGCGCTTGCCGGGCTGATCCGCGAGGCGTTCCCGACGATCGAGAAGATGCGGTTCGTCAGTTCGGGCACCGAGGCGACGATGTCGGCGATCCGCCTGGCGCGTGGTTTCACGGGGCGCGATCTCATCGTGAAGTGTGACGGCTGCTACCACGGCCACGGGGATGCCCTGCTCGTGGCCGCCGGCTCGGGCGTCGCGACGCTCGGGATTCCGGGCTGCCCGGGAATCCCGGCGGGAACGGCCGGGAATACGCTGATCGTGCCGTTCAACGACGTCGCCGCGCTGAAACGGACGTTCGATGCCCACGGCGATAAAATAGCCGCAGTTATTATCGAACCCGTCGCCGGCAACATGGGCGTGGTGCTTCCGTTGAAGGGGTATCTCGCCGACGTGCGGCGCATCACCCGCGAAGCGGGCGCGCTGCTGATCTTCGACGAGGTGATGTGCGGCTTCCGTGCGGGATTCACGGGCGCGGGTCTCCTCGCGGGGGTCACCCCCGACCTCACCTGCCTCGGCAAAATCGTGGGTGGCGGGATGCCGCTCGCCGTCTACGGCGGCAAGCGCTCGGTGATGGCTCATGTGGCTCCCGAGGGCCGCGTCTACCAGGCCGGCACTCTGTCGGGGAACCCCGTTGCCGTGGCGGCCGGGCGCGCCACGCTTGCCCGGCTTGCGACCGACAAAGAACTATATCCTAAACTATTGAAACAGACCGAGCGGCTCTGTCTCGGCCTCGAGGAGATCGCCCGGAAGCGGAAGAAGCCCTGCCGGATCAACCGGTTCGGATCGATGTTCACGGCGTTCTTCACCGCGAACGAGGTGATCGATTACGCAACCGCGAAGACGGCGGATACGAAAACCTTCGCCCGCTTCTTCCACGGCATGCTCCGGGAAGGGGTGTATCTGGCCCCCTCCCAGTTCGAAGCCGCGTTCGTCTCGATCCGCCACGGATCCGAGGAGATCGAGGCGACGCTCGCCGCCGCCGACCGTGTGATGACCGCTCTCTGACACCCTTCGGGGCCGGAAACGCACGAACCGCCGGGCATCGATGCCCGGCGGTTCGCTGTTGATCGGAAGGATCTAGTTTCTGGGAACGATCTTGACCGGGTTGGTCCGCACCGCATACCGGGCGGGCTGGCCGTTGATCATCTCCACCTTGGTGAACAGATTCGCCGAGGAGGTTCGCTCACGATCGACGACGACTTCGCGATACTTTTTCAGGATCAGGTTGTCGTCCTTGAGAGCCAGCGAGTGAACGCCGATCTGGAGCGAGATGCCGTCATTGACCCGGCAAATGAGGCGGGTGGTCGTCGCGGTGTCCTGGGAATATCCCTGATTGTCCGCGAGATTGAACGTGATCTTCATCGTGCTTGTCGTCACGACCTCGTTGCCCTCGTAGATGTCGAAATCGGCCTCGGCGATGCCGCCGCCGTCGACCCAGAGGGATTTGTTGAACTGGAACATGAAGAAGTCCTGGTTGTTCAGCACGCGGTTGTTGTCGCCATCGACCCATTCGACGCGCTGCAGGGCAAGCTCCTTGACGTAATAGTCGCGGAAATCGTCGGTCTTGTCGCGGGGATTGACGCCGTCACAGTAGACGTAGCTGCCGTAGGGATCGAGCCGGTAGTTGCGGCCCCAGGGGTCGATCGGGATGTTGGTCAGATACTGGCCCTGAAGGCCCATGAAGTCCTGCTCGCCGAGCAGGGGCAGGAAGGGGGCTGTCGTGGCGATCGGACCCTGGTAGGGAATGTCCTCGCGGGCATTGAACAGGATGACGGCCTGTTTGAGCACATCGAGGTCAGCCTTGGCCTTGGCGATTTTCGATTCCCGGATGTAATCCGAATAGTAAGGTGCCGCAACCCCGATCAGGATCGCGACGATGGCGATGACCACCAGCAACTCAATGAGTGTGAAACCTCGACGTACCATTCCTTTTTTCCTCCTGGTTCGACAGTTCGAGCCCGCCACACGGGGACCGGGATGCATGAGCACGATCACCCGGCGACGACAAGGTGGCAGTTCATTCATCGGCATATTTCTCTGCCCGATTTACTTCCAGATTCACGACGGCAACATTACTTACTTCGTTTTTTCGCATTTTTCAGATCGTTCATGGTTTCGCGGATCAGCCGCAGGCGAACCTGCGTCAGCTTGATCATCTTTGCCTTGGTCGCCTTCTCCTCGGCATTCGACGGGGAGAACCGCTTCCAATTCTCGAGCTGGTTCTTGGCGTAATCCCGGATCTTGGTGTTCATCTCGATCGCTTTGTCCCAGTCGCTGTCCCGCTTGTACTCCTCGAGCCGGTTTTCCCATACCGAGAGATCCTCGCCGGCGTCCATCTTCTCCTTCAACGCGGCGATCTCGGCGTCGGCCTGCTGCTTCGTCAGGTGGCCCGCTTTTTTCAACTGCTTGATATAATATTCTGCCTGATCGAGATCGCCCCGATCGACGGCCAGCTGGCGAAGCCCCTCGAGGGCGGCCTGGTCCTTCTTGTCGATGGCGAGCAACTCCTGATAGGCCTGCTCCCGCGCATCTTCCGAGCCGGTCTGGGCGGTCTCCATCAGGCTCGTCTGGGTCTCTTCCTTCTTTTCCTCGGAGATCTCGTCGATCATCGCTTTCGCGCGCTCGGACCAGGCTTTCTTGCGGGAGATCAGCTCGAGGGCTCCGAGGGCCTCGTCGAGGCGGCCGTCGAGGTGCAGCAGTTCGGCAATGCGCAGGATCGCTTCGCCCCGCTGGTCGTCGGCCTCGAAGGCTTTCCGGTAGGCGTCGATGGCCGCATCCGAGTCGTGTTGCTCGTCATACAGCTTCCCCAGCTCGAACCAGCCCGTTGCCGGCTCGGGCGAGGTCTTGATGGTCTTCTGATACTCCTTGACCGCCTCGGCGGTCTTTCCCGTGGCATACAGGTTCCGCGCGAGATCGTAGCCGACGAGGCCTTTGATCGTCTCATCCGTGCGGCCGAGCTGCTTGGCCTTTTCCAGCGCCTCGGAAGCCTCTTTGACCTTGCCGAGCTGCTCGTAGCTTTTCCCCAGCAGCATCCACGCCTCGGGATCCTTTTCGTCCAGGTCGAGAACGGTCTTGAACTGGGAAACGGCCTCGGCGTGCTTTTCGTTGTGATGCAGGGCGAAGGCGAGGCCGCGCAGGGTTTCCCGGTTGTCGGGGCTCGCCTCTCGGGCCTTCGTGAACAGCTCGAGCGCTTTCTGATACTGGGCTTCGTCGAGAGCCTTGAGGCCGAGCCGGGTCAGGGCTCCGCCGTGGGTGGGCTGGAGCGTGAGAATCTTCTCGTAGAGCGTCACCGCCTCGTCGGGCTGGTTGCGCTGCAGCAGTTGCTCGGCAAGCTGATACTGGACGTCGGGAGACTGGGGAAACGCGGCCGCGGCGGCACGCAGGTGATCCTCGGCCGCTTTGGAGCTGCCCGTTCGCGAGAGCATCATGCCGAGATAATAGTGGCACGTTCCGTCGTTGGGATCCTGTTTGGAACGGTCTTTCAGCTCGGTGATGATGCCTTGGCGCTCTTTGGGGGTGCCGATTTCAAACCGTTGCCAGGCGGTTTCGTAATACTGCTCGGGAGAGGAGGCCGCCGTGGGGGCGGACTCGGTTTTCTTTTTGCGCGAGGAGCCGGTCGAGGCGGACCCGCTCTTCTTCCGCGCCGCTTCCACCGGCAGGAGCTCGCCGGACGCGAGGAGAATGCCGAGAGACAGGGCCAGCCCCGTTCCCAGAAAACGGCTCAGCGGGCGAACGTTCCATGGTCGGTCGGCATTCATGGCTTTCCTCCGTGATGATGGCCGGGCTTGCAGCGGCGGATCAGGGAACGATCTGGATCTGCGTGGCCGGCTGCGAGGGGCCCAGGATCAGGATTCCGGCGCCCGTCGCGATGGACAGGAGGGCGACGAGCGCGATCAGATAGATGATGTTCGAATGGAAGCTGACGAACCGCTCCCGGATTTTCGGTTTGACGATGCGTTTGATCGTGAGCCCCAGGCTGAGGGAGATGATCAGGCAGCCCAGGCCGAGGGCGCCGATGTAGCCGTGGCCATAGGTCTGGCCAAAGGGCTCCTGGATCTGGGGATACAGCCAGCCGGTCATCAGAGCGCCTGCGATGAGGCCGGCGAAGCAGAACGCGACGAGAAGCCAGCCCCAGGACCGGTGCTGTGCTTTCCGTGCGTCGAACTCGGTGTCCTGGGAAGCGTGCCGGCCGGCATGGCCGAGCAGGCTCATTCCGAGATTGCGCTGCAGATACAGCCAGTACAGGAATCCGAGCATGAACAGCGGATGGAGCAGTTTCATCGCACGCCTCCGTGAGGGCCGTCAGATCTTGAATTTGGTGATGTCGAAATCATCCGTCGAGAAGGGATCCGGTTTCCCCTTGTCGGCGGCGGGAGCGGCCGGCTTGGGGGCAGACGGCTTGCCTTTGGGCTGCGTCTCGATCGGGGCATCGAGATCGAGGAAACCGCCGAGATTCAGGGGATCTTCAGCCGGGGGTGCGGCGGGCTTGGCGGGCTTCTGGCCGCCGGCCGCCGGCTTCGCGCCGGGCTTCTGGAAGAGATCCATCATGTCGAGGTCGAGCGCGGCCAGATCGTCGAGGCCGTCTTTCTGGCCACCGGGTTTGGCGCCGCCCGGACCGGATTTACCGGCAGGTTTGCCGGCCTCGATCTCGGAGAACAACGATGCGAAGGGGTCACCCCCGTCTTTTGCCGGTTTCACCGGCTTGGGGGCCCCCGACGCCGGCTTCATGGGCGGAAGCGGGGTATCGTCCTCGTCGGTTGGCGCTGCCGGCTTCATCGGGGGCAGCGGCGTCTCCTCGTCGACGGGCGGGGGGGCGAACGGTGCCGGCTTTTTCGCCGGTGCCGGCGGCTCCTTGGGTTTCATGGGCGGCAGCAGGGCTTCGTCGAAGCCGTCGAGGGGAGACAGATCAGTCGGTTTGGGCTGCGCCGGTGCGGGTTTTGCCGGGGAAACGGGCTCTGCCTGCGGCTTTTTGGGCGGCAGAAGGGCTTCATCGAGATCGGCAGGCGCAGGTTGTTTCGGGGCAGGCGCTGCGGGGGCAGGCTTAGGTGCCGGCTTTGCCGGAGCCGCTTTGGGTTTGATCGGCGGCAGCATCGAGATATCGAAGAAATCGTCGGATTCTTCGGACGTTTTCGGAGCCTCGGCCTTGGCCGGATGGGCCTTGGGAGGAGTGAGATCGAGAGCTGCGAGCGGCGGGGGTTCCGGGGCGGGGGGCGGCGTCACGGGCTCGATCGGGGCCGGCGGCAGCGGGGCTTTCATCGCGGGTTCGAGCGGGGCCGTGATCGGCGCGGATTTCGGCTGCTCCGGAGCCAGAAGGTCGTCGAGAGGGGCTGATTCCACGGGAATGGCCGGCTTTTCGGCTTCCGGACGGGGTTGCGTTTCCTCGGGGGCCGCGTCGGGCTTCTTCGGGGAGATCGGCTGTAGGACTGGTTTTGCCGGCAGCGGGGCGGGTTTCCCTGCGGGGAGTTCGGGCGGGCGGAAAGGGGTCGGCGGCTTGGGGACCGGAGACCCGGGCAGGGTGAATGGCTTGACGGTGCCTGGTCTGGGATGGACAGGGGAAAGCGGCCGGGGAGCCGGCCCTGGAACTGGGATGGGAGCGGCAGGCGTAGCGGGCCGCAGAGGAACGGCTGGAACGGGCTTTAGAGAATCTTTCGGCTCTTCCTCGCGGCGGCCGTCGAGGGGGGTGACCGGCATCTTCGGTGGTTCGCTCGGGGGAACCGGAAGAGGGGTCACCGGCTTGAGGGGTGCCGGCCGGAGGGGCTCGATCCTGCGGGGAAGCGGTTTCAGCAGCGTCGGTCCCGGGAGGCCGGGGCGGTGCGCCGGCGGCTGGGCCGGAAGACCTGCGACGAGCGGTTTGCCGCAGCACGGGCAGAACCGGAACACGGTCTGGCACTCGGGACAGTGAAATCCCTCCCCGGTGCCCTGGGCGGCGGATGTACCGGCGCTTCGCGGTTCCCATTTCCCCGAATCGCTGCGGGACAGGTTTTCGAGGTCGAACCGGAGCTCCTTGACCCCCCGCTGCATGCGGAGGGTGGACTCGATGAATTTTATTTCGACAGCTATTTCATCAGGGGATTTGCCGAGCCCGATGAACGCCAGTTCGCCCGTGAAGGTGACGACACCGCCGGAAACGGCGAATTTCAGCTTGCCAAGATCAACGCGCCGGCTGGACAATTCACGTCTGATGCCGGCACTGATCTCGAGATCCGTAACCTCCCGCACTGCGTCACCTCCGCGGCTGGGGCGATGTTACATCCCCCCGTGGCTTTTGAACACCCAGACCGAGAAGAACAGGTTCAGCGTGCAGATCAGGACGTTCTTCACCACCTGACCCGCGATCATCGGAAGACAAAGCGACATGTCGGTCTCCTCACGTTGTCGGCAGAATGCGACGATTTTCTGAGCAGTATATCACTGACCGTCAGAAACCCGCAATGTACGGCTGGTTTTCAGTCGCCCAGGAATGTTTCGATGCGTTCGCGGATGCGCGCGGGGGTTTGCGGATGTCCGAGATCGTCTGCAGGGATGCCCGGCCGCTTTCTGAACCAGGTCTCCTGCCGCTTTGCATACTGGCGTGTATGCTGGATGATCGCTTCACGGATTTCCGCGACGGATGCGCCGGGAACCGCCCATTCTGCGTATCCGATGCTCTGCAGGCCGGGAGCGTCGGCACCATACCGTCGAAGCAGCTCGTGCGCCTCATCGGCGAGGCCGGCGGCGAGCATCGCATCCACGCGGGCGGTAATGCGGGCGTGGAGGCGTTCGCGCTCGAGGGTGACCGATACGCAGAGAAGATCCGCTTCGAGGGCCCCCTGGCGCTGCCAGATCTCGGCGAGGGACCGGCCGGTCGCGAGAACGAGTTCGAGCGCGCGCAGGACACGCCGGGGGTTCTGCCGGTCGATCGTTGCGGCGCCGGCCGGATCGAGCCGGTCGAGCTCCGAGAGGAGGGAGGACAGGCCTTCGACGTCGAGTCTTTCCTGCAGACGGAGCTGCAGAGCGGGGTCACCCGACTCCCTGGGCAGGCCGGCGGTGAGAGCATCGTAGTAAAAGCCCGTGCCGCCCGTCACCAGGGGAACGGCCCCCCGAGCCCAGAGCCGCTCGCAGCAGGCGGTTGCCTCGCGCAGGTAGTCGCCGGCACTGAACCTCCGGTCCGGCGTGACGAGGTCATACAGATGATGGGGAGCGGCCGCGCGTTCATCCGGGGTGGGCTTCGCCGTTCCGATCTCCATCTCGCGGTAGATCTGGCGGGAGTCGCAGTTGACGATCTCGAGACCGAACCGGCGCGCAAGATCGAGGGCGAGGGCGCTCTTCCCGCAGGCCGTCGGGCCGAGAACGGCGATGAGGGGACGTCGGGACATCGGTCAGGCGCGCAGGAAGCCGTGCTCGATCTGCCGGGTGGTGAGCCGGACGACGATCGGCCGGCCGTGCGGGCAGGTGAACGGGTTCGGCGTCTTGAGAAGCTGCTCGAGCAGCGAGCGCATCTCCGGCTCCTTGAGGGGATCTCCGGCTTTGACGGCGGCTTTGCAGGCCATCATCTTGAGCAGGTCGATCTTGATCTCGTCGAGGCTCCGGGATTCCCAACCGCCCAGAACCTGGGCCAGGAGATCCTGGATCGTTTCGCCGTCGGCCGATTTGCCTCCCAGCATGGGAACGGCGGTCGCGTAGAACTGGCCGTCTTCCTCCTGCTGGATGCCGAACCCGAGCTCCTTGAGCTGTTCCCCGCGCTCCTTCATGATCATGCGCTCGGAGGGGAGCAGCTTGACGGGGATCGGGAACAGCAGCGGCTGGGCGGCGATCTTCTGGTCACGGTAGGCCTGGACGTAGGTGTCGAACAGGATCCGTTCGTGCGCCGCATGCTGGTCGATGATGAACATGCCGTCGCGGTCCTCTCCGAGCAGATACGACTGGAGCAGTTGGGCGAGAATGCGCGGCTCGTTCAGCGTGATGACCGGCTCGAGGGGCTGCACGGGAGAGGAGCCCGGAGCGAGGCGCTCGTTCCCGTCCTTGAGTTCATAGATCCTGCCGCGGCCGGCAGGGAGGTTTTGTGTATGGATGGGTATGGAATTGGCGGGTGCCGGGGACAGGCTGCCGAACAGCGAGGGATGGGCGACGGGGGCCGCCGTGTGAGCCGGGGCATCGTCTTCCGCATCCTGTTCCGACGCGGAATCCGCCTCTGCGGCTCCGGGATCCGGCGTGGTTCGGGGGGTAAGGGCCGAGGCGGGGGCGACCATCGATAGGCCGGAAAGCGTCGTCTGGAGGGTTTCCCAGACCATGCCGAACACCCAGCGTTCGTCGCGGAACCGGACCTCGGTTTTCTGGGGATGGACGTTGGCATCGACCATCTCGGGCGGCAGGCGGAGGTCGAAGACCAGCACGGGCCAGCGGCCCTTGGGGAAAAACGCGGAAAGCGCCTTCGCGACGGCCTGGGACAGCAGCTTCGAGCGCACATAGCGGCGGTTCACCAGCAGCGTCATGTATCGGTTCGAGGGGCGGGCGTCGGTCGGCCGCGAGATGAAGCCGCGGATCGAGGCGCCGGTTCCGGCGAGCGTCAGAGGTTCTTTCAGGGGCAGCAGGGAGCGCGTCACCTCGGGGCCGTACACGGCGAGCACGGCATCGACGAGGCTGCCGGTTCCCGGGGAGTCGGCGAGCGGGGCGTTGTTGCGGGTGAACCGGAACGCGATTTCCGGATAGCCCAGCATATAATGGCAGACGATATCCGAAATCTGGGCCATCTCGCTCTGGACCGACTTGAGGAACTTGCGGCGGGCGGGCACGTTGAAGAACAGATTGCGCACCTGGATGCGGGTGCCGCGCGGGAAATGGTCGAGTTCGACGCTGCCGAGCCGGCCACCGTCCACCTGGAGGCGTGTTCCGGCCTCGCTTCCGGCAAGTCGCGTCACGAGGGTCACGCGGGAGACGGCCGCGATCGTCGCGAGGGCCTCGCCCCGGAAGCCGAGCGACTCGAGGTGGTCGAGGTCGGTTTCCGAACTGATCTTGCTCGTCGCGTGAGGGGTGAAGGCGAGCACCGCGTCCTGGCGGCACATGCCGATGCCGTCGTCGGTGATCTCGATCAGCTTCTGGCCGCCTTCCTTGATCTCGATCTCGATGCGGCGGCCGCGGGCGTCGACCGCATTCTCGACCAGCTCCTTCACGACCGAGGCCGGCCGCTCGACGACCTCGCCGGCGGCGATGCGGCCGACGACTTCCTCGGAAAGGACGCGGATGACCCCGGCGGGGGCGTTGGCGGTCTCGGTGCTCATAGCGGAAACGGTGCTCCCATCGGCCAGTCGGCCCGGCCATTGACGAGCAGCGGGTCGATATCGACCGTTGCGGCCGTGAAATACCCCTGGGCGGCGATCATGGCGGCATTATCGGTGCAGAGCGCCGGCGGGGGAACGAGGAACTCGACGCGGACGCGCTCGCACAAGGCTGCCATCGCCTCGCGGAGCGGCTTGTTCGCCGCCACCCCGCCCGCCATCACGAGACGGCCGGCACCGGTTTCCTTCAGGGCGGCGGCGGCCTTGCCGACGAGCGTGTCGGCGACGGCGGCCTGGAGACTGGCGCACAGGTCGGGGACGGACAGGCGGCTGCCTTCCTGCGCGACGAGATGCAGCACGGCGGTCTTGAGGCCGCTGAAGCTGAACCCGTAACCTTTGCCCGCCATCGGCCGAGGGAGGGAGTAGCGCTTCGGATCGCCCGTGAGGCCGGTTTTCTGGATGACCGGTCCGCCGGGATACCCGAGGTTCAGGAGGCGGGCGACCTTGTCATACAGCTCGCCGGGGGCGTCGTCGGCGGTGCGGCCGAGCGTGGTATACCGCCGGGGGCCTTCGGCCAGCACGAGGTTGGCGTGGCCTCCCGAAACGATCAGGCCCACGTAGGGGAAGCGGGGATGCTTGTGACAGGCAAGAAACGAGGCCGTCAGGTGCGCTTCGAGATGGTTGACCGGCACCAGCGGCAGGCCGTATCGCCAGGCCAGCGCCTTGGCCGTGGAGAGACCGACCAGGAGCGGGCCAAGCAGGCCCGGGCCGGCGGTCACGGCGATCTGGCCGATCTCGGAGATGCCGACCCCGGCCTGGCCCATTGCCTGCTGGAGCAGGGGGAGCATGGCCTCGAGATGCTTGCGCGAGGCGACTTCGGGAACGACGCCGCCGAACCGCTGGTGGATCTCGACCTGGGACGAGACCAGGCTCGAGACGACCCGGATGCCGTCCTCGACGAGGGCGACGGAGGTGTCGTCGCAGGAACTTTCGATGCCCAGCGTGATCATGGCTGCGCGCTCCGCTTCTTTTCGAAGTTGATCTCGGCCTGGGACGGTACCACGTAGAGGGGCAGTGCCTCGAGCAGGGCCTGGAACCCGGTTGGCGCGGCCGTCTGCATCAGATCGTGGAGGATCGTCGGGCTGGGATCGATCCGCTGGATGCCCTCAGCCTCGTAGCGGATGCCCCAGGTGGGAGTGCCGTCGGGGGCGGGGCCGCGCGCATCGAGTCGCGGGTCGATGCCGCCGAACGGGAGGTCGAGGGGGAGGACGAGATCGGCGACGAACGCCTGATTCAGCAGGGCCGGCACGGTAAGCCGGACGCGGCCGGTGACGCCGGTGGCGGCGAGGGTGTGGGCGGACCAGGTGAACAGGTCGACCGGGGTGAGCGGGGCTTCGGTCGTCAGGGCGAGGGTGCGCAGGAATGCGGCCGCGACCCGGAGGCCGGTGAGGCTGCCAGGACCCGTTCCGAGGCCGAACCGGCCGATGTCGTGGGGATGCAGCCCGGCCCGGTCGAGCATCTCGTCACAGAGGCGGGTGAGGCGCGAGGCGAGGTCGCGTTCCGTCCTCCACTGGAAGGGAAAAAAGTCGCGGGCGGTGCCGACCTGGCCGACCACGTCGGTCGAGGAAGCATCGAGAAAGATATAATTCACGACAGACGGCTCCCTTCGTGGTGGCGCCAGTGGAGGATCCGATGGTCCGGGCCGTCGCCCGGTTCGAGCCGGATTTCGAGGTGGGGCAGCTCCGCCAGCGTCGCCACGCGTTCGGGCCATTCTATCACGCAGGGATGACGTGCATCCAGGATCTCGAACAGGCCGAGATCCACGACCTCTTCGAAGCAGCCGACCCGGTACAGGTCGAGGTGGTGCAGGGTGAGGCCGCCCTCGTGATAGATATTCATAATGGTATATGTCGGGCTATATACATCGCCCCCGAAGCCGAGGCCGGCCGCAAATCCTTTCGCCCAAAGGGTTTTCCCGGCTCCCATACCCCCGTAAAGCAGGACGAGCGAGTGAGGAAACGCCCGGGCCATGCGTTCGGCATGGGCCAGCGTGTCTTCGGGGGAGCCGCTCGAGAGGGGCGTCGGGGGAAGATGCGGCATCATCAGTCTCTCAGCTCGGTCGCAAGCACGATATCGCGGTTGATCGCATCGAGACAGGCGTCGAACTTTTCGCGCAGGCTGCGGTCGTCGGTCGCTTCGCGAACCTGGCGGATGACGTCGATCGCCTGGCGGAACGCACGGATCAGATCGCCCTCGGGGACGTCGGTCATTTGCGAGATCTCGGTGAAGGCAACCCCCTTGCTCCAGGCGCACATGATATCAGCAAGCCCCGTCTCGAGGGGCTTGACGAACGGGTAGCGCCGTGACAGCGCCCCGATGAAACTCTTGGCATCCCGGAGACGGGGGAATAGCTTCCCGTGCGGCTTTCCGCTGTCGATGCCGCCGCGCTTGCGGTGCTCGTAGACGAGCGACAGGGCGAGGGCGTTGAGCTCGTGGATTTCCCACTCGTGGAAAACGCCCTTGAAATACAGCTCGGTGACCGCGATCTCCTCGGTGTGGATCTTCGCGGCAAACTCGCCGCGGGGCTGGAGGCCCTTCTCGTCGATATAGCCCAGTTCCCGCAGGATCGACACTTTTTTCTCGTAGATGGGCAGTTGGAGCTGCTCCTGCTTTTCGAGCAGTTCTCGCCAGTGGTCGAGCTTCTTGTGGATCTTGGATGCCTGAAGATACGCATTGGAGCAGCGGTTCCGGCTCTGGCACCGGCCGCAGATATACTGCATCTCCTCTGCCTCGAGGAGTTCGAACCGCTCGTCGAACTCCTTGCGGACCTGTTCCTCGACGGGGCGGTTCCGGCGGCCGCGCAGGCCGTTGCTGATGCGGGCCATCTGCTGGTTCATCGTGTTGTGCATGTCGCGCATCTTGCGGTGGAAGGCCATGTAGGCCTCGAGATCGTTTGTCTTCTCGTGGCAGCGCGGCAGCACGCGGTCGAGTTCGGACCGGAACGAGGCGACTCGTTCCGCGAGTTTGGGCAGGTGGCGGTTCGCCTGGAACTGGGCGAAGTTGCGCTTGAGGATCGTGCGCACCTCGTCGTCCTCATGGCCGGCATACAGGTTGAGGACGCTGTTGAATGACAGGTCGAACTGGCTCATCAGGGGCTCGATATCGCCGTAGACCAGGCGCTCGGTCTCATCGATGTCGAGGTCGCGGGGCAGGTAGGGCACGACGACCCAGCCCATCGGGTCGATCCCGCGCCGGCCCGCGCGGCCTGAGATCTGGCAGAACTCGAGGGCTTTCATCGACCGGAAACTGCGGCCGTCGAACTTCTTGAGGGCGTCGAAGGCGACGGTGCGGGCGGGCATGTTGACGCCGACCGCGAACGTCTCGGTCACGAACAGGGCGCGCACGATCCGCTCGGCGAACAGCACCTCGACGAGTTCTTTCAGTTGGGGAAGCAGCCCGGCGTGGTGGACGCCGACACCGCGGATCAGCTGCTCGCGCAGCTCGTTCGCGCTTTCGAGCATCCAGAGCGAGTATTTCTCGATCTGGGCATCGACCATCGCGGTGATGCGCTCCTTCTCTTCCCGGCTGGTGAAATCGAAGTGGCGGGCCGTCTCCTTCGCCATCTTGTTGGCCCCGGCCCGCGAGAAGACGAAATACAGCACCGGCAGCCGGTCCTGGGACTGGAGGGTGCGGATGATGTCGAAGTGCCGGTACTCGGTTTTCTCTTCCCCGCGCCGGCGCCGCTGCGGTTCCTCGAGCTCGCAGGATTTGCGGGCCCGCTTGTTCAGCTCCTTGAACGTCTGGAGGTTCTTTTTATAGTAAAAAAGATAGGAAAGGGGAACGGCGCGCTCGTTGTGGGCGATGACCGACACCTTGTGATCCAGCACCGACTCGATCCACCGGGCCAGTTCGGCATAGTTGGGGATCGTCGCGGACAGGGCGAGGAACCGGACCGTCTTTGGCGAGAAGATGATCGACTCTTCCCAGACCGTGCCCCGCTCGATGTCGCCGAGATAATGTATCTCATCGAATATCACATAGGCGACATCGGCGATGGCCGCCGGGTCCTCGACGGCCATGTTGCGATACACCTCGGTCGTCATGATGAGGGCCTGGGCCTCGCGGTTGATGACGACGTCGCCGGTCAGGATGCCGACCTTGTCGCCGTAGAGGCGGGAAAAATCGCGGTATTTCTGGTTCGAGAGGGCTTTTATGGGCGAAGTGTAGATGATCCGCCGGTCGGTCTGGAGGATTTTCTCGATGAGATACTCGGCCACGAGGGTCTTTCCCGAGCCGGTGGGGGCCGCGAGGACGAGCGAATGGCCGTTTTCGATTTCGGTGATGGCCTGGATCTGGAATTTGTCGAGGACGTAGCCGCGGTAGGTGATGTTGAGTTCCATATCTTATTCTGATGATGCCGCTTTCGTTTCGGTGTCGTATCGGATGACCTGGCCGTTGAGTTTGCGTTTGACCATGCGCTGTTCTTTCGGGCTCCACTCCTCGGTCTCGACCATCGCGTCGCCCGAGAGGGTCACGGTCGAGCTGGCCCGGTCGTAATCGAGGTGTCGCGCCTGGCCGAACCGTTCGCGGTCCTTGACCTTGACGTTGCCGCTGAAATGCATGGTTCTCGTGTCCCGGTCGCCCTCCATCGCGTCCGACGAGATCAGCAGCCAGGAGTAGGTCGCCAGGTCCCAGGTGCGTTCTTCGAGCCGCACGGTGACGGCGCTCGAGGCGTTGATGGTGCCCGAGGCGTCGTTCCAGACGATGTCGGTCGCATCGAGGGTCATCTCGCGGGTCGACTTCTTCTCGGGAAGGGATTCCTTTCGGAACAGGCGCGGGGAAAGGGTTGCATGGAGCCGTCGGGAATCCTGATACAGATGGGCGAGGCCGCTCGTGAGGAGATCCGGTTCCCGAACCGCCCGCACGTTGCCATCCAGCGTGATGCGGCCCTCGGCGAAACGCATGGATGCTGCCGTGATCGTCGTCCCGGGCGGGGTTCCGGGGACCAGGAACGGCTCCGTGGCGATCGGCGGCGGCTGTTTCCGGGGCGCAAACATCTCCTCCGCGCCTGCCGGAACGGCACAGAGCGTGAACAGGAGGATCAGGAGAAGGGGAATCTGCTGCTGCATGGCTGGAATCGCCTTGCAGTATACCTGCGCACCCGTGCCGTTTACAACCCTGGGATCGTGGGATTGCGCGAGCCGGGGTGGCATGGTATACCAATGTTCGTTTCTTTCCCCCAACCTTCAAGGAGGAGATACTCCGCAGATGAAGCCGATTCGAACGTTCGTCGTGGTTCCGAGCCTGCCCGAACCCCTCAAGCGCCTCAAGGACCTCGCCATGAACCTCTGGTGGTGCTGGAATCCTGAAGCCATCGGACTGTTTCGCCGCCTCGACCCCATCGAGTGGGAACGGACCTACCACAATCCCGTCAAGATGCTTGGCTGCATATCGCAGGAGCGCCTGGCCCTCAAGGCCCAGGATGACGGCTTCCTCGCCCACCTGGAACGAGCCTGGGAGATGTTCGAGGATTACATGGCGGACCATCAGACCTGGTATGCGAAGAAATACGGGTTTTCGGAAAAGCCTGTCATCGCCTACTTTTCCGCCGAGTTCGGCATCGCCGAAAGCCTGCCGCTCTACTCGGGCGGCCTGGGCATGCTCGCCGGCGACCATTTGAAATCCGCCTCTGATCTGGGCCTTCCCCTCACCGGCGTCGGGCTTCTGTATCGGGTCGGATATTTCCAGCAGGCTCTCGATGCCAACGGCTGGCAGAAGGAAAGCTACCCCGAGAACGATTTTCACAACATGGCGGTTCAGCCGTGCCTCGACAAGATGGGCAACCAGTTGTTCGTCGACGTCATCTTGCCCGGCCGCACCGTCAAGGTGCTGATCTGGAAAGCCCAGATCGGCCGCGTGCCGCTGCTGCTGCTCGATACCGACACCCCCGCCAACACCCCGGCCGACCGGCGCATCACCCGCGAGCTGTACGGCGGTGACACCGAAACCCGCATCCAGCAGGAGATCGTGCTGGGAATCGGCGGTCTGCGCGCTCTCCACGAGCTCGACATGCACCCGACCGTCTACCACATGAACGAGGGCCACTCGGCCTTCCTCGCCCTGGAGCGGATCGTCGTCGCGATGGAGCGCCACCAGCTCAACTTCCGCGAATCTCTCGAACTCACCCGGGCCAGCAACGTGTTCACGACGCACACGCCGGTTCCGGCCGGTATCGACGTGTTCACGCGGGAACTGATGGAAAAATACTTTTCCATTTATTATCCCAAGCTGGGCGTCACCTGGCAGGAGTTCCTGGACCTGGGCTGGCAGAACAACACGCCCAAGGGCGACGGCTTCTCGATGGCCGTTCTCGCCCTCAATCTGTGCGGCTATGCCAATGGCGTCAGCAAGCTGCACGGCCATGTTTCCCGCAAGATGTGGGGAAGTCTGTATCCGAATGTTCCGTTCCAGGAGATCCCGATCGATTCCGTCACGAACGGCGTGCACGTGCGTTCCTACATGTCCCAGGAGCTGTCGGCGCTGATGGATCGGTATCTGGGCCTGCGCTGGATCAACTCCCCCGGCGATCACACCGTCTGGCAGAAGATCGAGTCGATTCCGCCCGAGGAGCTGTGGCGCACGCACGAGCGGCGTCGTGAGCGGCTCGTCGCCTTCGCCCGCCAGCGTCTCCAGCACCAGCTCGCCGTCCGCGGCGCCCCGCCCGCCGAGATCGCGGCCGCCGGAGAAGTACTCAACCCCGAGACCCTCACGATCGGCTTCGCGCGCCGGTTTGCGACCTACAAGCGCGCCACCCTGCTGTTCCGCGACAAGGAGCGGCTGATCCGCATCCTGACCAACAAGGAACGGCCGGTGCAGATCATCGTCGCCGGCAAGGCGCACCCGAAGGACGAGCCGGGCAAGCAGTTCATCAAGGACATCATCCAGCACTGCAAGGATGAACGGATCCGCCGCCATGTCGTCTTCATCGAGAATTACGACGTCGTCGTGGCCCGGTATCTCGTGCAGGGCGTCGACGTCTGGCTCAACAACCCGCGCCGGCCCCAGGAGGCCAGCGGCACCAGCGGCATGAAGGCTTCGGCCAACGGCGCCCTGAACCTGTCCGTGCTCGACGGCTGGTGGGACGAGTGCTACAACGCCGAAGTCGGCTGGGCGATCGGCGGCCGCGAGGAGATCGCGGATCTCAACTACCAGGACGAGGTCGATGCGAACTCCCTCTACGATCAGCTCGAGAAGGACATCGTGCCGAAATACTACGAGCGCAGCAGCGACGACCTGCCCCGCCGCTGGATCGCGATGATGAAGTCCTGCATGTCCCAGATCTGCCCCTTCTTCAACACGAACCGCATGGTCGGGGAATACAACGACCGGTTCTATATGCCTGGAAATACCCGATACAAGGCTCTCTCCGGCAGCGATTACAGCCGGGTGCGCGATCTTGCTTCGTGGCTGGGCAACCTGCGCGACTGCTGGAACAATATCCGGATCGAGAGCGTCGAGACGGCGGGCGGCGACGAGCAGAAAGTTGGCCAGCCGGTCGAGGTGAAGGTGCGCCTGTATCTCGACCGCCTCCAGGCCAGGGACGTGGCGGTCCAGGTCTATTACGGAGCCGTCGGGGCCGACGGGATGATCGGGGCGGGGGCGTTTGCCGATCTCGCTCCGATCGAGGAAAAGGACGGCCGGGGCCTGTTCTCCGGGAAGATCACCCTCGATCAGAGCGGGAGACAGGGCATTTCCGTCCGTGTCCTGCCCCACCATGCGGATCTCATCCACCCCATCCTCACCGGGCACATCCTCTGGGCCTGATCATTCCCTGCCCGATCCAATGACGCGGCGGACGCCCGAACGGGCGCCCGCCGCTGGTCTTCCGGCATCTCAGCTCCGGTACAGGTTCAGGATGGCGGCGCGACTCGGATGGCGCAGTTTCTGGAGCGCCTGGGCCTCGATCTGACGAACTCGTTCCCGCGTCAGGCCCAGCAGCTTGCCGATCTCCTCGAGGGTGTGCGACCGGTCGGTCTGGAACCCGAACCGCTGCTCGAGAACGATCCGCTCGCGGTCCGTCAGGGTCGCGAACAGCCGCTGGACGTCTTCGCGCAGCGCCGTGTCGGTGGTCAGGAGCTCGGGATCGCCCCGGGGATCCGTGACGACATCGCCCAGGGAGAGGTCCTCCCCGTCATCGACCATCGTGGTGTCGAGCGAGATCACGTTCGGGGTGTCGGCGAGGAATTTGCGCAGCTCCTCGGGATTCATGCCTACCGCTTCGGCCAGCTCCTCGAGCGTCGGCCGCCGGTTCAGCTGCTTGCGCAGGGTCTCTTCCTCTTTTTTCAGCCGGAGTCCGGTATGGATACGGTTCAGCGGAATGCGGATCGTATTCGTGTGCATCGAAACCGCCTGGATCATGGCCTGACGGATCCACCAGACGGCATAGGAAATGAACCGGACGTTGCGCTTGTGATCGAACCGCTTCGCCGCCCGCAGGAGCCCGAGATTGCCGACGGCGATCAGATCCTCGAACGGCACGTCGTTGATGAATTTGTACCGTTTCGCCACCGACACGACGAACCGCAGATTCGCCATGATCAGTCGCTTTTCCGCAAATCTTGCGGAAGTGCCGCCCGTCTTGACCTTCTTGAGCAGCAGCTCCTCCTCCTTACGGGTCAGGGGAGGATACCGCTTCAGTTCACGGAAATACTGCCGCAGAAGCTGATCCGCTGCGGTATTCCGCTTGTAGGCGCTCACCATGGCGATCTTCCCGGATTCATCGACGACACCTCAAATCCTCTTTTTCGGCAGATCTCCGGTTTGCCTTGAGGAAAATCGTCCCGAACGATCCGCCCGCCGCCGATCCTCTCTCTGCCGCGCCGGGTCAGGGTGCGGGGATGCGGGAGGGCTTGAACCGTTCGATGAGAAGGCGGAGAACGCCGGAACTGCCTCGCTTCGGGGCGAAGAGCAGGGGAATTCCGCTTCCCCGAAGGGCGTTCGTGAGCTCCCGCAAAAGGGTGTGAGAAATCTGTTTCAGGATGACGACGACGGCCGAAACCCCGCCGAACCCGCGGGCCGCGCCGCCCAGGCCGACGAACCCGCTCATCCACTCCACCTCGAGCCGGTGGCGGCCGAGAACGTCCCGGTAGGCGGTGCCGACGGCATCGCCCCCGACGATCAGGATGCGACGGCCCTCGAAGTCATACCACTCCTCCGGGGGAAGCACGGGGGCCGTTTCGGCCACTTCCTCGTGGCAGATGCCGCAGACTTCGTCCGGCCGACCTTCCCGGGGGAACGGGTGTGAGGCGAGAGAGGATCTGCACCCTTCCCGTGCGCAGACGGGAACGGCCGGAAGCCGTGGGCGCAGCGAGGGGAGGAGGCCCTGGACCGGCTGTTCGAACCGGAAGGCATCCGCCTCGAGCAGGAAGGGGATGTGCTGCTGCTGCAGCCATCGGGCGAACTCCTGGGAGGAAAAGCCGATCAGACCGAGTTTCCGCTGGAGGGCGGCGAAGCCGATCCGGTGCTCGGTGGCGGCCGAGGTGTCCAGGGCGGGGGCGGACTGGCGCTTGAGGGGAACGGCGCAGGCTTTCCGCTCGGCGAGTTCGGGAAGGACGACGGCCGTCACCACGTCGCCGGGGGCGAAGCCCTGGAGCGTCAGGCCGACAGGAAGAAGTTCGCGGGTTTCCTCCACCTGCAGATGCCATCCGGATTCATCCCGACGCAGAACACCGACCAGTTCGCGCTTCCAGGCCGCTTCGAGCGGGGAAACGTTGCGGATGGCTCCGGTGGTGTCCCGGTGCAGAAGGATCCATTCGCCCTCGACGGGGCGGAGGTCACGGGTCAGGGCTTCATCCACCACGAGACGCCCGATACCCGGAGCTTCGACGATCCAGACGGATGTTCCCGGGGGGGCGGCCGGAGGAGCAAACGCCAGAATTCTCGCGGGAACCGCATTCTGGAGAAGCTCCAACCGCCGTTCGAGCGTTGTCTGGGCATCCCGCAGATGCTCGATCCGGCGTGCCATCTCCTCGGCATCCGAGCGTTGGCGGCGATTTTTTTCGAGCTCCTGCTCGAGGCGCTCTCCGCTGGCTGTCCGTCGAGCCAAAGCCGCCTCCAGCTCGCGGTTTCGGGTTTCCAGGCCGGTCAGACTGTCCCGAAGTCGGGAACGGACGGCCTGATCGGCATCGGAGGCCGGTTCGGGGGCCGGATCAGCTCCGGCGCGGGCCGCGTCTGCCAGCGCCTGTTCGAGTTTCGCCGAGAGGGCGGTGATCCGCGCATCCCGTTCCCCGAGAGCCTGTTCGAGTTCGGCCTGGCGTTTGCCCCGCTCGCTGAGATGCGCATGGAGCGCCTTTTCCCGCTCCTGCGCGAGTTTCAGTTCCCGGCGCAGGCTCCGGATCTCGTCGCGCAGTCTCGGGACCTCGTCGACAGGGGGTTCCGCGGCGGTCGTTTCCTCGGGAGGGGCGGCCAGGTCCCGGCACCGCTCGAGATAGGCTTTCAGGAGGGACGCGGCCGATTCCCGTGGATCTATACGTGCAAGGATAGAAATCTTCGAGGGTGGGCCGAACTCGCCGGACTCGAGCCGGGCAGGGGTTTCGGGCGTGAGAGGGAGCGTCGGAAAGGCCAGGGTGCGGGGATTGGCGTTCACCCATTCGAAGAACAGCACCCGGCGCAGCGGCGCCTCGCGGTCGGCGAAGTCTCGGATCACGTCGCGGAAGCGGTCGGGGCGGGTGAGGGCCCGGCCCCGCACGAAGGGCTGACAGGCGCGCCAGAGGGCCGGGTTCTTCCGGGCGAGGCCGATCAGAACCGGCTCCGGTGTGTCGCGGATGATGTCGGCAAGGACTTCCCGATCATCGATCAGGCGCGTGAAGATCGGATCCCAGAACGCGTCACCCATGGGCCATCTTTTTCAGCCTCGCCAGCAGGTTCAGTGCTTCGAGCGGCGTCGTCTCGTCGACGTTGATCGCCTGAAGCGTCTCGGCCAGCTCGTTGCCTGGGCCGAACAGGGACAACTGCTGGGGCTGGGGCGTTTTGACGGTGCGCACCGCGCGCGTCATGCGGCCGACCTCCTCCTCTTCGGTTTTCTCGAGTTCGAACAGGATCTCCCGCGCCCGATCGATCACGGGGGTCGGGACGCCGGCCAGACGTGCGACTTCGATGCCGTAGGATTTGCTCGATGGTCCCTGGCTGATCTTGTGCAGGAACACCATGTCGCCGGTCTTCTCGTCGTGGAGCACGCCCACGTTCAGGTTGAAGACGCCGGGCAGGATGGGCTGGAGGTCGGTCAATTCGTGGTAATGCGTGGCGAACAGGGTGCGGGCGCCGAGCTGGCGGTTGATGAACTCGAGGATCGACCAGGCGAGGGAGAGGCCGTCGAAGGTCGAGGTGCCGCGGCCGATCTCGTCGAGCACCAGCAGGCTTCGCTGCGTGGCGTGGCGCAGGATCAGAGCCGCCTCCATCATCTCGACCATGAACGTGGACTGGCCCCGGATGAGATTGTCCGAGGCCCCGACGCGCGTGAAGATGCGGTCGACGAGGCCGACCACGGCCTCCCGTGCCGGCACGAACGAGCCGATCTGGGCCAGGAGCACGATCAGGGCGTTCTGGCGTAGATACGTCGATTTACCGGCCATGTTCGGCCCGGTGATGACAGCCTGGCGGTTCGAGGCATCGAAGGCCGAGTCGTTGGGGTGGAACTCGCCCGTGCCGAGGAATGCCTCGACGACGGGGTGTCGGCCTTCGCGGATCTCGAGAACCGGCTCCTCGGTCAGTTTCGGCCGCACGAAGTCCCGTTCGCGGGCGATCTGGGCGAGCGAACAGAGGGTGTCGAGGTGGGCCTGGCCGGCGGCCGCGCGCTGGATCGGGCCGATCTGCTCTTTCACGGCCTGGACGAGCTTTTCGTACAGCTCCTTTTCGAGCGCGATGGCTTTGTCGGTGGCGCTGAACACCTTCGTCTCGTAATCCTTCAGCTCGGCGGTGATGTACCGTTCGCCGTTGGTGAGGGTCTGCTTGCGCACATACTCGGCCGGGGCCCGGTCGGTCATGCCTTTCGAGATCTCGATGAAATACCCGAACACGCTGTTCTTGCGAACTTTCAGCGTCTTGATGCCGGTGCGGTTCCGTTCTCGTTCTTCATACTCGGTCAGCCAACTGTCGCCGTCACGGCGCAGCCGTCGGAGCTCGTCGAGTGCCGGGTCGAGGCCGTCGGCGATCACCCCGCCGTCGGTCAGGGTCGCGGGAAGATTCTCGAGCAGGCCGGCGCGAAGCTGCGCGGCGAGCTCCGGCAGGGGTTCCAGTTCCGGGGCGAGCACGGCAAGCGGGGAATCGGCGATCCGGGCGTGGAGGCCGGGCAGGGCTTCGAGGCCGCGGCACAGCGCCTGCAGATCGCGCGGGTTGCGGCTTCCCAGGACGACCCGGGAAAGCAGTCGTTCGAGATCGGGAAGGTCGCGGAGCTTCTCGCGCAGATCCGCCAGCAGCATGCCGTCATCGACGAGCGTGCCGACCCGGTCCTGCCGTTCCCGGATCCGGTCGAGGTGGAGCAGGGGCTTGAGCATCCAGCGTTTCAGGAGCCGGGCGCCCATCGAGGTGCGGGTACGGTTCAGCACCTCGAACAGCGTGCCGCCGGGGCTGCGGTCGCGGCCATCGGGCAGGAGTTCCAGGTTGCGCAGCGTCGACTCGTCGAGAACCATGCCGTCGCCGAGCCGGTATGGGGCCGGGAACCGCAGGTGCGAAAGGGCGCACTTCTGGGTGTCGAGCAGATAATCGGCCAGCAGTCCCAGCGTGCGCAGCTCGACGGAAGGCATTGCGAGGAACCTGGGTCGGGGCTCGGACGGATACAGATTCGTCAGGGCTTCGAGCGCCGTCTGTTCGGGCATTCGCCGCGTCAGGATCTCGATGGGAAGGCCCTTCCAGGGAGGGGCGGCGGCCCCGTCCGTGTCCGCATCCTCGGCCTCGACGCCCAGGACGAGCAGTTCACGGGGGGCGAGCCGGGTGAGCTCCTCACGCATCTTTTCGAACTCGGCCCGGTCGCCGCCGGTGACGATCACCTCACCGGTCGACAGCTCTGCCCCGGCGAGGCAGAACCGCTCGCCGCGCTTTCCGAACGCCATCAGCCAGTTGTTCGATTTCTCTTCGAGCAGTTGCGGATCGCTGATCGTGCCGGGCGTCAGGATGCGGACGATTTCCCGCTTCACGAGGCCCTTGGCGAGCTTCGGATCCTCCATCTGCTCGCAGATGGCGACGGTGAAGCCCTTCTGGACGAGCTTCGCGATGTAGGTCATCGCGCTGTGATACGGCACCCCGGCGAGCGGCACGGGGTTGTCGCCGGCCCGGCCGCGGGCCGTCAGGGTGATCTGCAGCTCGCGGGCCGCGACGACGGCATCCTCGAAAAACGTCTCGTAAAAGTCGCCGCACCGGAACAGCAGCAGCGCGTTCGGATTCTCGGCCTTCAGATCGACGTACTGCTGGAGAAGCGGCGAGAGAGCCTTCTCTTCGGCGGGGGTGTCCGGAGAAGGCGGGGGCACGCTGGCGCCGACGCGCGCCGTGACCTCAGTCGAGGCTGATCCGCTCATAGGACCTGTTCCCGAGCCCAATCTCGACGGCATGGCGCAGTTGCGCCTCGTTGTCGATCTCATCGTGAATGCAGGCGAACTTCGCCTCGCCCGGGGCATGGCCCTTGGGAAGGGCGGTATTCTGCAGGCCCGCCTGGGCGTTCACCAGGTCGAGACAGCAGGCGTCGAGGGCCACGGGATCCGTCGATGCCGCGAAGCCGATATCGGGGACGATCGGTGCGTCGGTGAAACCGTAACAGTCGCAGAGAGGAACAATATTCATCAGAATATTTATGAAGAATGCGGCGCCGCGTTTCGGCTGGAGGACGCCCAAGGCATGCTCCACCATCTTTTCGGTGACGTTCCCCGCATCCGAGCTCCAGTTGATGCGGATAGCGCCCACCAGGCAGGCCATGAGGCATTCGCCGCAGCCGCGGCACTTCTGCGGATCGATGACGACGGGGCCGTCCGGGGTGGGCTGGCCGATCGCACCGGCCGAGCACCAGGAGAAACAGCGTTTGCACCGGACGCAGACGTCGGGAATCACGCTGGGGCGGATCGCCGTATGCATCACCAGCTTTGCCGCCCGCGAGCAGCAGCCCATACCCATGTTCTTGATCGCCCCGCCGAAGCCGGTCACCTCATGGCCCTTGAAATGAGACAGCACGACGAGCGCGTCTGCCTCGTGAATGCCGCTGGCGACGGAAATCTCCCTGCAATGGCGGCCGTCGATCTTCACCATCTGGTGATCCCGGCCGGTCAGCCCGTCACAGATGAAGACGGGGGCGCCGGTGACTTCGGTGCCGAACCCATGCTGGATGGCGGTCATGAGATGGTCGGGGGCGTTGCTGCGGCTGCCGGTGTACAGCGTGGCCGTTTCGGCCAGGAACGGCTTGCCGTTTCCCGCCTTGACGATATCCACGAGGGGGCGCAGGTAGTGGGGGCGGGGAAACGAGGAGTTGCCGCGCTCGCCGAAATGGGTTTTCACGGCAACGAGCTTGTTTTTCCAGTCGAACGTGTCCATGCCCATTGCCCGGGCCAGTTTCGCGATTTTCGCGTCGTGGCTGTCTGCGGGCCCCTTCGCGCGGAGGCCGATCGTGTACACCTTCGAAGCGGATGCGGTCATTACGTTTCCTCCAGAGAGTTCTGTTGAGATGCCCCGGCGCGGGGTGGTCGGGCGGCCTCAGTGTACGGTTCCCGGCTCCGGATTTCAAGCCGGCCACAACCACGGCCGGGGCCGGTTCATTCGCCGATGATCTTGACCAGGACGCGCTTTTTTCGGTTCCCGTCGAACTCGCCGTAGAAGATCTGCTCCCAGGGGCCGAAGTCGAGTTTGCCGGCCGTGACGGCCACCACGACCTCGCGTCCCATGATCGTGCGCTTGAGATGTGCATCGCCGTTGTCCTCTCCGCCGTTGTGACGGTACTGGGAATACGGTTTCTCGGGGGCCAGCTTCTCGAGCCAGACCTCGAAATCCTGGTGCAGACCGTTTTCATCGTCGTTGATGAAGACGCTGGCCGTGATATGCATGGCGTTCACCAGGCACAGGCCTTCCTGGATGCCGCTTTCCTTCAGACATTTCTCGACGTCGCGGGTGATGTTCACGAATGCCCGCCGTCCGTGGATGTCGAACCAGAGTTCTTTGCGATAGCTCTTCATGCTGCCTCCCGAACATCCGGCCCGGGGCCGGTCGATTCCGGCTGCCATGGTAACACGATCCTCGTCGCCGGGGATTGACGGCGGCCGCCGTCCGGGGTATAGGTTGTCGGGAATTCCCTGTCGCCCTGCCTCGCGGGGCGGCAAGAGCCATAGAATGGAGTATATTCATGGATGCCGAGCGTCTGAGTGCCGTCGCAGAGAAACTTCGCGAACATGGATTCGAGGCGGTGATCCACCCGAGCCCGGACGAGGCCGTCGCGGCCGTTCTTGCCGAGATTCCCGTGACGGCCGTCGTGAATCGCTGCGGCTCCGTCACCTGTGATCAACTGGAACTCTTCAAAAAGCTGGCCGAACGGGGAAACCCCATCAATGATCCCTACCTGGCCGCCATCGACGATGCCGAAAAGGCGCGGATCCGACGGGCCGGTCTCCTGGCCGACGTGCTGCTGACGGGGACCAATGCCGTGACCGCCGACGGCAAGCTCGTGAATATCGACGGCGTGGGAAACCGCGTTGCCGGCCAGACGTTCGGCCCCGGCCGCGTCATCATCGTGGCGGGCCGCAACAAGATTGCCACCGACGTCCCTGCGGCGATCCGCCGGATCAAGCAGGAGGCCTGTCCGAAGAATGCCCGCCGGATCGGCGCCCAGACACCCTGCGCGCACGACCGTCCGTGCCCGGCTCCGGATGGCTGCTCCTCTCCCCAGCGAATGTGCAATGCCACCGTCATTCTCGAACGTCGGCCGAGACTGACGCCGATCTCGATCCATCTGGTCGATGCCGATCTCGGGTATTGACCTGGTACAGGAAATTATATAAGTATTATTATAAATAAGGAGAAATACCATGCTCGAGCGTATCGACCGGTTGCCGTTCTACTTCACGATCAGTTGCTCGTTGTGCCGAAACGTCCTGAATGTCAGTCACAAATCGATCGAGGAAATGAAGGGGGTTTTGAACTGCTCGCTGTGCGGCAAGCAGATCAAGGTTCCCCAGTGGGAGACTCTCATCAAGTGCTCCGAGGATCTGAACAACTTCCTCTCCGACCGCCTGAACGCCAAGTTCTTCAAGCTGGTCATCAACCCTCAGTTCAAGCTCGAGGACGACGTTCCGGCCGCGGCCCACTGAGAGGGGCGGTTTCAGGGGAGCGGGGCGAGGACGCCCTTGTTGACCTCGGCGACGGCCGGCTGGCCTTTCTCGACGGCGATGATCGCCGCGGCGAACTCGAAGCTCGTTCCCGCAGCCCGCGAGGTGATGAAGGGGCCGTCCAGGACGACCCGCCGGTCGCTGTAGGTGACGCCCTCCATCGTTTCGCGCACGGATGGGTGTGAGGTCATGGTATGGCCGCCCGCGATGCCTGCTTTCACCAGGACGGTCGGGGCGGCGCAGATCGCAGCGATCCGGCGGCCCGCCTTCACCTGGCGCCGGAGCAGCGCGAGCAGCCGCTCGTCCGCGGCAAGTCTGCGGGTGCCTTCGAGGCCGCCGGGCAGGATCAGCCAGGCGGCCTCGCCTTCCTGCAGCTGGTCGAAGGAGAGATCCGGTACCATCGCGATTCCCCGCGAACCGGTCACGGGGGCCGTGTCTTCGCCGAGGGAAACGGTCTGCGTTTCGAGACCTGCGCGCCGGAGCATGTCGACGGTGACCGTCAGCTCCATCTCCTCGAATCCATGCGCCATAAAGACGTAGCACCGTTTCACAAGAACCTCCATGATAATCAGTATGTTATATAATATATTATATTCGAATTGTCGCCGATGAAAGGCCGGTTTGACAGAACGGAGCCCGGTTCCTATAATGCAACCGTCCGATCCACCCCGCCAAGGAGCCAGCCATGACCCACAACGAACGACTCGAGCGCCGCCTGCGCATCATCAGTTTCCTGTTCGTGGCCGTTGCGTTCCTGCTCGTGCTCGGCAGTTTCATCATGGCGGCCCAGTCGTATTCCGGGGTTGTCACCCCCGATGCCGTGCGGAATCTGCCGGCTTCGGAAACCGTCGGGATGCTTCTTTCGATCGTCACGACCGAGCGGTTCATCACCCGGCTCCTGTTCATGGCCCTGTTCGTCATGCAGTTGGGCCTGTTGTTCATGCTGTATCTGCTGTTCACCAAGCTCAAGCAGCTGATCAGTCACGAGATCGGGGGAGAGTGACCCGGGGGGCGAACAACCTTCCGAACCGCAGCACGAGCGGAAACCAAAGGCTTTTCGCGAGGATCGCGGGCGAGAGTTTCGATTCTCCCCAGACCCGGTCCTCGAACAGGATGGGCACTTCGGCGAGCCGCCGTCCGCGCCGCTGGAGATCGAACAGCAGCTCGGTCACGATCGTCGGCCCGACCGACCGGTAGGTCGTGAAATCGATTCCCGAAAAAGCCCGCTGCGTGAACGCCCGGAAGCCGGAGGTGCAGTCGCGCACCCGGGTCCGGAAGACGAAGCGCAGGTAGGCGTTGGCGAACAGCGAAGTGATCTGCCTGCCGAGCGTGCGGCCGGTTTCCCCGCCCCCCGCGACGAACCGCGACCCCGTGACGGCGTCGGCATGATCGAGAGCGGCCACCATCGCCGGGATGAATTTCGGCTGGTGCGAGAAATCGGCATCCATCTCGACCAGAATCGCGTATTCCGGGTGGTTCTGGAACCAGGTGAACCCGTCGCGCCCGGCGAGGCCGCGGCCCCGCGGGGGTGGACGGAGAACGGCATGAACACGTGGGTTGGAGGCAGCCAGATCCTGTGCCATCCGGCCCGTTCCGTCCGGCGACTGGTCGTCCATCACCAGCACGTCGACTGCCGGATCGAGGGCCAGCAACTCGCCAATGAGACGGAACAGGTTGCCGGACTCGTTGTAGGTGGGCAGCAGCACCAGAAGGCGGCGGCCGCGCAGGGCTTCGATGGTCATGGAATTATCCTTTCCGTTCCAGGCCGCGTTCGACGGCAGCGAATACGGCATCGACGGAGATCTGCTGCATGCACTCCTCGTGCGTCGGGCAGACCCGCCGGAAGCAGGGCGAGCAGGGAACGCGGCCGACGAGCGATTCGCCCCGGCCGTAATAGGCGATTTCGCGCTCGGTCGTCGAGCCGAACAGGGCGACGGCGTGGACTCCCGTTCCTATCGCGATATGCATGGCGAGCGAGTCGCCCGAGACCATGACATCGAGCATCGAAGTCAGGGCAATGAATTCACGCAGGGTGAACTCGCAGCCCGGGAAGATGCTGCCGGCCGGAGCCATGGCGCGGACGGTTTCGTAGACGGCCGACTCGCGTTTCCCGCCGAGGAACACCGGGGTTGCGCCGTCGGCCAGGAGGCGCCGGGCGAGCTCGACGAACCTCTCGATGGGCCAGCATTTGCCGGCGAAGCCCTCCCCCGAGCCAAGATGGAGTCCGACCGGGCGCCTGCCGGCGAAGGAGGCCGAGACGCCCTGGGCCCAGACCCGCTCGGTCGCCGACACGGGGAGCACGTAGGGATTCGGTCCACCGTCGAGTTCGCAGGCCTCGGCGATCAGTTGGGGGTAGGTCGTGGTGTTGCGGCGGAACTTGTCCTCGTCGTCGATACCGAGCAGGAACAGCCGCTCGCTGGCCTCTGAGAGAGGCCGCAGAAGCCCGTTCCCGTTCCTGCCGTACCCGTGGCGGACATCGGCCGGAACGCGCGTGGCGAGAGCCGTCGGGCCGTCCTCCTTGTCGAGGCAGATGACCAGATCCCAGGTGGCGGATTCGGCCCAGAGGGCGGTTTCGAAGTTCCAGGGCAGAACCTTCCAGACGAGGTCGTTCTGAACCAGCGGCACCGCTCCGGGCTGGGTGATCCAGGTGATGACGGTTCCGGGGTGTTTCCGGTGCAGGGCCGGCAGAAGGCTCGTCGTGCGCACGACATCGCCGAGCGCGCCCAGCTTGATGATGAGGGTGCGGTGGCCGATCGGCTCATATCTGCCGCACGCGGCCGGGAGGCCGGTCAGGGGGCCGCACGGACGGCCGGCGCAGAAGGCGCAGGGCTTGTCGCCGCGGAAGTGGCGGCAGTCGAAGGCGGGATTCACTGGATTCACGCGTTGTTCCCCGTTCAGTTGGGATCTTCCTGCCGGCTCGACTTGCCCGAGGCGGGAAGTGGGCCGGCGGCGCCCGGATGGCGGGATTCCGTCGGACCCATCTCGAACCGCACGCCGCCGCGGTATCCATGGAGCGGCGTGAAGGTGAGAGTTCGGATCAGGCGCCCGCGCGACACGACGGGCAGGGTTTCCGAGGCGAGGATCGAGGTGTAGGCACGGCCGAAGCCGAGCGCTTCGGAATACCGGCCATCATCGATGAAAACGGCGTTCGAGCCGGAGGCCGGCTCCCGGCCCGCCCACCAGAACCGCCAGTTGCCCTTGCCGTGCACTTCGGCGATGCGATCCGGCGGAAGGTTGCCGTAGAACGAGATCAGGGCCGTGAGCGGCCCGCCCTGGCCCACGAAGAGGCTGGAATGGCCCGTCGCCGCGTCGATCTCGCGCACCTTCGCCCCCAGGGCCTGCCAGCCGTGCAGCCGGATCGAGATATCGGCGCGGGACGGCAGGGGGAGGATGAGGGTCATTGCCTGGAGGGCGACGATCAGCGTGAGAAGGGCTGACGGGCCGACGATCCAGAGCAGGCGTGATCGGCGGGCCGCCTGTGCCGCGAGCAGCCATTCGGCCGCGAGGGGCATGAGGCTGAGATAGGCGATCTGCGGCCAGTTCGCCTCGACCTTCGAGGAAAGGCCGCGCCGGACGAAGAACAGCATCATCGGAAGCGCCAGCAGTGCGAGGAACAATCGCCCGGCTTCGCTGCGCCTCCAGCCGTCCGCCAGGCCGCGCAGGGCGACCCACCAGAAGACGGGATACAGGAGAGGGCCGATCGTGCCCAGTTGGCCTCCCAGGAACTCTCCGATATTCGACAAAATATGTTTGGGGCTGGGCTTGAATCCGTGGGCGAACTGGAAGCGGAACGAGGCCCAGTCGTGCAGGGAGTTCCAGTAGAGGATCGGCAGCGTCCCGATGGCCGCGAGAGCGACCATCAGCCAGAGTCTCCCCGTCGTGAGGCGGCTCCGGTAGGCCGGAAACGCGAGGATCACGACGGCCACGGCCGGAACGAAAAAGATCATGTTGTATTTTCCGAGAGCCCCCAGGGCCAGGCAGACGCCGGTCGCGACCCAGCAGGAGACGGCGTCGGTGCGCAGTGCCGCAAGGAATGCCACCGCTCCGAGGCTCCAGAACAGCGCGAGCGGCGTGTCGGGCGTGGTGATGAGGCCGAGAGCCATGCCGGCCGGCGTCAGATGCACCAGGAGGGAGCCGAGAAAGCCCGCCGCCGGGTTGTTCAACGCGTCACGGCCGATCAGATACAGAGCCCGGCAGACGATGGGCAGGGTGATGAGCACGGGGAGTCGCACGGCAAGGGGGGTGTCCCCGAGCAGGTGGCGGAACGCCGCGATCATCCAGGCCACCAGCGGCGGATGGTCGAAATAGGACCAGTCGGGGCGCCGGGCGAGTTCCCAGTAGTAGGCTTCGTCCGGGGTGAGATCGAGAAGCAGCCCCATCGCGAGGCGGACGAGCCAGAAGAACGTCAGGAACAGCCAGAACCGCTGTTCCCAGAGCCGGTCTTGGGTGGCCGGCGGGACGGCGTCCGGGAGGGGGAGAGAAACGGATGAGGTGCTCATGGGCGCCGATTATACCATGCCCCGGGAAGGCTTGCCGACGGGGAAGGATTGCGCTAGGATGAGGCCGATGAATACGGTGCCGCGCCTGCCCGAAGAGGTTTCCCGCGACCTCCGCCTCTACCTCGCCGAAGGAGAGGCGGTTCAGAAGTGCATTGCGTCCGCTTCCGGCATGATCGGGCGCCTCGGGGAACTGTGGATGGTCCTCACCGACCGCACCGTCCTGTTCCATACCCGAGAGTTCGGGAAGGAGGCGGTCGTCGCCCTCCTGCCGCGCCGGGACATTCAGTCCATCCTGTATTTCCAGAGCCGCCGCGGGTATACGCTGACGTTCACGCCGCGATCCTCCCCGCAGAACATCACCCGCGTTTCGTTTCCCCGGAGCCAGCGCGAGGTGCTCGAGGACTTCTGCGGCGAACTCGCGGATCTGATCGAGTTCCAGGCCGAGGGACATCCGCCCATCAAGCCTGGGGAGCCGCTGAGTCCCGAACTGCGGCCGCCGTCGCCCCCGATCACGAGCGTTACGGCGCCTTCCCCCGCCTCCGCCCGTCAGACGGGAACCGCCTTGCCCGCCGAGGCCGCTGCCAACGTCCCCCCTGTCGTCGAGCCCCCCCAGGTCGAGCCGGTGGTGACGACGGATGTGCGCATCGTCCGGCCCACGGGCCTGGCGGCGGACGGGACGGATGCCCGGGTGCAGACGGCCGAGCTGAAGCTGGCCGGCGGTGAGGGGCCGGGGCTTCGCTACTCGGTGCTCGCGACCCTGACGTCGCTGGCCGTCAGTTTTCTCTGGTACCGGCTGTTTCGCTCGCTCGGGGAGCGGGACTGACCGCGCATGAAGCGCGCATGCTGAACTTTCTCGCCGACACGCTCGCCCTGTGCCTTTCGGGCTGGCTTGCCTACGCCGTCCGGACCTCCGAGGCCCTGTTCCAGGTCGAGCCGTATCTCCAGAATCCCGGACAATACGGCCTGCTCATCGGGACGGCCGTCGTCATCTGGCATCTGCTGCTGATCTGGCGCGGCGGCTACGAACGGAAACTTCTGCTGTTCCGTCTCGACGAACTCCTGCTCCAGTTCAAGACGTCGCTGCTCCTGTTCCTGCTGCTGATGGCAGCGACGTTCCTCTATCACGCCTACGATTTTTCCCGGCTCGTGATCTTCCTCTGGTGGCTGGCGTTCGTCTTTTTCGGCGGCATCGGCCGCCAGATCGCACACCGGCTGCGCGAACGTCTCCACGCCCGGGGCTGGGGCCGCCGCCGCGTGATCCTGACCGGCTCGGGGCCGACCCTCGAGCTGTTCGAAAAGCGGCTGCGTGAGAACCCCGGACTCGGGGCCGACATCGTGGCCTCCGGCGCGGGCATTCCCCTGGCTGAACTATTGTCATCGGAATATATCGACGAGGTTTTTCTGTTCGGGGACCGCATCGAGTATGAACAGCTCTGGCAGCTTCGGGAAACCTCGCGCAATTCCGCCGTTCTGCTGCATCTCGTGCCGTCCTTCGGAAACCTGTATCTGCGCCAGTTCACGGGCGGTTTTTTCGACGGCGCGGTGATGCTGAGCGTTTCCTCTCCCGCCGCGCGGCGTCTGACGCTCGGGGTCAAGCGGTTCCTGGACGTCGCGATCTCGGCAGCCTTCCTGGTGCTGCTTGCGCCGCTGGGCGTGCTGTTCGCCCTGCTGATCCGTCTCGACTCGGCCGGTCCGGTCCTGTTCGCGCAGCGGCGCATCGGGCGCGACGGCCGGGAGTTCACGATCTACAAGTTCCGCACGATGTACGAGGATGCCGAGGTCTACTCGCCCACGCCGACCAGCCGCGCCGATCCGCGGATCACCCGCATCGGCGCGCTGCTGCGATCGACCGGCCTCGACGAACTTCCCCAGCTCTGGAACGTGTTGATCGGCGACATGAGCCTCGTGGGGCCACGACCCGAGATGCCGTTCATCGTGCGGGAGTATACGGCGGTCGAGGCGAAACGCCTCAAGGTGCGTCCCGGAATCACCGGGCTCTGGCAGGTCTACGCACGCACCGCGAATCTGCCGATTCATTCCCACGTCGAGTATGACCTGTTCTACATCGAGAACCTGTCGGTCTCGCTCGATCTGATGATTCTGCTCGACACGATCCCGACCCTGGTGTTCCGCACCGGTATCTGAACCGCACCGGCACGGGCGGGATCAGAACGTTCCGGTCGTGAACTGGCACCAGAGCTGGGCTTCGCCTGCCAACGCCAGGCCCGATCGCGAGCGTAGTCCCGAAGTGGTGAGACGGATCAGATAGGAACGGTTCGAGGCCAGCGTCCGGTTGGGCACCAGCGAGAGGATCGTGTCGTCATCGCTCCAGGCGATGTCGAACTCCTCGCCGAGGGCCGTGCCATCAAGGGTCACCCGGATCCCGTTCTGCATGTCCGTCACGTCGAGACGCAGCCCCGTCAGGAGGCTGGCAGGGTTCATCGGCCGGTCGAACTTCACCCGGAACGGGCCGGCCCGCGAAACGCCCGTGTCGCCGTTTTTCGGCGAGGTCGAGACGACGTGGGGCGAGGGGTCGGCGGCCGTCGTGAACGAGGCGAACAGGCCGGTGTAATTGCGCAGGAGGCGGCCGTCGGCAGCCCTTGCGCCCCACTGGGACAGCATGAGGCTGTATTTTTTCGACGGGGAGAGGGCCTGCCGGGGTTTCAGGCGCAGCACCGTGGCGCCGATCCATTCGATCTCGAAGAACGACTTGACGAGCGAGCCGGGAACGGCGACGGTCGTCTTCCCGTCGATCTCCAGCGTCAACTCGAACTGGTCGAAGATCGTGGCGGTGTCCATCGACTGGCCGAAGCCGATCTCGAGGGGGGTGGAGACGTCGACCCCCGTCTGGCCGTTGTAGGGGCGGGTCCAGGAGATGATCGGATCGGTGACGGGGACGTCGTGGGCCGGATACAGGCGCATCCGGACGATGGTCAGGCCGTCGAGAGCCACCGGAATCTGCATGTCGCGCCGTTCGGCATATCCGGACTTGACGACCGAGATCACGGTATCGCCGGAGCCCGCGCCGACCGCGAGGAACGCCGCGCCGCCGCTGGTGACCTGCTGGTTCGTTCCGACCGTGATCGCCGCTTCGTTCAGCGGGGTGTCGACCCCGGCCACCGTTTCGAGCACCTGGACTTCGACGCCGCCCCGCCGCTTGGTGAACGAGTCGCCCCGACCGACCGCGACCGAGGCGTTCTCGAAACCGGGATGTAATTGTATATTATCTGATATAGAAGTCCCGTTCGACGGGAAGACCGCGGTATACCGCAAGTCCCAGTCGAGATACTGGATGCGCACTTCGGCGGAGCTGGCGACCAGGTTGCCGGCGTCCAGGGCGATTTCGGTTTTCCCCTGCGCATTCGTGATCCCGACGAGATCGAGTGCGGGAATCGTCACTTTCGCCTGGGCCAGCGGGAGCCAGTCCCCATCCGCGGCGGCCGACGTCGGATTGACGAGGAGCGAGGTGCGGTTGATCTGGACCGTGATCGCGTAGATCCGCCCGCCCACCACGTCGACGCTCGTCTTTTTCGTGGTGATGCCGCCCTTGCGGTCGTCGGCGCTGCAGGTGATCTCGAACGTGCCCGTCATCGACGGGGCTTTCCAGACGGCGGAGTTCGAGACATTCCGGATGATCGTTCCGCCGGAAGCGGTCCAGTTCAACTGGACGGGATCCCCGTCCGGATCGATCGCGTCTGCGGTCAGCGTGATTTCCCCGCCGAATCCGGTCAGGCTGCCGCCCGAGGTGAGGTTCAGCATGGGGGAGAGATTGCCGCCCGTTCCCGAAGTCGTCTCGGTGTCGGTCAGGGCCGTTTCCGCGCCGTCGGTCGTGCGCAGGGCCGCGACCGAGTTCGCGTTGGTGCAGCCCCCGAACAGAATGGCCGTGACGACGACCAGAAGGGCGAACAGATGGATGCGATACGAAGAGAGAAATGCCATGGGGCACCTCCGATATGTCCTGTTCTGGAGGTATCGGAAGAAACCGGTATTTCTCTGAGTGGTCCGGTCGGGCGCATCGCGATGCGCCCGGGTTGGAGTTACGCCATCCGGGCGCCGCTGGCCGGGGCGAGGAGTTCGACGAGAAGCCGCACGCCGACGCCGGACGAGCCCTTGCTCAGATAGCTGATCTCGCGGAGCTGGTCCGCGGTGCCGGCGATATCCAGGTGTGCCCAGGAGGGCGGGGCGAAAGCGGAGAGAAACGCGGCGGCAAGACAGGCGCCGCCCTTCCGGCCGCCGGCATTTTTCCAGTCGGCGATGCTGCTTTTCATGGCATCCTTGAAGCATTTGTGGAGCGGCAGGGGCCAGAGGAGATCACCGGATGCGGCGGCGGCGGCCGTCAGGCGATCCCGGAGGGCGGGGTCGGCGGTGAAGAGGCCGGTGAAACGGTCGCCGATGGCCGTGATGACGGCACCGGTCAGGGTCGCCAGATCGATCGAGAAGGCGGGCTTGAAGGTAGCGCCGTAGGCGAGCGCGTCGGCCAGCAGCAGACGCCCCTCGGCATCCGTGTTGATGATCTCGACGCTCTGGCCGTCGAATTGGCGGATCACATCCCCTGGGCGGCAGGCGTTGCCGTCGGGGAGGTTTTCGGCGGCGGGAATCAGGCCGATCACGCGGCGGGTGCAGCCGAGCCGGGCGAGGGCCGAGAGGGCGGCCATGACCGCCGCCCCGCCCGCCATGTCATTGCGCAGTTCGTGCATGTTCTCGGCCGGCTTGATGCTGATGCCGCCGGAGTCGAAGGTGATCCCCTTGCCCACGAGAAGGACCGGCTTCGCTTTGCCAGGGTTCAACTCCATCTCGATCAGGCAGGGCGGGTGGCCGCTACCCTGGCCCACGGCGAGCAGGCCGCCGAACTTCTGCAGCGCCTTTCCGCGACGGATGCTCACGGTCAGCCGTTTCGGTCGGGCCAGCGCCTCGGCTTCGGCGGCCAGCCGTTCGGGAGTCAGTTCGTTTCCCGGCGCATCCGACAGCCGGCGGGCGAGATTCACGGCTTCGGCCACGATCCGTGCCCGCTTCAGTCGCTCTTCCAGAAGATCGGTCCGTTGCTCCGCCGCGGTGAGGAACTGGATCGCGTCGAAGCCGGCCGGACCGCGATCCGCCGGGTTCTTGCGGTAGGGGGCGGCGTGATGGCAGAACAGGTCTGGCACCATGAAAAGATCATCCATCAGGAGAAGGGCTTCCTCAGCCGGGAGGGGAAGGGACGGCAGGACGACGGCGATGGTGCGTGCTTTCCGCGCTGCAAGCCGCTTGAGGCCGGTTCCGAGGGCGTCGGGCAGGGTCTGGCGAAGCTCGGCGTCGATGAGGACGGGAGCGGCGCGGGCGATCAGCGAACCGTCGAAGATCCCGAGAGACTCGGTTTCCCCGTTCCATTCACCAACGGGAAGCCGGGGTACCCCGGGGAGCCGGGAAAGCGGGGCCGGCATCGCAGCGGGGTCTTTTCTGAGGGGCAGGAACAGCCAGCCGTCGATGGTTCCCGAGGGGCGTGAGCGGACGGTGATCTTCATGATTCGGTTCTCCGATGCGGTTACGGCTTTGGGGACGCTGCCCGGCGAGCCGGCGGTCATGGTATCATGAATTTTCGCGGGGTGTGTACAAGAATGCTGTTGCATCTCGGCAAAAAATCTGCTACCATCTCATTTCACTCGACCATTGCTCGGAGGTGACAAGAATGTCTCGGTATTGCATGGTTTGCGAACGCGGACCCCAGGTCAGCTATCAGCTCAGCCACTCGCATCGGCGCTCCAAGCGGCGCTGGAGCGTGAACCTTCAGAAGAAGCGGGTCATGCTTCGCGGCAAGCTGGTGCATGGTTATGTTTGCACCAAGTGTCTGGGTAGCGACAAGGTGACCCCGGTCATCTGATTTTCGATCTGTGCCGGAAGGGGCTCTTCAGGCTTCTCCGGTGGTTCCCGCCGCTCTCGTGAGCTCGGGGTGCCGTGCTGCCAGCCAAGCCGCAAGGCCTGCGCTGACGACGGTTTCCGGGATCATGTGCCCGAGATTGTAGATGCTCGACGTCACGATCGCGGCGCTCAGATCCGACGCGGGGTCAGAGAAGAAAACGACGCCGGCGGTGACATGGCAGAGCAGTCTCAGACTGCATGCAAATGTCACCGCCGTCGCTGCGTTTCCCGGACTCTTCCACCGCAGGATGCCAGCCAGCCCGAGGGCCCCGTGCGCGAGCGGGTAGTCGAGCAGGAACTGGACGGGATGAACGATGAATGGGCGGCGCAGCGTCAGCAGCAGCCCCGCCAGCAGGCCTGCGGCCACGCCGCGTTTCACCCCCCGGCGTGCGGCGAGCAGCAGCAGAGGGAGGCCGCCGAGCGAAAGCGAGCCTCCTGCCGGCAGTTCAAACAGCCGGAACTGGCTCAGGGCCAGTGAAAGTGCGATCAACAGGCCTGTTTCCGCCGTCTGTTGGAGCCGTGACGGCAGACCCTGAGCCGGTGTCGGTTCGAAACGTGGGTTCATGGCTTGCCAGCCCAGACTAAGCCCGCATCGTGAAGGTGTCAACTCGACATGCTGGACATCCGGTCCGATTTTTCATATCCTGTGACCTATAGAGAGATCACGTTTCCCGGGAGGATAGGATGAGGCTGCCGTTGGTAGGCGTCATGAGGCGCTGTGCCCTGCTCGTTCTCGCTCTGATCGCCATCGCGGAGCCGTTCAGCCCCGCGCCGCTTCTGGCCGGGCCTGCCCCGAAGGAATACCAGGACATCTCCGAGCTGTCCCTCGACGATCTCCTGGGCCAGGTCGTCGTCACCGCCACCCGTCGGGAATCGGCGATGGAGACGTCGCCCGCGACGATGTATGTCATCACCGAAGAGGATATCCGCCGCTCCCCGGCCCTCACGCTGTCGGATCTGTTGCGCCGCGTTCCGGGCTTCCAGACGAAAACCTGGCTGTCCGAGTTCACCAACACCTCGCTGCGGGGCATGGTGGGCGCGTCCGTCATCAATGAACGCATTCTCTGGATGATCGATGGGGTGCCGGTCAACGACGTGCGCGACGGCGGCATCTGGACCGACATCACGATCCCCCTGTCCCATGTGAAACGTATCGAGGTGCTGTCGGGGCCGGGGTCGGCTCTGTATGGCGCGAATGCCTTTCTCGGCGTCGTGCACATCATCACCCGCGATCCCGAGGATTATCTCCATGACGACCTGACGGGCAAGTTCCAGACGTCGTTCGAAACATACGACACCGTATTGTCTGAACTCGCCGTCGCCGGGAACAACGGCGGTGCCTCTTGGCTGTGGGACCTCCATCTCGACTCCACCACGGGGCCCGGGATCACCCGCGACCGCAACCGGCCGGGGGCCGACAAACATTCGGACCGCCAGTGGGGCTACCTGTACGGGAAATACAAGTTCGGCAACAACAAGCTCAACGTCGGCATGCGCCGCGTCGATCAGGAATACGACGGCGCCGACTTCGCCGTCTACGATCTCTACAAATGGCGTCGCGGGGAAGAGTGGATCGACTGGCATCACGGGAAAACGCGGGAAAATGGGGACCGCGATTCGCTGGTGCTGAGCTGGCATGGGTACGACGAGGATTTCTACCATTTTGCCGACATTCCGAACCTGAATTACGATATCGACTCGTATCGTTGGTATTTGAACCTCCAGCGCGACATGTGCCCGCGCGGCCGGCACCGGATCTCCTTCGGCACCGGACTGCGGTCCGAGCATTACCGGGGGGACGATTTCATTCCCACGCGGCGCTCCTTCTCGAAAGAGAATTTCAATCTCTTTTTCCAGGACGAGATCAATCTGGCACACCTGTGGAAGGTGACGGTCGGGGGGCGGTTTGATACGCACACCGATTACGAGAACGTTTTCAGCCCCCATGTGACGGTGCTGCACACCTTCGCCGACACGAAGGGCCACGTGCGGTTCGGCTACGGCCGGGCCTTCAAGGAACCCTCCAGCTGGCAGTTGTACATCGACCAGCCGAGCGGTCGCGGCACCCCGGACATGCAGCCCGAGAAGATTCGCACGTTTGAGCTTTCCATCGATTACATGTTCCCCCGGGAGCTGTATGCCCGCGTGACCGGCTTCAACATGAAGCACCGCAACATCATCTGGGAAAACTTCGATCCGCTCATCGCCGAGAATCAGTACAAGATTTTCGGGATCTTCGGCAAGTTCCATCCGCAGCAGCCGGGCGACAGCGCGCATATCCACGGTGCCGAGTTCGAACTGCTCAAGCATTTCGACCCGCGGAACCATCTCTTCCTGACCGGGATGTGGCTCCGCTCGCGCGACGACCAGAGCCGCGATCTCCAGTATGATGCCGAGCGCAAAGCCGGGATCGGCTACTGGCATGCCTTCGATTCCCGCACCAACATGCAGGTGGAGTCGCACTGGGTTGACGACACGATCGACACGAACAAACGCGACGTTCCGGGAATCGGCACGCGCCACGTCTCTGGATACACCGTGACGGGAGCGGCTCTTCGATACGCGCTCTCCGCGAAGGAACACGTGAAGCTCTCGGTCTGGAACATCGGCCGGAAACCGTATCAGGAGATGCTCGAGGCCTGGGCTCCGGGAACCGTGGCGCGGCTCGAGTTCATCAGGTCGTTCTGACGGCGAATGTATAAGATAGCAATAACATTAATACTGTTGGCTTTGCTTCCGTGCTCCGGCGCGGCGGCCGAGCGCGGAGAGCGACGGGACATTCCGATTCCGCTCCAGATCCAGATATTCCTGAAGATCATCACGTATGACCGCTCGTTCGACAACGGAACTCCGGCGCCCTACCAGGTCGGTGTCGTTCTCCGGAACATGGAAGAGCCGTCGGACGAGCGCATCTTCCGGCAGGTTTCGGATGCCCTGTCGAAGAAAACGATCCTGGGCCGGCCGCTCGTGCCGGTCAAGCTGCTCTTCCGCAAAGGCCAGCTCTCACCATCCGAGCCGCTTCCCGACATGCTCGTGCTGATCGGAAACTGGGAGGAGGATGGGGACAAGGTCGCCGAATTCGCCCGCAAGCATCATCGGCTGACCTTCGGAAGCGATGTCGCGCTCCTCGAATCGGGGGTGGCCGTCGTGATGAGCCTCGAGGGGAGCCGGCCCGTCATCCACGTGAACCTGACCGAAGCGAAAGCGGGCGGCGCCGACTTCCACGCGAATTTTCTCAAACACTGCCGGGTGATCCGATGAAACTCTTCCCCTGGATCCATCGTTCCCCGCTGCAGAATCAGCTTCGCATGGTTCTGCTGCTCGCCTTCGTGCCGGGAGTTCTCGTCCTCGGCTTGTTCACCGTCATCCGAGAGCACTCGATCATTCGCAAGAGCTTCCAGATGAAGGCCGAGGAGCTGGTCGATCTCGCGGCCTACAACATGGCGCCGGGCGTCGAATTCGAGGATCTCCAGGCGCTGAACGAGGTCGTCAACGGCCTGACCCGGCGCGGGGAAGTCTCCTACATCCTGGTCGCCGATCGCACGGGGCGCGCCATGGCCTCCTACCACCCGGAGCTCGCCTCGATCAACAGCTGGAAAACGGATTTTTCGGAATCCCCGATCGAGTCGCGGGACGACGGGCGCGTCCTCCATCTCCGCCACCGGCTGAGCTTCAACCAGCGGTTTCTCGGCGTGGTCTACATGGGCTTCACCCTGGACCAGATCAACGCCCAGCTGTTCCTGAACCATCTCGTGGTCGCCGGCGTGGTGTTGATTTCGCTGGTCATCCTGACGATCGCCGCCCGCCGGTTCGGGCGAATGATAACTGACCCTATAGAATCTCTGAAGCGTCTGGCCGAAAAACTGTCCCAGCAGAACTACTCGACCCCGCCGGTGACGATCGAGGCGGCCCAGGAGATCGAGTTCCTCGCCCACACCTTCAACGAGATGGTCCGGGCGATCCAGGAGCGGCAGAACGAGCTGCGCATCCTCAACCAGACCCTGGAGCAGAAGGTCGCGGACCGCACCCGCCTGCTCGAGATCGAGACCCACAAGGCCCAGCAGTCGGAGCGCCTCAAGAGCGAGTTTTTGAGCAACATGTCCCACGAGCTGCGCACCCCGCTCACCTCGATCCTGGCCTGGCCGGATCTGATTCTCGACCACTACGAGCGCAAACAGGACGTGCTGACCGGCGCGGCCCAGATCAAGAAAACGGCGCAGCATCTGCTGCGGCTGATCAACGACCTGCTCGACATGGAAGCGATCGACACCGGCCGGATGCGGATCGAGCCTGTGTTGACCGACATCACGCCGCTGATCCAGGAAGTCATGCAGCACCTGCAGGGCTACGCCATCAGCCGGGAAGTGAAGATCGTGGCGAAACTGCTGACGGCGCTTCCCCCCATCGTCGTGGATGGCGACCGCCTCAAACAGGTGCTGATCAACCTCCTGAGCAATGCCGTCAAATTCTCGGTCAAGGGCGGCCAGGCGGAGCTGTATGCCTCGGCCGACGAGCGCGAGGTGTGCATCCGGGTCGTGGACCACGGGGTCGGCATCGCGAAAGAGGACATCCAGTACATCTTCGACCGGTTCCGCCAGGTCGACGGCTCGATCCGGCGCCGTTACGGCGGTTCCGGCGTGGGGCTGTATCTCGTGAAGAGCCTCGTGACGATCATGGGCGGCGATGTCACGGTCGACAGCGGCGTCGGCGAGGGAAGCACCTTCCGCGTCACCTTCCCGCGCCCGGGAGGAGGGATCGCCTCCCCGGCCCAGGCGCCGGCCGCGAAGGAGCCCGCCTGATCAGGGGTTTCGCAACAACGCTCAGCCGCGACGACGGATCGGCCGATAGATATCAAGAATTCGTCTGTCGCGAGGAGGCAGGAAATGAACACATCGGGTAAGATTCGCGTCGGTGTCGTCTTCGGCGGCCGTTCGGGCGAGCACGAAGTCTCTCTCGTATCTGCGCAGTCGATCATGAAGGCGCTGGATCCGCAGAAATACGAGGTCATTCCGATCGGTGTCTCGAAACAGGGCACCTGGGTCGTCGGAGCGGATCCCAAGGGATTTCTCCCGGCCCCTGCCGAACAACGTCACCTCGAGGCGGCGCCTGCGGAGACCGCTTCCAGAACCGCTCTGATCGGCGACCCTTCCCATCAGGGCATGATTCTGCTCGATCGTAAGAACGTGCAGCAGCGCGTCAAGCTCGACGTCGTCTTCCCGATCGTCCACGGCACCTACGGCGAGGACGGCACGCTCCAGGGCCTGCTCGAAATGGCCGATCTGCCCTATGTCGGCTGCGGCGTCATGGCTTCGTCGGTCGGCATGGACAAGACCACGGCCAAACGGCTGTTCCGCGATGCCGGCCTGCCCATCGCCCCGTTCACCGAGCACCTCCGGCGCGACTGGCGGGAACGGCCCGACAAGGTCATCGCCGAGATCGAGGCGGCGTTCGGCTATCCCTGCTTCGTCAAGCCCGTGAACTCGGGCTCTTCGGTCGGCGTCTCGAAGGCGCACGATCGCGAGGAGCTTCGGGCGGCCATCGATCTGGCCGCGAAATATGACCGCAAGATCCTCGTCGAGACCTCGATCACCGGCCGGGAGCTCGAGGTTTCGGTTCTCGGGAACGATGCCCCCATCGCCTCGATTCCAGGCGAGATCGTTCCCTGCAACGAGTTTTACGATTACAAGGCGAAATACGTCGACGATCGCTCGGAGCTGCATATTCCGGCCAAGATCACGGCCGAGCAGACCGCTGAGATCCGGGAAATGGCCGTCCGCGCCTATCGCGCTCTCGACTGCGCCGGAATGGCCCGCGTCGACTTTTTCCTCGACCGGGACACCGGGAAGTTCGTCCTGAACGAAGTGAACACGATTCCGGGCTTCACCAGCATCAGCATGTATCCCAAGCTGTGGGAAGCCACCGGGATCACCTACCAGGACCTTGTGACCAAGCTCGTCGAGTTCGCCTTCGAGCGGTACAGCGACCGCCAGGAGTCGCTCAAGGCGATCATGTCCTGAGGGCGTGAATCCACAAAGCCGGCAGGGGCGATGCCCCTGCCGGCTTTGGCGTTTCCGGGGATCAGGCGTTCCGGCTGAGGCGACAGCCCGTCGGCGTTCCGCTCCAGGTGAGGGGGTCCGGGGTGAGGGCTTCGCGCATGCCGCCGCTGCACAGGGCGCAGACACGGTCGGAAGGAATCGGGGGTTCGGCAGTTTTCACGATCGCTTTCTGGGCGCAATCGATCACCTCGAGGGCGGTTCCGTCGGGCGGCACCAGGCACTCGGCCCCGAAGGCCGCCTGGCGACGCGCCACGCACTGGAGGCGGGTGACGAGGGATGCGCCATCGGGCGGGTCATCGTCGAGGGCACAGAGGTGGATGGCCTCGGTTTCGCCCCGGCTCCACTCGAGGGCCAGACGACTTCTCCACAACGACAGGATCAGCTCGGCAGGCGGCGGGCCATGGGGCTCGAAGACGGTGCCGTCTCGGGAACGCAGGGCGCGTCGCCGTTCCGCGAGCGAAGGGTGGATGCCCGAAGCCTCTTCACCCTCGCGAACCCGGACGGGCATGAAGTTGGCGCGGGTGAGCCGGTTGAGGACGGCGATGTAGGCTTCGCGGCCGGTCCGCTCGGCGGCGAAGGCGTCGGCCTCGAACTCGAACCGCCGGCCCATGGCCGCAAACAGGCGATTGGCGAGGATCCAGAGCAGGATCAGGACCACCCCCTGCATGACGGTCGGGCCGAAGATCAGCAGGCGTTCCGCCGTGACCGGGTGCAACGCGGCCCAGCAGCCGACGAGAAGGGCCAGGTTCACCATCGCGAGAAAGTAGAGGAACAGGTGTTCCCGGACCAGGTGCGCTTCTTCATGCGTCGTCACGGCCACGAGATCATCGGCGGGCGACTGGTCGAGCAGATCGCCGGTGAACGCGACGGCATGGGTCGAGCGGAGATACCCGAAGGAAACGGCATTCGCGATGCCGCTTCCAAAGAGATTCCAGCGGTAGAACGTCACGGGCAGGTCGCGGATGCGCCGCGGCAGAGTCTCGGCCTGGATGCGTCGCATGCCCATCAGGGCGGGCAGGGTGAGAGGCATGACGAGGAGGACGGCGGCGGACAGGGCAGCGAAGGCCAGGGCCGGGGCCCAGGGAGCGTGGATGCCCCACCAGGGAAGGGCGATGGCCATGCGGCGAAGGACCAGAACGGCTGCGAGAGGAGCCGCATAGGGAAGGGCCCGGAGGAGATGGAGGCGGAAAATGGCCGAGAGGAAGCCGTCGAGCGGCCAGAGGGCGTTGCGGACTTCGCGATCCAGCTTGTGAACGGGGATCAGGGCAAGGGTGTAGGAGACCAGCCAGTGGACGATCGCGCAGGCCAGGTCGTGGCCGATGCCGAGACGCCGGGGCAGGCCCAGGGTGAGAACCAGCATTCCGCCTGCCGTGGCGAGCAGGACGCTGAGGGGGGAGCGGCGGAGGGCGTTGTAGGGGGCGGCACGGTCCTGGCCGGCCGGGAACCGCGCCAGCCAGAGGCGGCGTTCGCGCTCCATGACGAGGGCCGGTGTGACCAGGAGGGCGAGCCAAAGCACGAGGGCGAGGAGCCAGGTCGAGGTCGAACGCTTCGTGGGAGCGGGCGTGAGGTCTGCCAGGCGTTCCTGAAGCTGCTGGGCGGCGACGGGATCGATGCCGGAGAGGCGGGCGACGGCGGCGGCGGCGGCTGATGCGTTGCCGGCGCGCTGTTCGATGGTGGCCTCGAGCATCGCGAGATCGGCCTGGAGGGCGGTCGAAAGGGGGACCGGGTCACTGGCGAGGCGGCGGACGATCGCGAGGGCGGTGGAGTCATGGCCGTGAACCGCGAGCAGCCAGGCCCGGTAGGTTTCGACGGCTTCCCGGCGGCGCTGGGTGTCGGGCCGCCGTTCGATCTCGTCGAGGGCGTTGAGGAGGGCGCGCAGCGCATCGCCGGACAGCGTGGGGGTGTGGAGGAGGCCGGTCAGCGTGTCGTGGATCTCGGCGGGCCGCTTCTGCTGGAGCAGGGCGTCGAGCTGATCGGCCGTCGGGAAGCCGGCGGGCGGCACGGTGCCGCCCCAGCCTGCGACGACGATGAACAGGGCAAGCACCGGCATCAGGATCAGGAGGGTGTTTCGCATGCGCGCCATTCTATCGCAATCCGCCCCGGATGGGAAGGCGGGCTTGCCAGTTCGTCGGACCCGTGCGAAGCTGAGAGGGGAAAATTCACGGGGGAAACGGGAGGAGCGGATGCGTTTGCGCGGGATGGGCTTTCTCGCGGCCTGGCTGGTCATGGCGGTTGCCGCGTTCGGACTCGACTGTCCGTCGCTGCGCCTGCTTCCGGGGGAACGGTCCGACCGGCTGGTCGCCGAAGGGCTGGTCAGGAAAGGCCGCACGCGGGAGGGAACGGCCCGGCGTGACCGTCTGCGGGGCCTGCTGAGCCGACCTGCCTCGGGCTCGGAGATTCTCGTCACGGTGGGCTCCGAGACGCGGCGCCTGGGCCTCGACGCGCGGGGAGCCTTCCGGGTCGAGTTCGTGCGGCCGCCGGGGACCGAGATGGTGGCGGTGGTCGCCGACACGGCGTCGGGGGGCGCGGAGCTTCGGCGGATCCGCCAGCCGGTGCCGGCAACGGCCACCCTGCTCATCATCAGCGACATCGACGACACCGTCCTGGTCTCCCAGGTGACGAAGCGGCTGAACCTCGTCTGGAACTCTCTTCTGCGGAGCGTCCCCGGCCGCCGGCCGGTGGTCGGCACGCCGGAAATATATCGATATATACAGAAAGCCGTGGGCGAAGCGGGAGCGTTCGTCTATCTCAGCGCCTCGCCGGCCGCCATGGAGCGGTTCATCGCCGCGTTCCTGACACGGCAGGGATTCCCGCCCGGCCTGCTGATCACGGGCGACGGGATCAGCGGCACGGCGGAGCTGACGATCGCCCACAAGACGGCGTGGCTGGAGCGGCTGGCGGCCATCTTCCGGGGCGTGCCGATGCTGTTGCTGGGCGACAGCGGCGAACGGGATCCCGAGATCTACCTGGCCTTCGCCAGCCGGCGCCTGGCCGACGCCAAAGGCATCGTCATCCGGCTCATCGACGGCTGGGAGGCGGCTCGGGAAACGCGCATCCGGAGAGAGGCCGCGGCGAACGGGATTCCGCTGCTCCTGTGGCGGGAGCCGGCGGAGTTGCGTGCCGGCCTCGCTTCGCTGGGGGTCAGAATCCCGTGACGGAGGCGGCGGTATTCTGCTGCATGACCGGCTGAAGCCGGTCGCGGTACCGGCGAAGCAGCTCGATTCCGGCTGCATCGATGAGATCCGTGTCCGTGGCGGTCCGGGCGGGCTCGTCACCGGCGCGGAGCCGTTCGAGCGCCAGTTCGAGCTCGGCCCGCTGGTCGCTCCGGAGGCTGGCTTCCTCGAGCGTCGATTCGAGCGTCTCGATGGCCTCCTGTTTTTTCGCTTCGGCGGACTCTGCCATCTCCTGGGCGGTCATCTGGAGCCAGGCCGTGCCGATGACGACATCCGCCGCCGAAAACTCGCTCTGGCTGGTGAATCCCGCCTCCCGCACCGCGCGATCCGCCAGCTCCGCTTCGGGCGTGCCGGCCGCGGGGACATCGTTTCGGAACAACCGGGCGGCCGTTTCCGGGCTGGTGGCCACGAGGGCGTCATAGACCGCCAGATACCGCGTGAGCATCTCCTCGGTGAGAGCGAGCTCGCCGGCCGCTTGCGCGGGGAGGGTGAATGATAAAGCAAGCGATATGATACCAATAACGATAAAAAATGCGTGTGGCTTCATTCCCTACCTCCGGAAGATCATGGGCGGTTCGTGGCGAGAGGGCCGTCGATGCGGCGGCCGTCGCTCCAGACGCCCATGAACCGCACGGCTTCGCCGTCCCCGAGGATGAGATGCCGGTCGCGGCCGGTCCAGGCCGCATGGCACAGGGCATCGAGAAGACGGAAGTTGCCGAGCCAGTCCATCGCGTCGTTGCCCATGCATCGGATGAAGCGCGCGAGCCGGGTCTGGCGGTTCAGCCGGATGAACTCCCACCGGCGCTGCTCGATGAGCCGCTCATAGCGGGGTTCCCGGGGGGTGTAGACCGAGGCGCTGTCGGCCACGAGGGCCGGCGTGCCGCGGATGTCGGAACGGTAGGTGAGGAAGTTCTTGTCCGTCGAGGGAATCGCGTCGGCGGCATAGAACAACTCGCGGGCCGTCTCCTGGACCGATGCCCCGACCTCGTCGCCGACGGCGATGAGCAGCAGGGTTCCGGGCTTGATGCCCGAGAGGTCATAGAGATCGAGGTTGAGATTGGCTCCCATGCCGCCCTGTCGGGAGGGATGGAGCACCAGGACGGCGCCGGGCCGGGGAAGCTTGAAATACTTCGCCGCCGCGGCGATGTTCATCGCGATGACCCCGCCGCACTCGTGGCCGACGATCGCGACCCGGTCGCGGTCGGGCTCGACGTGGCCCCCCCCGTAGAGCACCGTGATCGCTTCCTTGACGCTGCGGACGGCATTGGCGGTGTATTCCGAGGCATGAGCGCCGCTTCCCTGATAGAACGGGAAGACGACGGTGTTGCCGCGCCGGCAGAGGTGCTCGATCCACCCGATATAGTAGCCCGGATCCGAGGCGAGCCAGCCGTGCAGGAACACGATCAGCGGCGCGCTTGCGGGGGCGGGATCGGCAGGTTCGTAGATCACGAACCGTTCTTCCGAGACCCCGAGCTGAGTGATGCGGAACCCGGCGTGAGGATACGCCTTGCCGCCCGGGCCCGTGGCGGGCTGTTCCGGACCTGTGGGGAGAGTCACAGCCGCCCCGAGCGGGGCGAGCGTGAGCAGCAGATACAGCAGCACCGACCAGCCTCGGATATCCGGGAGAATGAGGGCGACGCGGTGCCGTTCGGCCGAGCCGGTCATGATTCCCGGGGAAGATCGCGTTCCATGCTCGACTTGAGGGCATCCATCCCGACGCGCTCGATGAACAGCAGGGCGAGGGTGGCGAACAGCCCGGCGAGCGTGCCGGCCTTGATTTCGGCGCGCTTCACGACGGCGAGATCCTTCGTTTCGGCCACCTGGAGATTCTGGGCGCAGACGGCGAAGCCGGCCAGGGCCGCCAGGGCCGCGAAGAGGCGTTCGAAGTTCCAGAGCGCGTTCCACCAGAAGGAGCCGCGCCGCGTTTCCCCGGCCAGGAGGGGGCGGGCGGCGAGGTAGAACGGGATCAGCAGCGGCCCGAGGATGAAGACCACGGCCGTCCAGAAGATGCCGGGCCCCTTGCGGGCATGGCTGTCCCAGGCGACCCAGATCGTAACCAACCCTCTCAACCATTTCGGCCACATATGTTTTGTCGTTGCCTCCGTTCCTTGTGCTTCCAGGGGATTCGCCAAAGGATACCACACCCTGTTTCGACCGCCAAACCCCCAGATGCCTTTCTTCCGCGAAGCGCAGATTGGAACAAGGTATGGCGCCGGGGTCGGAGAAAAATGAAAACTTTTCCCCCCGGTCACCCGTAAATATGGGTATAATCGGTACACAATGTAATCCGAGAAGAGCGAGGTAATGCACGTATGAAACGAATCTCCCCTCTCGTCGTGATGGTTTTCTGTGGCCTTCTGTGCGGCCAGGTCTGGTCTGCCGAGGTGGTGAACCCTGTCACCGGCGGAACCGTCTCGGTCCAGGACGACACCGGATCGGATAACGGCAAGGTGTCGGCCGATACCGACGCGATCGTCACGCCGGCGGCTGCTCAGGCAGCCCAGGCGCCGGCTGCCGCGAAGGCCGAAGAGCCCAAAAAAGATGAACCCAAAAAGGAAGAAGAGGCCAAGAAGCAGGTGGTCAAGGTGACCGTCGCTCCGGGCGATACTCTGTGGGCCTATGCCGAGAAGTATCTCGGTGATGGAAACCGCTATCCCGAGATCGTTGCTGCCAATAAGGCGAAATACCCGTCGCTGGCGAAGAATCCCGATCTGATCATCGACGGCTGGGAGCTCACCATCGAGATCCCGCAGAAGGCCACCAAGCCTGATTCGAAGCCGGAGACCACGCCCGGCCAGTCCGCCAAGGAAACCGAGAAGGGCAAGGAATCCGATGCCCCGAAGGCCGACAAGGAAAAAGAAAAAGAACCCGCCAAGCCGGCGGTGAATGTTCCCGAGTGGACAACCGAGCAGAAAATCGCCCGGCTCCAGAAGGCGATCGACGGCCTGAACCGCATTCTCGCCTCAAAGGGCAAGATGGTGACGGCGCTCACGGCTGAATCCGTCCGCATGATGATCGACAATAAGCTGCTCACCGATGCCGAGTGGATGGGGCTCAATCCCCCCGAGGGCTACGTGTGGGCGATCGAGAAGGGCAAGGTGAAGCTCGTCAAGCGCGGCGGAACGACCGAGCCCAAGGCCGATGCCGACAAGAAGACGGATGAAAAGGCCGCGGCCGAGAAGAAGGCCGCCGAGGAAAAGGCTGCTGCCGAGAAGAAGGCGGCCGAAGAGAAAAAAGCCGCCGAGAAGAAGGCTGCCGAAGAGAAGGCCCAGAAAGAAGCCGAAGCCAGTGCCAAGTCCCAGTTCGAAAAGGAGCTGAGCGCTCTCGGCATGCAGGATCTCACGGGCAAGAGCAGCGAGTATCACAGCGCGCTACGCTCCGGCATGAAGGTTCTGCCCCCGACCTTCTTCAAGGACTCCCCCTTCTTCAAGTTCACGGGGCTCAAGAACCTCGTCGATCTGCAGCGGGAGCTCAAGGCCGCCCAGACCGCCTACGAGAAGAACGTGAAGGCCGGCGACGTGACCAACCGTGGCTGGAACCCCTTCGACGACGACATCAAGTCCTCGGCCGAAAAGGTGCAGCAGGCCCGCAAGCGCCTTGCCGACGCCTACGGTGAGTTCAAGGGGGTCTACGGCGATGCCAAGGCCAAGGCCGATGCCGCCGCTGCCGCGATCAAGACGGACGGCCCGCGGCTCAAGGAAGCGCAGGACAAGCTGAACAAGCTGGACAAGAACAACTCCGACAATGCGTCCCAGGTTCAGGACCTGATCAAGACCATCAAGGATATCGAGGAGCGGAACAAGGACAACCAGAAGCTCGTCGACCAGTTCGAGCCTCTCCGGACGCTGTTCAAAATCTGAGAAGCCAATTGGCTTCGGTGGGAAATTCGTATATACTCTCGGGCGGGGGCAACCCCGCCTGATTTTTTTCCCGACCAACACAGGAGGAATTCCATGAAGAGGCTTTTCGTGAGTGCCGCCGTTCTTCTGACGGCCGTCATCGTTCTCGCCGTGCCGCAGTTGTTTGCCGCCGCCGCCCAGCCCCTCGAGGGCCGGATCCTGTATGTCGACACTTCCGAGACCGGCAAGACGTATCTCGCCTTCATCAATCCAGACGGCACCCGCAAAGAGCGAATCACCCCGGCTTACTCGAACATCGTGTTTCCGAAGCTCAGCGAGGCCGGCGATTGCATCGGCTTCACCAACAAACTGCCGGACATGAGCTCCGAGATCTACCTGCTCAGCCGCGACGGAAGCAAGATCCGCAAGATTCTCGACGGAAGCGCCCTCGAAAGCTTCTCGCCCGACGGCAAGTATCTGCTGTACTCCACCTGTGATCAGGCGGCCGGGCTGTATTCCTATGACATCGAGAAGAAGACCTCGATCAAGATCTCCCAGAATCTGCGCGTCACCGCCGCCGACTGGTCGCCGAAGGGGGACTGGATCGCCGCCTCGGTGCTGACGAATGACGGAACGAACGATCTGTACATGATCTCGACCCTCGCCCAGGGCATCATCCGGGTCACCGAAACCAAGGACGTGAACGAGTCGTTCCCGTGCTTCTCGAAGGATGCAAAGCAGCTCGTGTTCATCTCCGACCGGCACGGTGCCAGCGAGCTCGAATACATCGACCTGAACTCGCGCCAGCTCACCCGGCCGATCGTCACCGGCCTGTATCCCAGCCTTTCCCCGGAAAACACGGGCCTTGCCTACGAGCATGCGGATCATCTGCACGTCTGCCGGTCGAACGGCCTCGACGTGAAGATCCTGGCTCCCGGCCGCACCCCCTGCTGGGTGAAGTGAGGACGTCGTGATCCAGCTCAAGCGTATTCTCGTTCCGGTCGACTTTTCTGACGGCGCCGAGCTGGCGCTCCGGTATGCCGCCTCGTTTGCCCGGCAACATACCGCCGAAGTGCATCTGCTCCACGTCTTCGAAGAGGAGTTCATGCCGCCCGTGCCGATGGAGATTCCCATCGCCCTGCCGACCGGCGCCGGCGTCCAGAAACAGCAGGATATCCACCAGCAGCTCCGTTCGTTCGTGGGCGATGGTCACAAGGATATTCCGATCGTCACGACGGTGCGCGGCGGAAATGTCGCAACTGCTATTATAGAATATGCTACAGAACAAAAGATCGACATGATCATCATGGGCGCGCACGGCCGGTCGGGCCTGCTTCAGTCGCTGCTGGGCGATACGTCGTATGCGGTGTCGCGGCAGGCCGACTGCCCGGTGCTGACGGTCCGGCCGACGCAGCGCACCTTCATCGAGTCACCGGCCGCCGTCTGAGCGCGGGCAGATCCACGAATCACCCGAAACGGGGGGAGGCGACGCCTCTCCCGTTTTGTTCATGAGGAGCGGTTCCGGCTGCGTCCCGCGGCGATCAACTGTTCGATCTGGCCGAGCACCCGGAACGGACTTTCGTGCGGGGCCACGGCCACGTCGATCTGGAGAGGCAGGTTGCGCGGAGCTGCCAGCGCGGCAAGGGGGGAGACCAGAAACAGTCCCGTGGTTCCGGGGGCCAGTTCCATCAGGAAAAACCTGTCGCGGTGCGGATTCGTGATGATCCGGTTCCGCTCGGCGAGGACCGGGAAACGGCTGAGCGAGACGAGCGGATTGTGCGCGAGGCTCCAGAAGACGTCGGAATCCGTCGGTGGCTGTTGGGCAGGCCATTCGCGGGTTGCCGTCGGGACGAGGCCCTGTTGTCGGACAATCTGGCAGCCGCTCGTGTTGGCGAGATTGAAACACCAGTCGAGCCGGAAGGTGTGGCGCGGCAGGCGGCGGGTGAGCTCGAAGGCTTCCCAGCCCATGCACAGGAACTCCTGGTCGGGCAGTTCGTCCAGGGCGCGCGCCAGCTCGCCAAGGCGGCGCCAGGAGGTGACGGGGGGCAGCCAGAAGCCGACGCGGGCCGGGTCGACCGTGTCCGGAAGCGCGGCGCGATCCTCGAAGGGCAGGAGCCAACGGTCGGGGCCGATGTCGCGATGGATGGGGAATGCCCGGTTGAACAGCCGCAGCGTGATGCCCGGTTTCGGTGCCGGGGCGGGGCGGGAGGAATCGGCCGGCGCGGTGACGGCGACGGCGGGTGCGGCAGGAGTCGGCTGCGACGGCGGTGGGAGCGTCGCGAGCCGGATGAGGGTGTCGACCAGATTGCGCTTGAGGCGCTTCAGATCGCCGGGGGGGATGAACATGCCCTCTTCGAGCGCCCGGGTGACGTGGCGGCGCGCTGCGAATGACTCGCCCAGAAGATGGAACTTCTGGGGCAGCGGCCCCATCTCGAGGCCCCTGCCGCCCAGGGCATGGGCGAGGAGTGCGTCGCTCTGGAGGCGGACGGGGCGGCCGTTGACGATCGTCTCGACGGCGAGAGGCTGACCCTCGCGGCCCGACCAGAACAGGTCGACGGGATACCGTTCCCAGTCGCGATTCCAGTGTTTCAGCCAGGGCATTTCGGCCGAGACATCGGTGCGGCGGAGCACGGTGCCGGCCGGCAGCGAGGCGGGAAGGCCGCGGATCAGCCAGCGACCGGTGCGGCCGGCCGGCTCCATCCAGGTGATCCGGGCTCCGTTGCGACCGCCGTCCGGGGTGTCCCAGGCCAGGCCGTCTCCCGGCTTCACCTGGACGGAAACGTCGATCTCGAGCAACCCGCCCCGGCCCGGTCCCGCGACCCGGCCGACCGTCTGAGCTTCGCGGCCGGGCTGTTCCGGGGTGTTCCAGTCGCGGGGCGGCGTGCCGTGAAGGAAGCCGGTGTGGAACGGGCGGGAAAACACCGCGGAAAGCTCCTCGTCCTGGGCCGTGCCCGGCCGCTCGCCATCGATTGCCCGCCGGTATGCCGACACGACGGCGTGGACGTATTCCGGCCCCTTCATGCGCCCTTCGATCTTGAGCGAGGAGATGCCGGCCCCGACCAGCTCGGGAACGGCCCCGATCAGCCGCAGGTCGCGCGGGCTGAACAGCCAGTCGCCGGGCTTTCCGTCACCCGCCGAGTAGGCTTTCCTGCAGGGCTGGGCGCAGGTGCCGCGGTTCCCCGACCGGGTGCCCAGCGCCGCGCTCCAGAAGCAGCGGCCCGAAATGCTGTAGCACATGGCGCCATGGACGAACGTCTCGACCTCGAACGGAACGCGGGCGGCCGCTTCCCGGATCTCGTCGAGCGACATCTCGCGGGGCAGGATCACCCGGGTGATGCCGAGCTTCTGCAGCACCTCGACGCCGCCCGTGGCATACCAGGCCGCCTGGGTGCTGAGATGACGGGGAATGGTGCTGCCGCGGGCCGCGAGAAGGGCGGCGACGCCGAGATCCTGGATGATCAGGGCATCCGGCTGGAGAACCTCGTAGAAATCGAGCGCCTGCTCCAGCAGATGCATCTCGTGGTCGAACACAATGGTATTCAGGGTAATATATAATTTGCGATTCAGCGAGGCGGTCACGTTGCGCGCCCAGCGCAGTCCCGCATCGTCGAAGTTGGGGGCGAACGCCCGCGCCCCGAACCGTTTTCCGGCGAGGTAGACCGCATCGGCGCCGGCCAGCAGGGCCGCCTTGAGGCAGCTCTGGTCGCCGGCGGGGGCGAGCAGTTCGACGCGTCGGGCGTTCGTCATGGGCGTGCTCAGGCAGGGGTGCGCTTCGAGCGAGCCGCGAGATGTCGGAGGGCCAGCAGATACCCGTCGAAGCCAAGGCCGCAGATCGAGCCGAGGCAGACCGGAGCGATCAGGGAGTTCGCGCGGAATGCTTCCCGGGCGAAGATGTTCGTCAGATGCACCTCGATGACGGGCACGGGAAGAGCGGCAACGCAGTCCCGAAGGGAAACGCTCGAGGTGGTGAGGCCTGCCGCGTTCAGGATGACGCCGGCATACGCCCCGGGGTTCATCGCGGTCTGGAGCTTGTCGAGCAGCGCCCCTTCGGCATTCGACTGGAAGGTTTCGATCGTGCAGCCGAGCCCGGCCGCTTCGGTCTCCAGCAGGGCCGTGAGGTCGGCAAGGGTTCCGGTGCCGTAGAGAGCCGGCTCGCGTCTGCCCAGCAGGTTCATGTTCGGGCCATTCACGACGAGAATTTTCTGCATGCTCATCTCCTTGATCAGCGGGTCAGCGCCGCATCGAGAATACCGTACATTCCACGCAGCCACCGGACGAGATCGTGAGCGCTGCGCAGCCGCCAGAGGCTTTTCCACAGTCGGCCGCGTCGCCAGTAGAACTCGACGAGGTGGTGCCGGAGCAGGCCCGGCTGCCAGGCGGCGGGGTGGTCGATCGAGATCTCGTCCGCCTCGATCAGCAACGGGAGCGCGGCATCCGGAAGAAGATCGACCGGGAGACGGATGCCGATGGAAATGCCGTTGGAGCGCAGTTGGGCGGCAGGTGGAACGAATGCGTCCGGGCCGTCCGGACCGTCGAGGGTGGGGTTGAGCCAGACGCGCTGGAGAGGGGGTGAATGGGTGAGTCGCGCCGCTGTTGCATCGGTGGCACGGTCGAACCGGAGCGAAATAGTCATGCCCTGCTCGCCCGCGATCTCGACGAGCTGCTGAGCCCGTTGTGCGGATAAGCGGGGTGTTTCGAACGCGATACCGCCGAATCCTGACCGGCGGAGCCAGATGACCAGATCCGTCAAATCGCCGCGTGAGGGGGTGCCGGCTGGCTCGGCGAGGCGATCGAGCAGCCCGAGCCAGGGTTGGTGAACCGAGATCGTCGGCTGGGAACCGGATTTTTCGGCGGAGGCTGCATACCCCGCCTGCTCGGCAAGGGGAGCCCCGGGGACCCCGAGGGGGCTTCTCAGATCCGCCTCGAGCGTGTCGACGGTGCCGTCGATGCCCTTCGGATCCTTGAGAAGCCACTCGCAGGCGACCCGGCCCGTGCCGTGGAGCGTCGCATCCCAGTCGGAGCCGATCTGGGCGGCACGGGGCCCGCCCAGGATCAATCGGGATTCGGGAAGGAGCTGTGCGAGCCGGGTGCGCATCATCGCCGCATCCACCGGCTGCCAGCCGGCTGCCGCCGCGACGATCACGGCCGCGAACGGGATCGCGCCCGATGAAGGGATATCTCCTTTCTCGGGGAGCCGGTCCTGGAGGTCGAGAAGAAGACACCGGCCGGGAAAGGCGGCTGCCAGGCACGAAAGGCCGAGGGGAGCCGGATGGCCGGCTCCGCGGGCAAGCACGCCGCATCGAAGCGATGCCCGGGATGTCGTGTGAATCAACAGTATCGAGGAGTCTGACATGATGCGGTGCCGTCGGCCAGAAGCCGGAGCCGCTTTCATTGAGAGTATTCCCGCCGGCGCGGCACCGATGGGAGCCGTCACCGGGCCCAGTGTACCACAACCCGTTTCCTCCGGCATCCTCGATGCGCGGCAAGCCATCACGACCGAGAAAGAAAAGCACAAGAACCGATCCGCAGATGAGACAGATGGCGCAGATGAAATCCTGAGCCACTCCAACCGGGAGTTTTCGGCATATGCAGGAAATTTGGCGGTCCCAGGCGTTCGTTCCGCTCTGTTTTTTCACTTGCGGTCATCTGCCCTCCATCTGCGGATGAGCCGGTGGTTCGTCGACGATGCAATCTGGTCAAATGGAAAGGCGGCTGGTAGAATGCCCCCGTATGCCGATCCTGAACCTGATCAAATGCATGCGGCCCCGGCAATGGACGAAGAATCTCATCCTCTTCGCCGGGCTGCTGTTTTCCGAAAAAGGGCTTCTCTTCCAGCCGGCGGCCTGGCTCTGGGCCACGGTGGGCTTCTTCCTCTTCTGCCTGCTTTCGGGGGCGGTGTATCTGATCAACGATCTGGTCGACGTCGAGCGTGACCGGCGGCACCCGGAAAAGCGTCTGAGACCGATTCCGGCAGGCCTGGTCACGGTGGGACAGGCGCGCCTGGCGATTTTCCTGCTGCTGGTGACGACGATCGGCTGTGCTGCGGCGATTTCGAACCTGTTCGCCGTGTCGGCGGTCGCCTATTTCCTGCTGAATCTCGCCTACAGCCTCAAGCTCAAACAACTCGTCCTGCTCGACGTCCTGTGCATCGCGATTGGCTTCGTGCTGCGGGCCCAGGCCGGCGTCGGCGTGCTGCGGCCGATCGAGCCGGGGATTTACATGTCGCACTGGCTGCTGCTCTGCACCCTGATGCTGGCGCTGTTTCTGGCGCTGGCCAAACGACGCCAGGAGATTATGCTGCTGAGCGAGGGGGCAGATCTGCACCGCGTTTCGCTTGCAGACTACACGCCCGGGTTTATCGACCAGATGATCGCGATCGTCTCGGCGACGACCGTCGTCAGCTACGCCCTCTACACCGTGAGCACCGAAACCGTCGCCAAATTCGGCACCGACGGCCTCGTTCTCACCGTGCCCGTCGTCGTCTACGGCATTTTCCGCTATCTGTATCTGATTCATCTGCGCAAACTCGGCGACAACCCCTCCGAGCTCCTCCTCGCGGATCATCCCCTCCAGATCACGATCCTGATCTGGGCGGCGGCGGTAGCTCTCATCATCCATTCCAAAGGCCTGATCAGCCTTTCCGGCCACTGATGAACGAACGGGAACGCATGCCCGACGAACGCTCCGTGCCGGCGCAATGGGCTGCCGCCTGTGCCCGTCACCCGCTCTGGGTGATCTTCTGCATCGTTTGCGCTCTGAGCCTCGAATGGTGGTTCTGGCGTTTTCCCCCGCGTGGCTACGAGGCCACCGACGTGATCACGCTCGGCGAGGCTGCCGGCGAGCCGCTCGTCGGTTTCCCGAAGCTGTGGGACCGCCTGGTGAACGACGACGCGCTCATGATCGAGGTGATGACCCAGGGCGGCTGGCAGACGAGCGAACCCCGCCAGGAGGTGCTCCGCCTTCTCGAAACAACGATCAGGCCGGGGTTGTCGTATCGGATGACGAACGCCGGCATGGCCGAGATCCGGTTCCATCTCGGCACCCCGGAGCGGATCCGGCCGTTTCTGCAAGCCTTCACCGCCCGCATCCTCGCGCATCTGCGCCTGCTTTCCGCCCGGGAATACGAGAAACGCCTCTTTTTCACCGCCTCGGGCCTCGAGATTCTGACCCGCCGCCGCCAGGCCCTCCAGAACCTCTTCGGAACGGCCGATCTCCCGCGCCTGCTCGTGCCGGCATCCCAGGCTGCCGCAGCATCGCCTTCCCCTGAGGCTGATGCGTTCTCCGGACTGGCTTCCGCCTCCGTCTTCGGCCTGATCGGCAGGCTCACGGTCGATTCGGTGCTGCTTCAGGAGACGATGGCCCTCCGCGCCTGGAAAGAGCTCACGGCGAGCGAAGTCGGGAGCCTTGATCCGACACCCCGCGAACCCCTCCTGCTCACCGATCCGGCCTCTCCGCCCCGGCTTATCCAGCCCGGCGGCGGTGTGATCGCCCTGCTTCTGCCGATCGGCTGGCTGTTCCTTTGCCTGGCCGGTGTGATGCTGCTCGAAGCCGAAGCCGCCCGGCCCCGGCCGCAAGATGCCGGCAGCGTTTGAACGGCCGGCCCGGGAAACGCTCTCCGATGGGGTGAGTCGTCCGGAAACAGGCCTCCCCGGCTGGCTTGGGGGGTATCTGCTCCTGCTGCCACTCGGAATCCCGCTCTTCACGTATCTCGTTCCCTCGGATCTCTGCCTGGCCTTTGGCCTTGCTGCGGGAATTGCCGCTCATATACAACGGCCCTCCCACCGGCTCCCGGAACCGCGCGATACGGGCTCGTTCCCGGCCGCCGCCCTGGCGTTTGGCGGCTTCTGTCTGCTCGGCTCGCTTGTGACCGGTCAGCCCGGCGCCGTCGCGTTCGAGCTCGTCTCGATCGCCTGGCTGGCCCTCGGAGCCTGGATGATCTCTCGCGTCATTCCCTCGCCTGATGCCTGGAACGCGGCGGTGCACCGGTTCAACCTCCTCTTCCTGCCCGTGCTGCTGTTCTGCGTCGCCGGACTGGCCTCCCATTGGGTCGGCTGGGACGCGTGGACGGGCGGGGTGTTCTCGTTTCGCCTCTATCTCCCGTTCCGCTTCCCGATCCTGCTCGGCGCCTATCTGATCGCCGCCCACCCGTTTGCCGTCATCTGGCCCGGGATGGGATCTGCAAAGCGAATGATGTATAATATATTATTTATCATAGCTGTTTCGGGCGTCGGGGCCCGGAGCTGCATGCTCGTCGCCATCGGCCAGGTTGTCTGGAGCGAACTGCGGTCCGATGCCGAGATGAAACCCGTCCTGCCGGGATGGCTCAGACTGGCTCTGGCCCTGACGGCCTTCGGCGCGATCGGCCTGCTGCTTGCCGACGAACTCTCCTTCCAGCGATCGTTCGGCTTGTCCGGCGTTCCCGCCCTTGCGCAGGATCTGCCCCGGGAACGCCAACTCGATCGCGCGCTCACGCATCTTGACGATCTGCTCATCGGCATCGGCCCGGGCTGCTTCCGAGCCATCCACGGGGAGGAGCTGCACAACACCCCGCTGAACCTGCTCGTGGAAACGGGGATCGGCGGCTTCCTGACGGCCCATGCCGTCCTTCTGGCGGCGCTCCTCCCGGTCATCCGTGGCCTTCGGGCCCGGGGGGCCGATGAACGGCGCCGCGCCGCCGCCCTGCTCGGGGCCGTGGCCGGGCTGTATCTGCTCGGCCTGTTCCACAACCTTCTCCGGAACCGCTTCGTCTGGCTCGTCCTGGCTCTTGCCCTCGCCTGGCCGAAAACACCGGCCGGCGATGCGGAGGAGCGGCCATGGATCTGATCATCACGACCCAGAACCGGTATGACCGGGCCCCGGATGGTCGCTGCTGGACCACGACGGGGATGGCATACGGCTACTGGACCCGGTATCTCGACGTGTTCGACCGGGTGCTCGTCGCTGCCCGGCTTCGGGACGTCGCCAAACCCCCGCACGGCGCGGCGCGCGCCGACGGCGAAGGGGTCGAAATCCGCGGGCTGCCGTATTTCGTCGGCCCCTGGGAAATGCTCGCCCGAAGCGAGGAGCTGCGCCGCGTCCATGCCCGGCTGGTTCCCCGGAAAACCCCCGTCATCCTGCGGGTGCCGGCCCAGCCCGCGAGCTGCTTGCGACGTCACCTGGCCGGACGGGGCATCCCCTGGGCCGTCGAGGTCATCGCCGACCCGTGGGAGCAGTTCGGCCCCGGGGTGCACGCGACCCCCGTCATGCCCCTGCTGAGGCTGATCGCCCGGATCGAAACCCGCCTCGACTGCTGCGGGGCCGCCGCCGCCGCCTATGTCACGGAAGGGGCGCTCCAGCGGAGGTACCCGTGCCCGAACGGCATGTTCGGCGTCTCGGATGTCGATCTCGACGACGAGGCCTTTGCCGGCGCACCCCGCCGGTTTCCGCCCGGCTCGGTCGCCCGCTCCTGGATCCTTGCCGGCTCCCTCCATCATGGTCAGAAGGGCGTCGATATAATACTGAAAAGTATATCAATTCTCGCAAAGCACGGCCTGTGCCCTGACGCCCGGCTCACCGTGATCGGTGACGGCTTTGAACGGCCGGGGCTGATGCGGCTGGCCGAACGTCTGGGAGTCGCCGGCCGGATCGAGTTCGCCGGTGCGCTTCCGACTCCCCGCGAGGTTCGCGCCCGCTTCGATGAGGCGGACCTCTTCGTCCTGCCGTCCCGGTCCGAGGGATTGCCGCGCGCGATGCTCGAGGCGATGGCCCGCGGGCTGCCCTGCATCGGAACCCGCGTCGGCGGCGTTCCGGAAATTCTGCCCGACGCGGCGATCGTTCCCCCGGGGGATCCGGCCGCTCTCGCGCGGCTGCTTCACGATCTCTCGACGGACCCGGCGCGGCTCGGACGGCTCGCGGCCGACCTGTTCACGACGGCCGGCCGGTTCCGGAAAACGCTGTTGCGCCCGAAGCTGCGGGGGTTTCTCGAACGGGTGCGCTCGGCCTGCGGGTGAGCGGGGGGATCAGAAGAGGCCCATCTCGGCGCGCACGTCGATCGGCTTTTTGAGCTTGTCCACCTCGGGCAGCATGCCGAACGCCCGATCCGAGCGGAACTTCCGCATCGAGGTGCCGGCCGGGATCGAGACGGTCCACTCGTGATTCGCCAGATGGGGGCTGCCCGACTGGACCCAAGCCTGGATCCGGTAGGTTTTCCCGGCGGGAACCGGCTTGTTCAGACCGAACCGGAGGATGCTCTCCGTCGAGGCCTTGAGGCCGCGCGCCTGACTCAGCATGCCGGTCGAGACCAGCTTCTTGCCGTCGAACACCTTGACCGTCACGGAAAACTTCGCCCAGTCGGACGATCCTTCATTCTTCAGGCTCACCTTCACCTCGCGGCCCGAAAGCTGCATCTCGCCCCAGGCCACCGTCGGCCGGTTGGCGAACGCGATGTTGAGGCACAGCGAAAGGCAACTGAGGACCACGGCCGTCCACACGATCATGCGGTTCATTTCATGCCTCCTTCGCGAAAAAACTCTTCCCTGATCGAGATATCGACACTTCTTCGACAAAACCGAAGAGGGAAAAAGTTGCACCGACCCGTTCGCCCCTCGAGAAAAATCGCAGAGACACTCCGGTGAACGATCCCTCGGATTCGAGGACGCATCCGCAGATGGAGGGCAGATGAACGCAGATAGGAAAGAACACCGGGAAAAACCCGATTTCTCTTGTGCCCTGGTTCCTCCATTGATCAAAAGAATCTGCTTTTCATCTGTGCAATCTGCGAAATCTGCGGATCGGTTCTCATGACGAAAACCCACATAACAGGCGCTGATCGGCAGCCCGGGCCGGCCCGGCTCAGAGAGCGGCCGAGGATTTCTTTCCGGAAACAAGCCCCGAGATGAATCCGTTGAAGAGGCGCCGCGACACCTCATCCCCCGACAGGGTCTCTTCGGGGTGCCACTGGACGCCGATGCCCAGCCATCCGGGATCGGCGCTTTCGACGACCTCGATCAGGCCGTCGGCGGTGTGTCCGGTCGCTTTCAGATACTCGGGAAGCCGGTTCGCGACCTGGTGATGGAACGAGTTCGTGAAGATTTCGTCGCTCCCGGCCCAGCCCCGGATGAGCGAGTTGGGGTCCAGGATGACGCGGTGGCTCGTGGCCCAGCGCGGAGCCTGCTGGCTGTGCTGCTGCGTGGTGAGGCCGGCGATATCCTGGTGGAGCGAGCCGCCGAGGGCGACGACCAGCACCTGGAGGCCGCGGCAGATGCCCAGCACCGGAATCCGGCGGTCCCGGCTGCGGCGGGTCAGCTCCAGCTCGAACGCGTCGCGCAGCGGGTTCACCCCGCCCAGCCGCGCGCTCGGCTCTTCGCCCATCCAGCGCGGGTCGATATCCTCGCCGCCGGGCAGCAGGATCCCGTCGACCAGGTCGAGATACCGGTCGAACACGGCGGCATCTTCCGTCGGCGGCAGCAGGATCACGTCGGCGGCGCACTTCTGGAGGGCGCAGAAATACTTGCGGGTGCAGTAGGTGCGCATGCGCATCTCGTTGTCGCGCACGGCGGTGTCGCAGTAGGCCATTCCCACCAGGGGCCGTTTCCCGTTCATGCCCAGTTCCCTTTCCGGCCGGGGTCGAGCACGTCGCGCAACTCGTCGCCGAGCACGTTGAAGACGATGACCACCAGCGCGATGCAAAGCCCGGGCCAGAGCGAGAGACCCGGCTGGATACGCAGATAATCCTTGCCCATCGAGACCATGCCGCCCCACGTGGGCAGCGACGGGTCGGCTCCGAGGCCCAAAAAGCTCAGGCTGGCTTCCGAAAGGATCGCGGTCGCCATTCCCATCGCGAAGATCACTGTGACGAGCGGCAGGCAGTTGGGAAGAATATGCGTCAGAATGATACGGACGTTCCCGGCGCCCATTGCCCGCGCAGCCAGAACGAACTCGGCGCTGCGCAGCTCCAGGGTGGCCCCGCGGATGATCCGGGCCGTCTCGGCCCAGCCCACGACGGCGATGGCGAGAATGACGGTCGCCAGCCCGTGGCCGAGGGCCATCGAGATCGCGATGGCCAGCAGCAAGCTCGGAAACGCCAGGAAGATGTCGACGGCCCGCATCAGCAGCCAGTCGAGCCAACCCCCGTAGTAGCCGGCGGCCAGGCCGACGCACAGGCCGATCAGCAGGGCGGCAAGCCGGGCGGCGAAGCCGATCATCAGCGTCAGCCGCGTGCCGTGGACCAGGCGGGAGAAAACGCACTGGCCGAGCTGGTCGCAGCCGAGCGGATACCCTTCGGCGCTCTGCAGGCGGCGCAGCGGGTCGGTTTCCATCGGGTCGTGGGGAGCGATCGCCGGGGCGAAGAGGGCGATGACGCCCAGCACCGCGATCACGGCCAGACAGAGCCAGCCCGCCGGGGTCAGATGGCGCAGCGCCTGGTTCATGCCGCGCCTCCCATCATCTCTTCACGGATCTTCGGGTTGATCCAGGCGTAGAGCAGATCGATCACCAGGTTCACGAAGACGAAGATCAGCGCGGCGAACAGCACGATGCCCTGGATGACCGGGTAGTCCCGCTTGAGAATCGCATCCATCGCGAACCGGCCGAGCCCAGGCACCTCGAAGATCGTCTCGACGATGACCGACCCGTTCAGAAAGCTCGAGAAATCCAGCGCAACGACCGTGATGATCGGAATCAGCGCATTCGTCAGCGCGTGCCGGAGCAGGATGCGGCTCGGGGAAAGCCCTTTCGCCCGCGCCGTCCGGATGTAATCCTGGTTCAGCACCTCGACCAGGCTGCTGCGCACGATGCGGGCCAGAAACGCCCCCGACCGGATGCCGAGGGTGAAGGCCGGCAGCACCAGCGGCCAGAGCGACTGTTCGGCCCCGAACGCCGAGGTGGGGAACCAGCGCAGTTTGCCGGCCAGCACATACAGCAGGATCAGGCCTGACAGGAACACCGGCACGCTGATGCCGGTCACGGCGCACAGCGTGGTGGCTCGGTCGATGAGACTGCCGCGGTGGATGGCGCTGAAGATGCCGGCCGCGAGGCCGATCAGCACCGAGAAGACCATCGCGATGACGGCCAGTTTCAGCGTGTAGGGGAACTTTTCGAGGATCGAGGTGAGCACGGGCCGTTCGGTGACGACCGAGGTGCCCAGATCGCCGCGCACCATGCGGCCCAGGTAGGTGACGAACCGCTCCGAGAGCGGCCGGTCCAGCCCCATTTCGCGGGCGATGCGCGCGATGTCCTCGGGAGAGGCGCGCGGGCCGGCGAGCGTGGCGGCCGGGTCGCCCGGCACCAGATACAACACGACGAACGCGATCAGCAGAATCCCGAGAATGACCGGGATCGTGCCGACCAGCCGTCGCAGCGTGTATTCGAGCATACCGGGTTCAGGTCACCTGCACAGCTTCATCGTGAGGCCCTTGTCGACCGAGAACAGCGGCGAGAAGGTCATCTTCTCGACCTGCGGCCCCAGCACGTAGCTTTCGTTCGCATACCACAGATACAGCCACGGGGCCTCGTCGACGATGATGCGGTTGATCTCGGCATACGCCGCCGCGCGCTTCTCGGGGTCCTGGATGCGCATCGCGGAGGTCAGCATCGCATCGACGTTTTCGTTCTTGTACCGGGCGCGGTTGCCGCCCGAGCCCCAGTTCTTCGAATGGAACAGCGGGGTCAGGAAGTTTTCGCCGTCCGGATAATCGCCGAACCAGCTCAGGTAGAAGGACGGAGCCTCGCCCTTGTCGATCGCGTCTTTCAGGGCGCTCCACTCCATCGGCCGCAGGTTCACCACGACGCCGTGCTTCTTCAGCTCGCCCTGGAGCAGCCGGGTGATCTCGAACGCGGCCTGGGACGACTTCTGGAACAGATCGAACGTCAGCGGCTTTTTGCGCGTGTAGCCGGCCTCTTCGAGCAGCGCCAAAGCCGTCTTCGGATCGTAGGTGTAGCCGGGAAGCGCCTCGGACCAGCCCGAGATGCCGGGCGGAATGCTGCCGCGCGCCGGAACGCCCCTTCCCTGCAGGACGGCCTTGATGATGGCCCCGCGGTCGATCATCATGTTCAGGGCGCGCCGCACGCGCACGTCGTCGAACGGGGGCTTGAGGTTGTTGAAGCCGACGTAGAAGACGCTCATCGCGGGAACGTCGTGGATGCGGCCGTCGAACTCGGATCGGCCGGCGAACCGCGCGTAGTTCGAGGGGTGGAGCTGAAGCAGGTCGAGATTGCCGCTCTCGAACTCCATCTCGGCTTTCAGACTCTCGGGGATGATGCGCAGCTCGAGCACGCCGACCTGGGGCTTCTGGCCGAAATACTCGGGGAACGCGGCCAGGCGCACGTAACTGTCGCGCTCGCGGCCGACCATCTGGTAGGGGCCGGTGCCGGCGGGCTTTTCGAAGAACCGCTTCGCATCGATATCCGAGGCGGAGCCGAACGGCAGGATGTAGCAGGAGGGCATCGAAAGAAGACTGAGGAAGGGGGCGAACGGCTCGGTGAGCGTGATCTTCACGGTCATCGGGTCGGGGGCCGAGATGCCGGCGACGCTGCTCGCGAGACCCTGCAGGCGCTCTTTCGCGCCGACGACCTTTTCCAGAACCCAGGTGCGGGGCGACTTCGTGGTCGGGTCGAGCAGCCGCTCGAAGCTGTAGACCACGTCTGCCGACGAGAACGCCTGGCCGTTGTGGAACTTCACGCCGGGCCGCAGCTTGAAGACGAAGGCAAGGCCGTCGCTCTGTGCTTCCCAGGACTCGGCCAGATCGCCGACCAGCTTCATGTTCTCGTCATACCGCACGAGGCCGCTGTAGATCTTGGCCTGGACGCTGCTTTCGTTGACGTCGACGCCGCGGGCCGGGTCGAGGTTGCCCGGATCGCTCGTCAGGTAGGCGCGGAACGTGCCCCCGGTGACGCTCGTCGAGGTGTCGCCGGGGTGGCTGGTGAGAATGCCGACGACGGCCAGCACCAGGCTGACTGCAACCGCGGAAAGCAGCAGACGTTTCATGGAATTGCCCTTCTCTTTCGGTGGAGTTCTCACCTACTCATCGGCCGATCCGGGCCGAAACCTGAATGCCGCTTCGAGGTGTTCGCCCTCGATGCGCAGGAGCGCGACACTCGCCGCCCCGCCTCGCGGCTTGAGCGGGCTGCCGGGGTTCAGCACCCAGGGGGAGAGCGTGTTCCGGAACTCGGCCCGGTGGGTGTGGCCATGAACGATGCCCCGGACACGGACGGAGCCGCCCAGCAGGCCGCTTCGCATCGCATCCTCGAGTTTGTGCGCCAACAGGATGACGCCGTAGTCGGGAATCGGCACGGTGCGGATGGTAGGCAGTCCGGGAAGGTCGAAGTCGCAGTTCCCGCGCACGGCCCGGACGGGGGCGATGCCTTCCAGCTCCAGAAGGACGCCGTCGGTCTCGATGTCGCCGGCGTGCAGGATCAGATCGACGCCGGAGAAGGCGCTGACGACCCAGTCGGGCAGGCCGCCGATGCCGGGCGTGTCCAGATGCGTGTCAGAGAGGATTCCCAGGAGCATGGCGGCCTCCTTGCGCGGATGACGGGCTGAGCATCACGGAGGAGATGGCGGGACGTTCGTCGTGCGAGATCCTTGACAAGGGGGGAACAGGTGCATACATTCTCGGGGTGCCGTCGAATCCCATGGGCCGGCAGCATACACTCCGCGAGCAGAAGGAGCAACCCGCATGGAAACCTTCAAGAAACGCCTGATGGCGGCCTTCGTCGATATCGTCTGCGTCGGTGCCGCCAGCCTGTTCGTGTTGCTGCCGCTCGCGCTGCTGCCGCTTCCGGCGATCATCATCAACCTGCTGACCATTCTCGTCATGGCATTCTTCGGCTTCGTCATGCTGATGAAGGATTCCCCGTACCGCATCGCCGACGTGCTCGACCGCCAGTCTCCGGGCAAGAAGGTCATGGCGATCCGGGTCTGGAACGGGAACAAATCCGACCCGATCACGGCCGAGCAGTCGATCCGGCGCAATCTCGTCTTCGCGGTTCCCTACTTCTGGATGATCGGAGTGCTGCTGATGCGGCTCATCCCGATCGATTTCATCCGGTCGATTCTGATCTACGTCGTCGGTTTGGGCGGCTTCCTGCTCGTGCTGATCGCGTTCGGGTTCGAGATCTTCATGATGACGAAGGATCCCGAGGGCCGGCGCTGGGGCGACAAACAGGCGAACACCGTCGTTCTGATGGAGTAGAGCCGTCCTCAGGCGGCGCGTCGCAAACGGATCACCCGCCGGGCGGTCAGCCGCTCCATGAGGAGCGCGCCCGCCGTCGAGCCCGCCACGTCGATCACCCAGTCGGCTGCTTCGCACGATCGCAGCGGCACGAAGGCTTGGTGAATCTCGTCGCTCAGCGCATAGAGGGCGCAGAACCCGATCGTCGCCAGGATTCGCCGTCGCCGGTCGGGAAGCGGCCGGCGCAGCCACGAGACCGACCAGGCCAGGATGCCGAGGCCGAGATACTCGATGAAATGCGGAACCGGCCCCGTCGGAAGCAGCAACTCCTCGGTCGGCCGCGGCCGCGACGAGATGAAGAAAATGACGCCGCAGTAGAGCGCCGTCATCAACACCGCCTGGCCCCATGAAACCCGGTACACCAGCCGACGGTTCATATCATCGTCCTTCCAGAAAAACGAAGATGTTCAGGATGCAAGAGAACGAACCACAGAGATACTCCGTTGAAATTTCCCTCGGATTCAAGAACGCATCCGCAGATGGAGGGCAGATGAACGCAGATGAAAAACCAGAGAGGAACGAACGCCTGGCCCCCCTTGTTTCCCGGATGCGACGCAACCTCCATCGTTGAAGACGCTTAGGATTTCATCTGCGTCATCTGTGCTATCTGCGGATCGGTTCTTTTGACGAAACCCACATACCAGATACTCCGTTGAATACTCCCCGGTTGTGGTGTGTGGGGTGACGGGGCTTTCCGTTCGGCCGCGGAGAGGGTATCATAAGCCTACCGCCATGAACAGAAACCATCTGCTCCTGATCGGCGTGGTGCTGCTCACCCTGCCGCTGCTGTGGCTGTTCGTGCCCGAATCGAAACCCGGCACGATCAGCTCGCTCGACGGCGTCACGCTGTCGAACCTGAACGGCCAGAAGTTCAAACTCTCCGGCCTCATGGCGGACAAGAAGCTGCTGCTCGTCTTCTGGTCGATCACCTGCGGCACCTGTATCGAGGAGATTCCCTTCGTGATCGGGCTGCACGAGAAACTGGGGGGCAAACTCACCGTCATCGGCGTCCACCCGCCCGGCTACCCCCTCGCGAAAGTTCAGAAGTTCCTGCGCAAATACCCGCAGAAAATCCCTTATCTGATCGCCATCGACGACGGAATGCAGCTCAGCCGGTCATATGAGGTGACCGTGCTGCCCAAGACCATCCTGCTGGATATGCGCGGAAACGTCCTGTACAGCCATGTCGGCTACGATCCATCCATGGAGGCGGAAATTGAAGGTGCCATCCGTTCGAAGCTTTGAATATTTTTATAAATATATAATTATTGCTATTGTTGTTTTCGCCTGGGCTCCGTTCGCGCCGGTGTCGGCAGAGCCTGCCCCCTTCACCCAGCCCGGAACGCCGGCGCCGGTGCTGACCCTGGAACGCCTCGCGGGCGGCGAGCGGACGTTCCCTGCGAAGGGGAAATGGACGCTCGTCTTCTTCTGGTCGCTCTTCTGCCATGTCTGCATCGAGGAGTTGCCGATGCTTGCCGAGGAGGTGGCGGCCCTGCCGAAGGAGTCCGTCGAGGCGGTGTTCGTCTCGATCGACACGAACAGGCTGAAGACGGGGCTCGAGAACTATCTGCGCAAGCGCAATCTCACCGTCGAGGTCGTTCTTGACCGGGTCGTCGCTTCTGCCAGTTACGAGGCGGCCGATGCCTGGGGCGTCCGGCCGACCCCGGCGGTGTTCCTCGTCGATCCGACCGGGATCGTGACCTTTTCCCGAGAAGGGCCGTTCGAGCTGAACGACCTGTTCGGCCCCCTGAAAGCTGCTCTGACGGCATCTTCTGGGGTGACGCCCCCGGCCGCGCCGGCGGCAACGTCGGTGCCGGGTGACGCGCGATCCCAGGCCGTTGCCGATGCCCGGGCAGCCGCGACGGCATCGATTCCGGTCGCCGGCCTCGCGCCGGGGGAAGTGTTTCTTTCCCCTCAGCTTCCCCCGACGGCCGTCTCGTCCGAAACGGCCGCGGGCATGGCCTCGACGGGGATTCTCCTGACAACCTCGGGACTCGCGATGGTGCCTCTGGCCAACGACTCCGGCTCGGCCGTCGCCTCGAGCCAGGAGCCGGCATCCACGCCCCGACCCGGGGTGACGGCAACTCCGTCCTCGCATCTGGCGAGCTATGCGAGCCATCGCCCCGCCTCGCCGACCCTGCCTATCCCCGCGACGGCGCCATCCGAGCTGGGCGTTCCCGCTTCTTTCGGGACGGCTCCGTTGCCTCTCCAGGCTTCGCCTTCCTCACAGCCATGACGAGCGACGCCGGACACGCCGCGGACTCGTTCGTCCGCATTTCGCGCACGAGCCTCTGGGCGACGGTCGCGTTGCTGGCTCTGTGTGCGGGCCTGCTGATGTTGGCGATGCTCAACGTCGATCTCGATGCCCTGCTCGGCGGGGAGGATCTCGCCATGAAGGTCGGCGGAACCGCCGTCACGCGCGAGGATTTCATCGCCCTCAAACGCCTCTCGGAGCCGAAAGCCGGCTCGATCGGCGATGCGGCGTTCGCCGCTGAGCTGCTCGAGACGTTGTTCCTGGCCGAAGCCGGCCGCCGGCTCGGCCTCGATCGTCAGAAGGATTTCCAGGACCGGGTCGTGGCGTTCGATCGCGCGATCGCCCTCGCGTCCGACCCCGTCGATCTCTCGAAGGCCCTTTTCCTGCTCGAGGAGCTGGCCCGGCGCACTCGCGACGGCATCATCGCGGCTGCCGACGCCGAGTCCGCGACGTTCGGTGATACCGATGCTCCCGCCGTTGCCGGCGAGACGGCGTCGGAAACGGCTCCGGCAAAACTCCACCTCCGCACGATCCTGGCCGGCGGCGAGGATGCCGCGGCCGCGGTGATGGCCGCCGCGACCGGCGGGAGCGCATTCGCGTCGTTGAACGCGAGCTGGTCGCGGTCACCGTATGCCGCCACCGGCGGCGATCTGGGCTGGGTCGGGCCCGAAGATCTGCCACCCGGTGTCTATGAGCGGCTCGAGGAGCTGCCGGTCGGTTCGATCACCCGGGCGTTCTCCGACGGAAACGGCGTGCATCTCTTCCTCGTCGAGACCAGGCCCGCCGCCCCTCCCGGCCAGGGTGACCGGCTCCGGCTCGGCCGGCGCCGGGCCGAGCACCGACAGCGCGCCCTCGACCGATTCACCCAGACGATGCGGGCGACGATGCCCTGGTTCGTCCATCCGTCCCTGAAACCCTGAAAGCGACTCGTATATACCGAGGAGTATGTCATGAGCACCGTGTCCCGCACGCACTACCTGGTTCTTCCCTCGTATCAGGTCCGTCTGATCGTGTTTCTCGTGCTGATCATGCTGATCGGCTCCCTGCTGCACGGATTTTTTCTGTATAAGCTGACGGCCCGGTCGATCGAGGAGGGATTCTTCTCGGCGCACAACCGGCTGCGTTCCACCTGGGAGGTCCTCAAGCCCGCCATCGTCGTGACGAATGGCCTCTCGTTCCTGTTGGTCTCTCTGGCCTTCCTGTTCGTGACCCTGCTCCTTACGCACCGGCTGGTCGGCCCGATGTTCAAGGTCGCCGGCCGTCTCCGAGATCTGGCAGCCGGTAGGCTCGATCTCGCCCCGGTGAAACTCCGGCGCGGCGACGAGGGACAGCTTCTGAGCGATTCCGTGAACGAGCTCCAAGACAAGCTTCGCAGCCGGTTCGCCCCGTTGGCTTCTCTGCAAAAGCAGCTTGCGATGGGCGTTCGGGTGTCGGATGTGCAGATTGCCGAAGCTCTCGACGGGGCTCTGCGGGACGTGCGACTGGATGAGCCGGCAAAGACCGGTGACGATCCCCGTCCCGCCTGATGCCCGATGCCGTGATGACGATGCCGCGAACGACGACGAACCGGTGGGGGCTGCGCCTTCTGGCGGCCCTGCTGATCGCGTCGGTGCCGATTGCCGGTCTTGCTGGTCCCGGCTTCGATCACCAGCTCGCCGCCTCCCGCACCAACTGCGGTGTCTGCCATGTCGCCGCCGCCACGGCGCCGGCCCTGCTCGCCGAGAATGCCGGCGCTTGGTGTGTCTCCTGCCATGGTGCGGAAGCTGCGAACGTCCATCCGATGGGCATTCCGGCCTCGGGATCGAGCGGTCTCGCCCTTGAGCCGGGCGGCCGGATCGGCTGCCTGACCTGCCACTCGCCCCACCAGGTCCCGCTTGCCTCGCAGCCCTGGACGGCCGCGGACCGGCAGAAGAGTCGGGGCGGCCTGTTCCTCACGTATCTGCTGCCGTTTCCCAATACGGCAGGCGAACTGTGCAAACGTTGTCACGAGAATCCCGCCGAGGTGCTCCGGGGTGGGGCCATCCACCGCCCCCGCAGCTTCGAGGCCCGCGGATACGCCGGATCCCAGTCCTGCGCGTCCTGCCATTCCCAGATCTATCGAGACTGGTATCTGACGCCGCACGCCCGCATGACCCGCAAGCCGGCCGACGTGCCGGGCCTGCCCCCCCTGGCGGAAAAGGATCTCGAACGGCCCTTCGATAGCGTAAAGTATGTTCTCGGATCCCACTACGTGCACCGGTTCGTCGCCGAGGCGACGGGGACCCTCGTCGTGCTGCCGCGCATCCTCGACCGGGCGACCAAAGCCTGGCTTCCGGTGCGGGATTACGGCTGGACGAAACGGCGCTGGCTGGAACAGTGCGCCGGATGCCATACCACCGGCTTTTCATCCGAGGGAAACACCTTCGTCGAGCCCGGCGTGGGCTGCGAAGCCTGCCATGGCCCCGCCCGCGACCACGCCCGCAGCGGGGCGCCCGAACTGGTCGCCAACCCTGCCCGGATGACCGCCGACCGCGCCGAGATGGTCTGCATGTCGTGTCACACCTCCGGAGTCGACGAGAGCGGGAAGTATCATTTCCCCGTCGGGTACAAGCCCGGAGACGATCTGACGAAGTTCTTCTCGGGACTCACCCCGAAGCCCGGCCAGGATACGACCACCTTCAGCGGCGACGAGTCGCTGGAAGACCGGCGCCGGCAGTGGAAATTCCTGCAAGACCGCCTCTTCCTCGCGCAGGGCCTCACCTGCGACTACTGCCAGAATTTCCGGGACTTCAAGACAGCCTCGGGAGGCGAGTATCTGAGCCACGACGAATACTGCATGACCTGCCACGCCGACCGTGCGAACCACCCCGAACAGAGCCCCGGCCGCAACTGCACGACCTGCCACGCTCCGAAAAAGACCGCCTCGGCCACCTACGACATCCACGACCACAAATTCCGCTTCTGACCCCGCTCCAGCTTTTCATACCGTCACCCCGGAATCCCGACCCGCGTGGACGCAATCACCCCGTCATGATGCCGTAGAGGCGGGTTTCAAACCCGCCCGGGATTCGAAATCACGCGATCCCCATCCGTGAACCCGATCCGCAGATGACGCAGATGAAATCCTGAACGTCTTCGTTGGAGGGAGTTTCCGGGGCATACGGAACATCCGATGCCCCAATCGTTCATTCCTTTCTGTTGTTCATCTGCGTTCATCTGCCCTCCATCTGCGGATGCGTTCCTGAACCCAAGGTGTCATTCATCGGAATCTCTCTGCGGCGAAACCATCCTTTTCCTTTCGTGCCTTCGTGGTCAATATCTCCTCGTATCTCTGTGCCTCTGCGTCTCTGCGGTGAATCGATCTCATTCTCCCTGTGTGACGCTGTTTCGGGGCGGGGTTGTACGCGAGCGGGGGCGTGTGATACCATCGCAGCATCATGCAGATGACCCTTGCGATCGCCGTCTTGGCACTGCTGCTGGCGGCCTTCTTCCGGATCCTCGAGCGGGCGGCCGGGAAGGCACCCGCCTGGCACGGCACCCTGACCCTCTGGATCGGCCTGGCCGCAGCCTTTGCTTCCTTTCTTGGTCATCCGGGGTCCCCGGCGAACGGTGCGGCCGGTTTTTCGCTGCCCCTGGCGCTCCAGATCGCGGGCTTCGTACTCGCGGCCGTCTGCGCCTGGCTCGAATGGCGATCCCGGGAAACCTTTTTCAGCCTCTTTGTGCTGCCCGTTTCCGCGGCCCTGCTGACCGTCGCCGCTGTCGGCGAACGGCTGCTCGTCGGGTCCCAGTTCCGGGGCCCTTGGTTTCTCCTTCATGTGGGCTTTTCCATCGCCGGGGAGTGCCTGTTCTTCATGGCCGCTCTCGCCTCCATCACGTATCTCATTGCCCTCAAACGCCTGAAAGACAAGAATCGCCTGCGCGCCGTCTCGTTCTTCCCGCCCCTGCTGCGCCTCGAATCGCTGATGACGGGCTTCCTGGGCGGCGGCTGCGTGCTTTTCGCGGCCGGCCTCGCCGGGGGTTTTGCCTGGTCCTGGCTCCAATTCGCGATTCTCGACCCGCTCGAACCGAAAAAAGCTCTCTCCTCCCTCCTCCTGGCCGCATTCGTCGCGATCCTTCTCCTGCGCCGCGGCGAAAAGCTGCCCGGGCCGCGGCTTGCCTGGAGCATCATCGCCGGCTTCCTGCTCTCGATGGTTCTCACATTCGGTATCGACAGCACCGCGCACTGGTTTCCGCGATGACCATGACGCACGACGTTTCGTTCGATCTGCCCGTCTTCCTGAACGTCCGGGGAAAGCCCGTTCTCGTCGTCGGCGGCGGGGACGTCGCCCTGCGAAAAATCCGGATGCTTGCTGCGGCTGGAGCTTCGATTCGTATCGTGGCAAAAATAATACACAATGATATATATATTGTTCCCGGGGTGTCGGTTCGGATGGGGCCCGTCGCGGATACGGATTTCACATCCGACCTGTTCCTTGCCGTTCTCGCGACCGACGACCCGGCGGTGCAGGAGCGATCGGCCTGCATCTGCCGCGAACGGGGAATCCTGTTCAACCGGTGCGACGTTCCCGATGTCGGCGACTTCGTGACCGGCAGCCTCGTCGCCCGCCCGCCTGTGCTCGCGGCTGTCACCGCCTCCCGGGTGCCCGCGATGGCACGCCTGGTCCGGGAGCGATTCGAACGGGCTCTCGAGCCGGCTCTGATCGAGCTGGCGGAGCTGCTCGAGGAGCTCCGACCTGCCGTGAAGGAGCATTTGGCCGGTTCCAAAGAGCGGGCGGCCTTCTTCCGCCGCTGGGCCACGGAGCAGACGATCGATCGGCTGCGCGAAGCGGGGCGCGATGCCGTGCGAAAGGAGATGTTGCGATGCCTCTCCTGCTGATCGGCCTCAATCACCGCTCCGCCCCCGTCGAGGTGCGTGAGCAGCTCGCCCGTCTGTGCGGCGCCGAGATCCCCGATGCCGACGGGACGACGCTCGAGGCCGTTCCCGTCTTCACCTGCAACCGCGTCGAGCTCTACTATGACGGCGCGTATGAGGCCGCCGAGGAGTCGTTTCTGAAGCTGCTGGCCGATGCGGGACTCCCGCCCGGCGAGTTCGAGCCGTTCTTGTACCGGAAGCCCGCGCTCGATGCGATCAGGCACCTTTTCTGCGTTGCCGGCGGTCTCGACTCGATGGTCGTCGGCGAGAACCAGATCCTGCACCAGCTCAAGACCTCCTACCAGCACTCCACCGAGCGGGGCTGGGTCGGAAAACGCCTGCACGCGCTGTTCCAGAAAGCCTTCGAAATCGGGAAACGCATCCGCGCCGAAACCCGGATCTCGGAAAACACGGTCTCGATCGCATCCACCGCCGTCGATCTCGCCAGGCGCATCTTCGGACCGCTCGATGGCTGCGAGGCCCTCGTCGTCGGGGCCGGGGAGATGGCCTCTCTGACTCTCGTGCATCTCAAATCCTCCGGGATCGGCCGGCTGGTCTGCACGAACCGCACGTTCGAGAAGGCCGTCGAGCTTGCCGGGCGATTCGACGCCGTTGCGAAACCGTTCGAAGCGTTGCCCGAGCTTCTTGCTGCCGCCGACGTGGTCATCACCTCGACGGGCGCTCAGCGGCCCATCATCGGCCGGGCGATGCTCGAAACGGCGATCGGGAAACGTCCGAACCGGCCGATGTTCGTCATCGATATCGCCGTTCCGCGCGACATTCCCGCCGATGCCGGCGAGATCGAGAATCTGTTCCTCTACGACATCGATGATCTGCAGAACGTGGTCGACGAGCACCTCGGTCAGCGCCGGCAAGAGGCTGATCGTGCCTGCGCGATCGTCGAGCAGGAGGCGGCGGGGTTCCGGCTCGTCCTCGAATCCTTCACGCTGGTGCCGTTGATCCGCGCCCTGCGGGAACAGGCCGAAACGCTGCGGCGGACCGAGTTCGATCGATTTCTCGCCCAGCACGGAGAGCTGCCGAAAGAGCTGCGCGACGCGTTCGAACAGTGCACCTCCGCGATGATGGCGAAATGGCTCCACCAGCCGATCGTCGAGCTGAAATCCCGCGGCGCCGTCGATCGGGAGCAACTGCGGATGATCGCCGCCGTGTTCGGCCTTCCCGAAGAGGCGCTGCCCCAGGCGCCCCTGTATGTTCTGCCGAAAGCGAAGGAGTCATCATGAGCGGTCGCATCGAACGACTGCGGTTCGGAACGCGTGGCAGCAAGCTGGCCCTCTGGCAGACGCGGCATGTCGTCGGGTTGCTTGGAACGCGGCGGCCGGAAATCGCCGTCGATGAAGTGCTGATCAGCACCCTGGGCGATCGGGTGACGGACGTGCCGTTGTTCCGGGTCGGAGGGCAGGGCCTCTTCGTGGCCGAGATCGAGCGGGCGCTGCAGGAGCGACGGATCGACGTGGCCGTCCACAGTCTCAAGGATCTTCCCCATGCCATGGCCGAGGGCTTGTGCCTGGCGGCCGTCACGACCCGCGAGGATGCGCGGGATGTCCTTGTTTCGCGGAATGGAACGACGCTCGCGGATCTGCCTGCCGGCGCGCGGATCGGCACGTCGAGTCTCCGGCGCCGGGCCCAGTTGATGCGGCTGCGGCCGGATCTCGCCTTCGTCGACTGCCGCGGTAATCTCGATACGCGGCTGCGCAAGCTGGATGCGGGCGAGTTCGATGCGATCGTTCTCGCGGCCGCCGGCCTCCGGCGGCTGGGCTGGGCCGACCGGATCACCGAATGGTTCGATCCGCCGGCGCTGATTCCTGCCGCGGGCCAGGGCATGCTCGGCATCCAGTGCCGCTCCGATGATCTTGCGTTGATCGAACTCCTCGAGGATACCCTCGACGACCCGCTGGCGAGCCACTGCGCGGCTGCCGAGCGCGGCTTTCTCCACCGGCTTCAGGGCGGGTGCCAGACACCGATGGGGGTTCATGCGACCCATGCCGACGATGAGACGCTTCGGCTGACCGCGTTCGTCGCGTTGCCGGATGGTTCGAAGTATCTGAAAACCGATCTGTCCGGCCCCGCCAACTACGCCGCCGATCTCGGCTGTCTCGCTGCAGAGGACCTCCTCGAAAAGGGCGCCGCCTCCCTCCTCGCGGCCCCTCCCGACCCCGGCCTGACCCCATGAGCAGCGTCCGGTTCGTTCCGCTGAAGGCCTTTCAAACTCCGTGTCTCCGTGCCTGGTATGTTGAAATCGTAATGTAGTATTACCAATTTATTGCGCATACCTCATCCGTAAAATCCCTTGAAGTTTGTTGTTCCTTTCTGTAGGTTTTTCCTCGCTGCGGGAG
>Ga0116157_10000083_pt1 | contig 101204 bp, 103 predicted proteins | sample AD_UKC048_MetaG_FD_89882 | JGI IMG/M metagenome (GOLD analysis project Ga0116157, IMG submission 89882) | Active sludge microbial communities of municipal wastewater-treating anaerobic digesters from USA - AD_UKC048_MetaG | ecosystem: Engineered > Bioreactor > Anaerobic > Digestate | place... | reverse complement strand
GCCGGAAGGCGTTGAGATGGTCATGCCCGGCGACGATGTGACGATGGAATGCGATCTGATCATTCCGGTTGCTCTGGAGCAGGGTTCGAAGTTCGCTATTCGTGAAGGTGGTCTGACGGTTGGCGCCGGCGTGATCACAAAAATCATTGCATAGGTAGAGTATGATGGCAAAACAAAAAATTCGAATTCGTCTGAAGGCTTATGATCATCGCGTCCTCGACCAGTCCGCCAAGCGGATCGTCGAGACCGCGGAACGTAGTGGCGCTCACGTTGTGGGTCCCGTTCCGCTGCCCACCCGTGTTGAACGCTTCACTGTTCGTCGTTCATCATTCATCGATAAAGACAGCCATGAGCATTTCGAAGTGCGCACGCACAATCGCCTCATCGATGTGCTCGACCCGGATGCCAAGACCATCGACATGCTGATGCGTCTCAACCTCCCGGCCGGCGTGGATATCGAGATCAAGATCTAAGTGACAAGTTACCGGCGAATTCGAAAATTTGTATCGGTAGATCACCTTAAAATTTGGAAGTACACTGGCTATTTGCCGCTTTATGCGGTAAAATAGTTCGGTTTTGGGTATCAATACCCAAAAAGGCAACTCAAGAGCTGGTTTGTGGGCGCATGCGACCAAAATAGGATGACGCAGCAACCCGCTGACTGAGTTGTACAGGGATGATGCAGCCTAGCCCAGGCTGACAGTCTCTTTATATATTTTTGAAGGAGAACAACTGAAAATGTTAAAAGGGCTGATCGGGAAGAAAATCGGCATGACCCAGATTTTCGATGACAACGGCGCGGCAGTTCCTGTCACGCTCATCGAGGCTGGGCCGTGCTTCGTTACCCAGATCCGTTCGGTTGAAAAAGAAGGCTATTCAGCCGTTCAGTTGGGTTACGAGGAAGTCAAGCCGAAACGTTTGACCGGTGGCGAAATCGGCCATCTCAAACGCACGAACCTCCCCCCACTCAAGTTCTTGCGCGAGTTCAAAGCCAGCGAGATCGACCTCAAAGAGGGCGACAAGCTGGATGTGAACGTTTTCGCAGTGGGCGAGAAGGTCGATGTCTCAGGTACGAGCAAAGGTAAAGGTTTTGCTGGTGCTGTGAAGCGCTATCATTTCCGCGGTGGACCGAAAACACACGGTCAGTCGGATAGATTGCGCGCGCCAGGTTCCAACGGCGCCACGACCACTCCAGGTCGTGTTTACAAAGGTCACCGTAGGGCAGGTCATATGGGCGATGACGCTGTGACTGCGCAAAATCTCAAAGTCGTCCTGGTAGACGCCGAACGCAATGTCATCGGCGTGGGTGGTTCTGTTCCGGGTGCACGTGGCGGCCTGGTCGTGATCAAAGAATCACGTAAACAGTAAACTCACCGGGATCCTTACCTGGACTAATGGAGCATATGACTATGAAAGTTGATGTCGTGAACATGGAAGGCAAGAAGGTCAAGTCGGTTGAATTACCGGCCGAGATCTTTGAAGCCCCTATTATTGTTGATTTGATGCACCAGGCATTTGTCCGCCAGATGGCAAACGCTCACCTTGGTACGCACGAAACCAAGACCAAGAGCTTCGTTTCCGGCGGCGGCCGCAAACCCTGGCGTCAAAAGGGAACGGGTCGCGCCCGCCAGGGCTCCACTCGTTCGGCGCAATGGAAGGGCGGCGGCAAGATCCACACCCCCCACATGCGCTCTTACGCGGTCTCCATGCCCCGCAAGATGCGGCAGGCAGCCCTGCGCTCAGCCCTGTCTGAGAAGGCTGCCGGGAACCAGATCGTGGTGGTGGATGAGCTCAAACTGGCTGAACCCAAGACCCGCCTTATGGCCGGCGCCTTGACCACGCTTGTTGGCGATTCCAGCGCCTTGGTCCTGATCCCCTCCATCGAATCCTATGAAGGCGTGATCCGCTCAACGAACAACATCCCGGATGCCAAGATCCTGCACGCCAGCTATCTCAACATCCGCGACCTGTTCGTCTTTGAGAAGTTGTTGATTCCGGTTGCTGCCCTTGACGTGATCAAGGCGAACCTGGGATAGGCAGGAGAATGAGATGAGCTCGATTTATGACGTACTCCACCGTCCTATTGTGACTGAAAAGTCGAACTACCAGGTCAACCGCTTGCATCAATACGTGTTCGAAGTGGCCAATGATGCAAACCGCACCCTGGTCAAGGATGCAGTGGAAACCATTTTCAAAGTGAAAGTTGTCAGGGTCAACATCATCAATGCCCCCGCCAAACGCACTCGTCGTGCGCGTAGCCGCCGCTTGATGGTGAGCAACGCCGGTTACAAGAAGGCGATCGTCACCCTGATTCCTGAAGATCGTATCCCGATTTTTGAAGGGGTAGAATAATGGCTATCAAGATCTATAAACCAACGACTCCCAGCCGCCGTAACATGACCGGGTACAGCTTTGATGAGATCACCAAAGACACCCCGGAACGGTCGCTGATCGTATTGCGCAAAGCCCATGCCGGCCGTAACAATTACGGCCGCGTGACCGTTCGCCATCAGGGCGGCGGCCAGCGCCAGTACATTCGCCTCGTGGATTTCAAACGCAACAAGTTGAACATCCCTGCGCGCGTTGCTGCCATCGAATATGATCCCAACCGCACGGCACGCCTGGCTTTGCTTGTCTATGCAGACGGTGAAAAACGCTACATCATCGCCCCTCTGGGTTTGAAGGTTGACGACACTGTCTTGGCGGGCCCGAACGCAGAAATCCGCCCCGGCAACAGCCTGCCGATCTCAAACATCCCTGTCGGTACGATGGTTCACAACATCGAACTCAAAGAAGGCAAGGGCGGCCAGTTGGTTCGCTCTGCGGGTACCTCTGCCCAGCTCCTGGGCAAGGAAGGCGATTACGCCCAGATCCGCATGCCCTCTGGTGAAGTGCGCCTCATCCGTCAGATGTGCTACGCCACCGTCGGCCAGGTTGGCAACACCGACCACAGCAACATCAAGCTCGGTAAAGCCGGCCGCAAACGCCACATGGGCGTCAAACCCACCGTCCGCGGCACCGCAATGAGTCCGCGCGACCATCCGCATGGTGGTGGTGAAGGACGCCAGCCTGCCGGTATGCCCGGTCCCAAGAGCCCGTGGGGTAAACCCACCCGCGGCTATAAGACCCGCCGCAACAAGCAGTCCAACCAGTTTATTGTTCGCCGCCGGAATGCCGGTAATCGGTAAGATTGGTGAACGAGGATCTTAACCGAGAGGAAGGGACGCAAATATGTCACGATCGCTTAAAAAAGGGCCGTTTATCGCCCCTAAGCTTTTGAAAAAAATTGAAGCAATGAATGCCGCCGGAGAAAAGAAAGTCATCCGCACCTGGAGCCGGGCCAGCACCATCTTCCCGCAAATGGTTGGGCATACCATTGCCGTACACGATGGCAGACGCCATGTTCCCATTTACATCACCGAGAACATGGTCGGTCATCGCCTGGGTGAGTTCGCCCCCACCCGCCATTTCCGCGGTCACGTTTCCAGCGAGAAGGGTGAAGGAGGTAAATAACCATGGCTCACGATATTCGCGCTGAGTTGAAGAACTGTGGCGTTTCGGCCCAGAAAGCCCGCCTGGTTGTAGACATGGTGCGCGGCAAACCCGCAGTGGAAGCCGTCAACATGTTGAAATTCACCAACAAGATCGCCGCGTACCACGTGGGCAGGCTTATTTCATCGGCCATTGCCAACGCTGAAGAAAACTTCGGCGTCAGCCGTGAGGACCTCATGGTCTACAAGATCATGGCCGACGAAGCCCCCACCCGCAAGTGGCGCCGTTTTGGTGCACGCGGACGCTTCAAGCCTTTGTTGAGGCGTTCCTCGCACATCACCGTTGTGCTGCGAGAGAAAGAGTAGTTTCAGGCGGGGCAGGAGCCCTCTGGGCGCTGCTCCATCTGAACGAGGACACCAGGAGAGATTATGGGTCGAAAAATTCATCCAATTGGTTTTCGTCTTGGAATAAACCAGCCCTGGGAAGGCCGCTGGTTCGCTGAAGGCAGCGAATACCGCGATCAACTTCATCAGGATCTGATCATTCGTAAGATGGTTCGCAAAGAAGCCGAAAAAGCGGGCATCTCCAAGGTTGAGATCGAACGCTTCCCCGGCAAGGTTAAGGTGGTTGTTCACACTGCCAAACCCGGCATCCTCATTGGCCGTAAAGGAGATTCTGTCAAGAAGATCCGCACCGACCTCGAGGTTTTGACCGGCAAGAAGATCGATCTCGAGATCAAAGAGATCAAGACCCCCGATTGCGACGCCTACCTTGTCGCTGTCAACATCGCCGGTCAAATCGAACGCCGTGTCAGCTACCGCCGCGCCATGAAACGCGCCCTGCAACAGGCAATGCGCCAGGGAGCACAGGGCATCAAGGTCTCCGTCTCCGGCCGCCTGAGCGGCGCCGAAATGGCCCGTATCGTCTGGCTGCGTGAGGGACGCGTTCCCCTGCAGACACTGCGCGCTGACATCGATTTTTCCCGCGCTGAAGCCCTCACCACTTACGGCCGCATTGGCGTAAAGGTTTGGGTGTACAAAGGTGAAGTTCTCCCGGGTGTGGAAGAGAAAGTTGAATCCACCGAAGGTGTGTACGTTAGCGAATAGACTCCACGCTGAGCCAAGGCTCACGTGAAACGAAAGAGGTAGCTGCTATGTTGATGCCAAAACGTGTAAAGTGGCGTAAAGCTCAACGCGGTCGCATGAGAGGTAAGGCTCTGCGCGGCGCAGATATGATCTACGGCGATTATGCCCTCCAGGCATTGGAGCCAGGCTGGGTTACCGCCCGCCAGATCGAAGCCGCCCGCCGTACCATCGTGCGCGCAATGAAGCGTCACGGTAAAGTATGGATCCGGATCTTCCCCGATAAACCATATACTCACCGTCCGCCCGAAACCCGTATGGGTAAAGGGAAAGGCTCCGTGGAGTATTATGTGGCTGTGGTGAAACCGGGCAGGATCGTGTTCGAGATCAGTGGTTTGGATCATGATGAAGCGCTCGAAGCCCTTAACCAGGCTTCCTACAAGTTCTCCATCAAGACCAAGATCATCTCTCGGCATGAAGGAGCAGGAGAAGCTGCATGAAAACTTCAGAAATTAAAGTATTGGCTACTGAAGAGATCAAGACCAAGCTGGCCGAAGCCCGCAACGAGTTGATGAACCTGCGTTTCCAGGTTGTCACCGGGCAGTTAACCGACACCAGCCGTCTGAAAATCGTCCGCCGCCAGATCGCGCAATACGCGACAATTCTTCGCGAACGCGAACTCGGTATCGTATCGGAAGGTGCAAAATGAACGAACGACGTCGCATGAATGGTGTCGTCACCAGCAATCGCATGACCAAGACCGTGGTTGTGGTTGTCTCCCGCACTTACAGACACCCCCTCTACCGCAAGGTTGTGCACGCCAGCCATAAAGTTAAGGCTCACGATGAATTGGGCTGCCACATTGGCGATGAAGTTGCCATTGTGGAAAGCGCCCCCATCTCCCGTGACAAACGCTGGGTGGTTGAATCCATCATCAAGCGTGAAGGCAAGCTCTTCGATGTGGTTGAAGAACCCGTTGAAGTTCCCACCGAGGAGGTTGCAGAATGATCCAACAAGAGTCTCGACTCAAAGTAGCCGATAACACCGGCGCCCGCGAGATTTTGGTCATGCACATCCAGGGTGGTTCCACCCGCAAGTTTGGCGGCATTGGTGATATTGTCACCGCCACCGTCAAATCAGCCGCGCCCCAGGGCTCTGTAAAAAAGAGCGAAGTGGTCAAGGCCGTGATTGTGCGTACCGCCAAAGAATGGCGCCGTGAGGATGGTTCCACAATCCGTTTCGATGACAACGCAGCTGTGATCCTGGATGTTGATGGGCAGAACCCCAAGGGCACCCGTATCTTCGGCCCCGTGGCACGTGAGCTTCGTGAAAAAGGTTTTATGAAGATCATCAGCCTGGCCCCGGAAGTAATCTAGGTCAGGATAATAGGAGCGAGAAGATGAAAGTTAAAATTCGCAAAGGTGATCAGGTTGAAGTAATCACGGGCCGCGCCGAAGACAAAGGCAAACGTGGCGATGTGATCAAGGTGCTCCCCTCTGATGAGCGCGTTGTAGTGCAGGGTATCAACATGCATACCAAGCACCAGCGCCAGGTTCAGTCTCAGGGCCGCACCGTGAATCCCGGCAAGGTCCGTTTTGAGACCCCCATGGCCATTTCAGACGTGATGATCGTTTGCAAAAAATGCAACAAACCCACGCGTGTGAAATTGGTCCGCGAGGGCGACAAAACCAAAAGATACTGCAAAGAATGCAATGCGGACCTGGACCTGTAGTCCACGGCGGAGTATGTGATTATGAATATACTGAGAGAAAAATATCAAAAGGAAGTTGCGCCGGCGCTGAAGAAGTCGCTGGGTCTCACCAATGTGATGCAAATTCCCCAGGTCAAGAAAGTTGTTGTCAATATTGGTCTGGGCGAAGCCCTGGATAACCCCAAGGCCCTCGATGCGGCTGTGACCGACCTCACCGCCATCACCGGGCAGAAACCCGTCATCACCAAGGCCCGCAAGAGCATCGCCAACTTCAAACTGCGCGAAGGCCGTGCCATTGGCACCACTGTTACCCTTCGCGGTGACAAGATGTGGGCGTTCCTGGACCGCTTGATGAACATTGTTCTTCCGCGCGTTCGCGATTTTCGGGGCGTTTCAGCTGAATCTTTCGACGGCCGCGGCAACTATACCCTCGGCCTGCGCGAACAGATCATCTTCCCCGAGATCGAGTATGACAAAGTGGACAAGGTCCGCGGTATGGAGATCACCATCGTGACCTCAGCCCCCAACGACGATCAGGCAAGAGCAATGCTGCAATTGCTTGGCATGCCTTTCAGGAAGGACTAGTATGGCTAAGAAATGCATGGAATATCGTGAACAACGGCGGAAGTATGCCGTTCAGGTTCGTAACCGCTGCAAACGCTGTGGCAGACCGCGTGGTTACATGCGCCGATTTGGCTTGTGCCGCATCTGCTTTAGAGAGCTTGCTCTCGAGGGCGAAATCCCTGGCATCACCAAATCATCCTGGTAGCGCCAGTTCGGAGGAAGAAACATGAGTGTTAATGATCCAATTGCAGATATGTTGACCCGTATCCGGAATGGTGTTATGGCCAGCCAGTCCGTGGTGGCAATGCCTCACTCGAATATCAAGGCAGAGATTGCCCGTATTCTCAAAGAGGAAGGCTTTGTTGAAGGATATGAGGTAGTTGATGGCGAGAAAGCGTTCATGAAGACCCTGCGTGTCAAGTTGAAATACGTGGGTGAGCGCCGTCAAAAAGCGTCAGTGATCACTGGTCTTGAAAGGATCAGCAGACCTGGGCGCCGTATATACACACATAAAACAGACATTCCCTGGGTGTTGGCCGGTATGGGCATCGCCATCCTCTCTACACCAAAGGGTGTTATGACCGGACAGAGAGCCCGCCAGCTCGGTATTGGCGGCGAGATCCTCTGCAAGGTCTGGTAACCCGCTGGGATAAGGAGGTTTGACAAGTGTCTCGTATAGGTCGTTTACCAGTGACTGTGCCGGCATCCGTTCAGGTGAACATTGCCGGTTCCGAGGTGCACATTAAGGGTCCGAACGGCGAAATGAAACGCCAGTTCTCTCCTGAGATCGGGATCAAGCTCGAAGACGGTACCATCAACGTCACCCGCAGCTCAGATGAGGCTCCCATTCGCGCCCTGCATGGCACCACCCGTGCATTGATCCAGAACATGGTTACCGGTGTTTCCACCGGTTTCACCAGGGTTTTGGAAGTCGATGGTGTTGGATACCGCGTTGAGATGGATGGCAAGAAACTCGTTCTCTACGTTGGATATTCCCACCCCGTTGTTATTGACCCCCCCGCTGGGATCAGCTTTGATGTGGATAGCAAGGCTCGTACCGTCGCCATCAAGGGGTACGACATCGAAGTGATCGGACAGTTGGCCGCCGATATCCGCAAGATCCGTCCACCAGAACCTTACCTGGGCAAGGGCATCCGCTATCAGGGCGAGAAGATCCGCCGTAAAGCTGGAAAAGCCGGCAAGGGTAAAGGCGCTGGAAAGTAGCAGGTGAATTCATATGGCTATTAAATCTCGCAGTGAAGCAAGACTCCGCAGGCATGCTCGCGTTCGCAAGAATGTCAGCGGTAATGCGTTACGACCTCGCATGAGCGTATTTCGCAGCCTGGCTGAGATCTACGTTCAGGTGATCGATGACGAACAGGGCAACACCCTGGTGGCTGCCTCCAGCATCGACCACGAACTCCGTGCGAAGCTCAAAGGCAAGAAGAAGGTCGAACAGGCAAAACTGGTCGGCGAACTTGTAGCCAAGCGTGCCCAGAGCAAGGGTGTGAAGCAGGTCGTGTTCGATCGTGGTGGTTTCCGCTTCAGTGGACGCGTCAAGGCGTTGGCTGATGCAGCCCGCGAGGCTGGCCTTGAATTCTAGGCGATCAAGATAAAAGTGAGGGCCTTATTATGGAGCAGATGGAATACCAACCATTAGAACAAGCATACGACGAACGCGTCGTTGAGATCGCTCGTGTCGCCAAAGTTGTAAAGGGCGGACGCCGGTTCCAGTTCCGTGTCACCATTGTGACCGGAGACAACCACGGCAAGATCGGTATCGGTATTGGCAAAGCCAATGCCGTGCCCGATGCCATGCGCAAGGCAACCGAACGCGCCCACAAGAACATGCGGCAGGTGATTCTCTCGAATACTACTATTCCCCATGAGGTAACCGGTCGTACCGCCGGTGCAGTTATTCTTCTCAAACCCGCATCCCCCGGTACTGGCGTTATCGCAGCTGGCGGCGTCCGCGCCGTCCTCGAAGCTGCCGGCATTCATGACATTCTCACCAAGAGCCTCGGCAGCGCCAACGTTCTTAACGTTGTCAAAGCCACCTTCAACGCTCTGGATATGCTGAAGTCACCCGAAGTCGAAGCAGCGCATCGCGGCAAACAGGCCAAGGACCTGCTCCCTTACTGGGAACGGAGGAACAATGGCTAAGAAAGCAGCGAATGCCAAGAAAGTGCGCATCACCCTGGTGAAAAGCGCCATCGGTTATACTGAAAAACATAAAGAGACTTTACGAGCCCTGGGTTTCCATCATCTTCACGAGACGGTCGAACAGGTAGATACTCCCGCACTGCGCGGCATGCTCAGAAAAGTCAATCATCTTGTAAAGATAGAAGAGCAGGAAGCGAAATGAAACTACACGATCTCATGCCAAATGAAGGCGCCAAAAAAGAAGGAAAGCGCAAAGGGCATGGCATTTCTGCCGGTCAGGGAAAGACCGCAGGCCGTGGAACCAAAGGTTTGGGTGCCCGCGCCGGTTCTGGTGGTCACCTTTACCGTCAGGGTGGCAACCTGCCTTTCTTCCGCCGCTTGCCTTTCATGCGTGGTGAAGGATTCACTCCTCCTGCGCGCGTCGAATTCAATGAAGTCAATCTTGATCAGCTTGCCAGATTCCAGGCCGGAACCGTGGTTTCGCCCGCAACATTGGCCGAAGCCAAGCTCCTCCACAAACCCGGGAATCCCGTGGCCATCCTCGGTAATGGCGAGATCAAAGTCGCTCTCACGGTCCAGGTTCAGCGCGTGACCAAGTCCGCCCGTGCCAAGATCGAAAAAGCCGGCGGCAAGATCGAATTGATTGCCTGATAGCCTTACAAAGGAGATGCTTCAATGAAGCGATCAGCCTGGCGTTACCTGTGGAAATCTGAAGATATTCGCAAGAAGCTTATCATCACCGTGCTTTTGCTGGTAATCTACCGCATAGCCGCCAATATTCCTGTACCCGGGATTGACCGCACCGTTCTGGCTCAACTCGCCGCAGGAACATCAAGTGCATCCAACCTTTTCAACCTACTTGATCTGCTCTCGGGTGGAACGATTTCCAACTTCTCCATCCTCGCAATGGGCGTCTATCCCTACATCACCGCGCAGATCATCATCCAACTCCTCGTGCCTATCATCCCGGCGCTCGAACGTCGCATGAAGGCCGACCCCAGGCAGGGCCGTGTTCTGATGGAAAAATGGACCATGTACCTCACCATCCCCATGGCGCTGCTCTCGGCGGTTGGACAGGTGAACATCTTTAGTCAAATGGCTGGTTCGAATTCGTCGATCCTGACAACCCCCTTCGGGCTCACCGGTGCCTCACTGTTGCCCACGCTCACGCTGCTTTTCAGCATGCTGGCGGGCACCATGTTCGGTATCTGGCTGGGTCAGTTGATCTCCGAGTTCGGTATCCCCAACCAGGGTCTCTCGCTCATCATCTTTGCCGGTATCGTGGCAAAGATCCCAAGTCAAATGGTCGCCATGTTATCTGACTGGCAGACCGGATGGTGGAAGTTCCTGATGATCCTGGTCATCCTCGTTCTCATCATCTTTGCCATCGTTTTTGTGCAACAGGGCCGCCGCAATGTGCCGGTGCTCTTCCCCGGCCGCCGCATGGGCAACCGTATGTCCATGCCGGTGCGCAGCAACCTGCCCCTCATGGTCAACATGGCAGGCATGATCCCGCTGATCTTTGCCCAGACCATCCTCTCGTTCCCGGCGTTGGTGGCCAGTTATTTCACCCGTGCTGAAACGGCTTGGTGGGCGAACTTCAACCAGGGAGTCTACGACCTGTTCAGCAGTACCACCGGATGGTTCTACCCAACCCTGTACTTCCTGATGGTCGTGGGCTTTACTTTCTTCTACACCGACGTGCTGTTCCAGCAGCAGAACTACGGCGATACCCTCAAGAAACAGGGCGCGCAGATCCCCGGTGTTGTGCGCGGTGCACCCACCCAGAAATACCTCACCAAGGTGCAGCGCCGCATCACCTTCCCGGGTGCGTTCTTCCTCGGGTTCGTGGCTGTGCTCCCCAACGTCTTGAGCGCCCTCATCCCGCAGCTTGGGCAGTCCTCCGCATTCGTCATCTCCGCAGCCGGCTTGTTGATCGTTGTGGGTGTCGTTCGCGATACCTTCACCATCATCGAAACCGAGCTCAAGATCCATGGTTACGACGAAAGTATCATCAAGGGCTGACATGGCTAAGTTCTTCGTCCTCATAGGGCCCCCGGGCGCCGGCAAGGGTACACAGGCCAAGGTCATCGCTGAAAAGTATGACCTGGTGCACATCTCTTCGGGCGACCTTTTTCGGGAAAACCTCAAGAACCAGACCGAGCTGGGCAAGCAAGCCCAGGGCTACATGTCCCGCGGCGAGCTCGTTCCCGATTCGCTGACCATCTCGATGGTACGCGAACGGATCTCAAGACCGGACTGCAAGAACGGCGCATTACTCGACGGATTCCCGCGCACCCCGGCACAGGCTGACGCGCTGACCGAAATGCTCAAGGAATTCAACAGCAAGGTGGAACTTGTACCTCTTATCGATGTCCCATCCGAAGTCCTGGTGGAACGGCTTTGTGGACGCTGGACTTGCCGCACTGAAGGGCATGTATTCCATGAAAAGTTCAACCCCCCGCAAAAGCCGGGTCTCTGCGATTTCGATGGTTCTGAACTTTACCAACGTGAAGATGATCAAGAAAGTACCGTACTCAACCGCATCAAGGTCTACACGGAACAAACGGCACCGTTGATCGAGTACTACAGCAAGAAGGGTCTCCTGGTCAAGATCGATGGCACGCAATCCATCGAAAAAGTGACCGAATCCCTCCTGGCTGCGATCGAGAAAGCGTAACCGAATGTCGTGGGACAGACAGATCACCATCAAGACGCCTGAAGAGATCGAGGTGATGCGCGAAGCCGGCCGGATCAATGCAGAAGCATTAACCGCCGCCAAAGCCATCATCCGACCCGGTGTCACCACGGCCGATCTGAATGCAGCCGTAGAAGAAGTTCTGCGCAGGCATGGATGCTACAGCCCCTTCAAGGGCTACCCCGGACCGTATCCTTACCCGGCCAGCACCAACGTAAGCGTCAACTACGAACTGGTGCACGGGATCCCCGGCAAGCGCAAGCTCAAGGAAGGTGATATCGTCTCGGTGGATTGCGGTACGGTCTGCAAAGGTTTTGTTGGCGACTCCGCGTTCACAGCCGGGGTGGGTGAGATTTCAAAAGAAGCCCACCGTCTCCTTGAAGCCACCGAAGGTGCGCTTTATGAAGGTATCAAGAAGATGGTTCCCGGCAACCACCTTGGCGACGTTTCTTTCGCCATCCAGGAATACGCGGAGAGCAGGGGATTCTACGTGACCCGTGAATACACCGGTCACGGTGTGGGTCGGCAGATGCATGAAGGACCGCAAGCGCCGAACTACGGTGTCCCTGGCAGAGGAATTGTCCTGAAGGCAGGCATGACCATCGCGCTTGAACCGATGCTGCTGGTTGGAACGGCAGCAACCTATGTCTTGCCCGACCAGTGGACGGTCTCATCTGCTGATGGATCGTTGACTGCACATTTTGAACACACTGTTGCCGTTACGGATAAAGGACCCCTGATCCTGACTACGCAGGGAGACGGCTCCATTCCTAGACGGAATCACGAAGAGCAGGTATAATCCTACATTCGGATTAACAGCAGTCCTTTTAAGGAGTAGTAACATGAGAGTATCACCATCCATACGAAAAAGATGCGCAAAATGCAAGATCGTCAAGCGCAGCGGCAGATTATATGTGATCTGCGAGAACCCAAAGCACAAACAGCGACAGGGATAAGGACATATGGCTAGAATTGAAGGTGTTGATCTTCCGCGTAATAAGCGGATCGAAGTTGCTCTGACTTACATTTTTGGGATCGGTCCCACACGTGCAAATCAGATTCTTAAGAGCACGCGGGTTAATCCGGATACTCGCGTCAAGGATTTGACCGAGACTGAAGTCGGCTCCATCCGCGACTACATCGGCAAGAATTACAAAGTTGAAGGCGATCTGCGCCGAGAAGTGCAGATGAACATCAAGCGCCTCATCGAGATCGGTTGCTATCGTGGCATGCGCCACCGCCGCAACCTGCCTGCCCACGGGCAGCGCACCCGCACCAACGCACGCACTGCCAAGGGTCCCAAGAAGACCGTTGCCGGTCGCGGCCGCCGTCGCGGAGCAGCGAAGAAGTAATCCTGATGAGCACTGGATGGCTGGGTGGGGTGCCCTTCTCCCCCGCGGCGACCTGGCCAAACATGATCACCGGGTGAACGGTTGGAATATTTACACAAGAGGTTAACGAGGAATTATGGCTCAAAATGTACGCTCAACGCGTCGCGCAGGCGCCACTCGCAAGACAAAGCGCACTGTCTCCTCGGCACAGGTGCACGTTTTCGCTTCATTCAATAACACTATCGTCACCGTGACCGATCAGCAGGGCAACACGCTTTGCTGGGGCAGCGCTGGTTCGGCGGGCTTCAAAGGCTCGCGCAAGAGCACGCCCTTCGCGGCTCGCCTTGCGGCTGAACAAGCCATCAAAGCAGCCCAGAACATGGGTATCCAGGAAGTTGACATTGTCGTCAAGGGTCCTGGCCCTGGTCGTGAATCTGCCATTCGTGCAGTTCAGTCAACTGGATTGAAGGTTCATTCAATCGCAGACATCACCCCGGTCCCGCACAACGGCTGCAGACCTCCTAAGAAACGCCGCGTTTAAAACAGGAGAAGGAAAATATGGCTAGGTACACAGGTCCGGCTTGCAAACTTTGCCGGCGCGAAGGTGAAAAATTATTTTTGAAGGGCTCCCGCTGCTTTTCTCCCAAGTGCGCTTTCGAGAAACGCGGTTTTGCCCCCGGTCAGCACGGCCGCACCAATCAGGGCCGTACCGACCGCGAATCGGTCTACGGACATCAGCTGCGTGCCAAACAGCGCGCCCGCCGCGTCTATGGCATCCTGGAACGTCAGTTCCGCCGCTATTACGGTATCGCGCAGCGAACTCGTGGTTTGACCGGTTTTATCTTATTGCAAACCCTTGAAACCCGCTTGGACAACGTCATTTATCGCCTTGGTTGGGCAGAAAACCGCGCACAGGCTCGTCAGCTTGTGAACCACGGTCACTTCCGCATCAACGGCCGCCGCGCTGACATCCCCTCCATGCTTGTCGCGCAGGGCGACGTCATCACCATCAGCGAGACTTCAAAGGGTGTTACTTATTTCAAGGAACTTAAGGATATTGCTGAAAAACGTCCTTGCGTTGCCTGGTTGGAGCGTGACCTCAAGAATCTTTCTGGCAAGGTCCTGCGTCTTCCGGAACGCGCTGAGATCGACGGTAGCATTAACGAACAACTGATCGTTGAGTACTATTCACGCTAATGTCCAAAATGCCGAAACCATGATACGAGACTATGTATCAGAAAGGGGCAAATTGTGTGTGCTTTAACTAATATGGTGACTCCTAAAGTAGAGCGTGAAGCTGAAGCGCGTAACTACGGCAAATTCGTCATCAGCCCCCTCGAAAGAGGGTATGGCGTGACCCTTGGCAACGCGCTGCGCCGTGTTTTACTGTCATCCCTTGACGGTGCAGCCATCTCATCCATGCGCATCTCCGAGGTTACCCATGAGTTCATGGATATCCCCGGCGTTCGCGAGGATGTGATCCAGGTCATGCTGCAGGTGAAACAGGTCCGCCTCATCCTGCATGAGGGTGAGACCGCCCACCTCCACCTCGACGTTCGCGGCGAGGGCGTGGTCACCGCTGCTGACATCCAGGTCCCGGCTGAAGTGGAGATCATGAACCCCGATCTCTATCTCTTCACTGTCGACGACGCGAAGACCCGTTTGGATATCGATTTCACGGTGGAAAAAGGCCGTGGGTATTCTCCCGCCTCCGATCGGAGCGGCAAGCTGCCCATTGGCGATCTACCGGTTGACGCGATCTACAGCCCGGTGAAACGTGTCAACTTCACCGTTGGTTCTGCCCGCGTTGTGCAGAGCACGAACTACGACCGCCTGATCCTGGAGATCTGGACAGATGGAACCATCAGCCCCGAGAAGGCTCTCGGGACCGCTTCGAAGATCATCATCGACCATCTGCGCTACATTTCCGGCATCAGCGAAGAAACGCTGTTGGTTGGAGTGGAGAAGGTTGCTTCCGGCAGCCATCTTACCAGCGAAGCCGCTGAGACTCCGATCGAGAACCTGGACCTTTCAGTGCGTGTTTACAACTCACTGAAACGCACAGGCATCCAGACAGTAGGCCATGTGCTCGAACTGCTGGAAAAAGGTGATGAAGCAGTCATGTCCATCCGAAACTTTGGTGAGAAGTCCCTCGACGAACTTCGCGACAAGATGACGGAAAAAGGCTTCATGCAAAAAGAAAAAGATGTGGAGTAAGCAAACATGCGCCATCAGATAGCAGGAAGTAAACTCGGTAGAAAGAAAGACGTACGTCTCGGCTTGCGCCGCACGATGGTCAAACAGTTGTTCACGCATGAGCGGATCGAAACCACCCATGCCAAAGCGCTGTTCATCCGCGGTGAGGCTGAAAGATTGATCACGATCGCCCGGCGCAGCAGCAAGGCCACCGATGAACAGAAAGTTCATGCGCGCCGCCTGGTTGCCTCCCGTCTGGGAGATGCCGTGCTCGTAAAGAAACTGTTCGATGAGATCGCCCCCCGTTTTGAGAACCGCAATGGTGGATACACCCGCATCTCCAAACTCGGACCGCGCATCGGCGACGCCGCCGAAATGGTCGTCATTGAACTTGTAGAAGAGTAACCCCACCGGCCTGATCCAGGACGGAACCGGGATGGCACATTACCAATTGAAACTTGCTTACGATGGAACCGATTATTTCGGTTTCCAACGGCAGGGCAATACCCGAACTGTACAGAGCGTGTTCGAATCGGTCTTGCAGGAACTGGGCTGGCAGGGAGAGAAGATCCTCTTTGCCGGCCGCACCGATACCGGAGTGCACGCCTCGGGGCAGGTAGTGGTATTCGACCTTGACTGGCATCATGCGGATGCGCTTCTCATCAAAGCGCTCAACGCCAAGTTACCGCCTGATGCCGCGGTTGAATCCCTGGGCAGGGCAGAAGCTGAATTCCACCCCCGTTATGACGCTTCCAGCCGCCGCTACGTCTACAACATCTACCAGACCCCCATGCGCAACCCGTTCTTTGACCGTTTTGCCTGGCACATTTGGCCAGCTCTTGAGATCGAAAGACTCAACCAGGCGGCCGAAATTGTCACCGGCAGGCATGATTTCTCTGCCTTTGGCCGGGCAATGAAACCGGGCGCCACCACCACCCGCGAGGTGATGGTGAGCCGATGGACACTCAAGGACAGTTCACTGACCTACGAAGTGGAGGCAAACGCCTTCCTCTATCACATGGTCAGGCGCCTGGTGTTCGTACAGGTGCGTTGCGCTCAGAACAGGATCACCCTGGATGAGATCCGCGCGGCGGTACAGGACGGCAGTAGCATGAAGCCCGGTCTGGCCCCCGCCAGGGGACTCGTCCTCGCAGAGGTGACCTACCCGCAGCATAAGCAAGAAGATATTGTGGATCGTGAAATCTTAGATGACATGGCCTAGAATATAGGTTTATGGAGAAGATATGGTTGACAAGACTTATGTCCTGAAAGGGACCCAAGAACCGGAATGGCTTCTGGTGGATGCCAAAGGTCAGGGCGTTGGACGCCTGGCCACCCAGATCGCCGCGTATTTGCTCGGCAAGCACAAACCCACCTACACCCCCGGTGTGGATATGGGTGATGTGGTCGTTGTGATCAACGTTTCCGAGCTTTCCATCACCAACAAGCGCCTCGACACCAAGAACTACTACCATCATTCCGGGTATCCCGGCGGCTTGAAGACCGTTGGAATGCGCGAGCAGATGCGTGTCCATCCCGAGCGTGTGATCATCGCTGCTGTGTGGGGCATGATCCCGCATACCCGCATGGGCCACAAGCTCATCAAGCGCTTGAAAGTCTACGCCGGCAGCGAGCATCCGCATGCTGCACAGAACCCGAAACCGGTTGCGTAAAGGAGCAAGTGAAATATGGTTCAGTATTTCGAAGGTATTGGTCGCCGTAAAGAAAGCACCGCCCGCGTTCGTTTGATGAGCGGTAGCGGCCTCTTCACAGTCAATGATCGCCCGTTGGAAGAATACTTCCCCCGCACCGGCGATATGGAAGCCATCCTCGGCGCCCTGGCCGCAACCGGTCAGGACCGCAAGACCTATGACATAACGGCCACCGTCAACGGCGGCGGCGTCACCGGTCAGACCGATTCGGTCAAGCTTGGACTGGCCCGCGCCCTGGTGAAGATGAACGCCGACAACACGTCCCTGCTGCGCAAGGGTGGTTTCCTCACCCGCGACCCGCGCATCAAGGAACGCAAGAAACCAGGTCTCAAACGCGCCCGCAAGGCACCGACCTACACCAAACGTTAGAATTCTTTCAGGAGCGATCCTGATTCCAGCGAGATGCAATCGCTCAGGCGCACCGGGAGAATGACAGTCATGCAAATGCCTATCATTTTCCCGGCGCAGACCGAAAGCCGGTTGTGTCTTGTTGTTTAATCCCTTCAAGAGGTGACCATGGAACCCAAACCCGTCTGGATCATTGGATATCACGCCAACCCGCTGGCAACAATGGACGTGCTGCAGGCAGCCGACCGCATCTACGCGCGCGGCGCCCTGGTCACTCGCTGGCTGGATGATTGCGGCATTCATGACGTGACTGCCGTGGCGCTCGACAAGAACGCTGCCATGCCCGGCAAGGTAGTGGAAGCCATCCTGTCTGACCAAAGGGCCGGCAAAGATGTGGTCTATGTCACCATTGTCAAGCCGCTCGCGGCAGACGCGGTGGTCAAGGGTCTCAAAAAGGTTGCACCCGATCTACCTCTCAAGTGGGCCAGCGGCGAAGACTTTGTGGATGAAAGTGTTATGTCGCAGGCGGTCAATGGTACTTCTGGTCTGACCGTCATCGATGGGTCCGAATTGGCTGGGTCGTATCACATCCCGTTTTCAGCCGGACAGGCCGCTCTGGTGTTCGAGCCGGGAGATTCGAAGCGCCTGACAGAAATCGCTCGCCTGCTGCGTGACGTTTATCCCGCCGGGCATGGTCTGTGGCTGCTCACTGAAAAAGCAGACGGCAGTCTGGACTGGAAGCCCTGCGACCTGAGCAAAACCGAGAAATGCGTTGAACTAGTGGCCGCCATCCTGCTGCCTGCGCGCTCCGGTGATTGTTCGCTGGAAAGCTTTGAAGAGGTCATTGCTCACCTGCGTGCTCCCAACGGCTGCCCCTGGGACAGAAAGCAGACGCATTCTTCACTACGCACATACCTGCTCGAAGAGACTTACGAAGCGCTTGAAGCGCTCGACGGTAACGATATGGATGGTCTTAAGGAAGAGTTGGGTGACCTGCTGCTGCAGATCCTGCTGCACGCCCAGATCGGCGTGGAGAGCGGCGAGTTCAGCATGGCAGAGGTGCTCGAAGGCATCAACCGCAAGATCGTGCGCCGCCATGAACACGTTTTTGGCGACGTGAAGGTGGCTGACGCGCACGGCGTGGTGCAGAACTGGGAAAAGATCAAGCAGCAGGAACGCGAAGAGAACGGCGTGGACGAGAGCAAGGGACTGCTTGACGGTATCCCGGTCAGTTTTCCAGCGCTAGCACAGGCGCAATCCATCCAGGACAGGGCCGCCCGCGTGGGCTTTGACTGGAAGGAGATCGAGCCGGTTATGGACAAGGTGATGGAGGAGTACCGCGAGGTGCAGGAAGCGCCTGATGAGAAGGAACGAGCTAAAGAACTGGGCGACCTGCTTTTTGCCGTGGTCAACCTGGTGCGCTGGTACAAAGTGGACGCCGAATCCGCCCTGCGAGAGACCAACCTCAAATTCCGTAAACGTTTTGCCTACATCGAGCAGAAATCGCGCGAGACCGGCAAACCCATGCATGAAATGACCCTCGACGAGATGGACGTCTTCTGGAACGAGGCGAAAAAGCTGTAGTTACAGTTTTGGATGAATTACTTTTCTTTTCCCCACTTCAACACAAACTCGATCTGCAGGTCTGATTCAGGCGAGCGGCGGTACCAGCTTGCGCTGACCTGACGCAGCACCTGCAATTGCACCAGTGCCTGCTGCCCCGTGAGCCCGTGACGGGTCAGGTGGCAGGCCACCGTTGTGCCCGTGCGACCGATGCCGCCGATGCAGTGCACGTAAACACGCTTGCCATCCTTGAGCGCGCTGTCGATACGGTCGAGGATGCGCGTCATCACTTCCACTGTGGGGATGTCGTAATCGGGAATGGGGAAATTGACCCGCTCCACCTTGACCTCATAATCCACGGTCTCGCTGGCCAGGTATTTCTCATAGGTGAAGAACGCGTCACCGGGGCAGGTGAGATCGATGATAAGGTCGATACTGGCCTGGATGAGCGAACGCAGTTTCTGGCGCGTCGTTTCCTCGTCCGTGCCGCCGGGATAGGCACCGGCAAGAAATTTATCGGGGATCACCCAGTAACTGTCGATGTATGGGATTGCGCTCATGCTTTTCCTTTATCCAGGTGTTTCCTCTTGTAATACAACATCAGCACCAGCAGCAGGAACTGCAGAGCGGCAAAGGCAATGGTGGAGAACTGATCGAAGTAGAAGGTGAGCAGGTTCACCACCACCAGCGTGAATACCAGGTCGATGATGCCGATCCAGGTGCCAAAGCGGTCCTGTTTGATGAGGAAGAACAACACAGCGACGAGCGCGATGATGCCCATCGCGCCTTCCAGAATGATCTGCGCCTCGAACCAATGCATGCCGCTGGCATCAGCGATGAGCTCGTTGGCGATGAACTGCTCGATGAGGATCCGGAACTGCTCCACGTTGTTGGTCATGAGGAATCTGATTGTCTGCGACGAGACCGCCCAGCCGGCCCAGACGAGCAAGCCCAGCACCAGGATCGCGCGCAGGCGTTTGCGGCTTAGCCAGTTGTTCGCGAAACGCTGCCATCCATCCCCGATGCGTTCCCACAGCTCCGGTTTGTGGTTCACCACCAGTGTTTTCTTGTGGGTGAGGTAGCTCTGCAGGCTGCGCGCAAGCTGCACCATCTGCTGGTCGTTTTCGTCGCGCAGGACAGCGTCGAGCTGGTTCATCAGGCGTTTGTGCTCCACCGTCGAAAGGTCGTGATCGAGCACCTCGGCGAAATCTTCCAGGATGCCGTACATCAGGCTGCGCGAGCTGTGCTTGCGGTGGCGCTTGACCTGCACGAAGACCAGCACCGTGAGCAGGAAGAAGGCGTAGACGATGGGCGCGGCGCTTGGATAGAAGTAGTCGTTGCTGCTGGTGATGAACTTGCCCACCTCGTCGATGAACAGCCCCACGCCCAGGCCAGACAAAACCGCGCTCAGGTTAAGAACCCATTGGTTGACCCAGATGAGCGGCAGCAGGCTGGCCGCGAACAAAAAGACGCCGCCCCAGAGCACGTGGGCGATGTGCAGTTCGCCGCTGCCAAGCTGCGGATAACCGGTGAGTTCCAGAAAGATACGCGTGCCGGTCACTGAAAAAGCAAAACACAGCACCGTAATGAGCAGGTGGGTGACGGCGTGTTTGCGCCGGACGGGGGTGCGGTCGCGCAGCAGGTCGCGGATGGACATAATGAGCTAATACTTGAGCGTCGATCCGCCGATGAACTCGCGGATGACCGAATCGGAGGGGATCATGTTCTCGTCACCGATGGGAGTGATGCTTTCCAGCAGGCCGGCCACGCGCTCGGCGCGCTCATAGGCGTCTTCGCGCAGGGCGTTGCCCTTATACTCCGCGCTCCACTGTTTGAAGCTGGCCAGCATCTTTTGCGCGTAGATGGGTAACTCGTAAGGCATGCCCGAACTGACGATGGCGTCGGTGGTGTTGATCATGGGCAGAATGTTGCGCATTTCGGCGGCGCGCACGTAATGCCAGTGCTCAAGCGTCTGACGCGGATCGTAGGCGCGGTGCGCCGCGTCGCGCAGCATGCGCCGGATGAGGCGGATGTCGGTCCAGCGCACGTATTCGCCGTCGTTGCCCTTGGTCTGCAGCAGCGGCTCGAGGTAGAGCTTGAACTTCTGCTCGTCGGGCACGTCCTGCGTCATGGCAGGGAAGAGCCCGTGCAGCGAGTCGATGAGGATCCATTCATTCTCGGCCAGCTTCATGGGTGTGCTCTTCTCGGGGATGCGTTTGCCCGACTTGAAATCGTAGAAGGGCACCATCACTTCTTTGCCGGCGATGAGCTCGGAGAGATGCCGGTTGATGAGCGGCAGTTCCAGCGCGTGCGGCGTCTCGAAATCGTAATCGCCAAACTCGTCCTTGGGGTGCATGTCGAGGTTGAAGAAGTAATTGTCCACCGTCAGCGTGGTGAGCCTCACGCCGATCTTCTTGAGGTGTTCGCCCACCTTGATGGTGGTGGTCGTCTTGCCCGAGGATGACGGCCCGGTGATGATGATGATCTTGAGCTTGTCTTTGCGCGCCAGGATGCCGTCCACCGCGGCTTCCACGTCGGCGGCGTAGGCGGCTTCGGATTCGGTGACGATCTGGGTGAACTCGCCGGCGCGCAGGCGCTGGTTGAGTGCGTCCACGCTGTGCACGCCGTGAGCCACCGACCAGTCGAGCACGTGCCAGATCTTGGCCCAGGGGATGTTCTCGGAAGGGCTCGCGCTTTGCGCCTCCTGCTGCTTGCGGTGGCGGGCGCGCTCGTCGCGGTAGAGGATGTAGGCCTTGGCCACTTTGGCGTGCCCGTTCTCGATGAGCACCTTCTCCACCGCGTCCTGGATCTCCTCGATGTGCGGCGCGCAGTTTGCAGGGCAATTCTGCTCCAGCAGCGCCACCACCTGCTCTGCGAGCTTCTCGGCGGTCTCGCGGTCGCGCCCGCCCACTTCCACGGCGGCGCGGTAGATGGCGTTGGTGATGCGTTCCGGGTTAAAGGGGACCACCGCCCCCGAGCGCTTGACGACCTGTGTGATCTTTGCCATTTCTCCCTCACAATCAGCGGATATGACGTGTGTTAATTATAGCGCAGGGAAAGCGGCAATCCTTAATGACAAAAAAGGAATCTCATGCGAGATTCCTTTTTCTTAATGGTTGAGTACACTAAATATGCGGCAGCAGGATGGTCTGCTGCTTCTGGTACTTGCCCTTGCGGTCGGCATACGAGACGTCGCAGGGCTCGTCGCCCTGGAAGAACAGCACCTGCGCGATGCCCTCATTGGCGTAGATCTTGGCCGGCAGCGGCGTGGTGTTCGAGATCTCGAGGGTCACGAACCCCTCCCATTCCGGTTCGAACGGCGTCACGTTGACGATGATACCGCAGCGCGCGTAGGTGCTCTTGCCCACGCACACGGTCAACACATTGCGCGGGATGCGGAAGTACTCCACCGTGCGCGCCAGCGCGAATGAGTTAGGCGGGATGATGCACACCTCGCCCTTGAAATCCACCATTGAGCGCGGGTCGAAGTTCTTGGGGTCCACCACCGCTGAGTAGACGTTGGTAAAGATCTTGAACTCGTCGGCCACGCGGATGTCATAACCGTAGGAGGAGAGCCCGTAAGACACTACCCCCTGGCGTACCTGGTTTTCCACGAAGGGCTCGATCATGCCCTGCTCCTGCGCCATGCGCCGGATCCAGTTATCTGCCTTGATGCCCATTGCTCCTCCGAAAAATCGTCAGTCCAGATCGAGTCCGGCGCGTTTCTCTACGATCTCTTCCAGTTTCTCTTTCAGCTTCCTGGCCTTCTTTTGGTGGTCCTTCAAGCCCTGGATGTATTCTTTCGCCGGGGCGGAGTCTTTGAGGTTCTTCACGTTGACCAGGATATTCAGCCCGGCGCAGTCGATGGCGGCAGCAGCCAGGTTGACGGCGCTGGCGGCGTCAGAGATGGCGTTGAGGTTGCCCAGTTCGGCGGCCGTGACAGCCAGTTCCATGGCGGCGTATGCCATCTTCACCGTCTCATAAGGCACGCGTGCCGATTCCAGCGTGGCGGCTTCCATGGCCTTCTCACGCGCTTCGACTTGTTCGGGAGTCTCTTTGGGCAGCTTGGTGGCGGCGATGAAGCCCATGAATGACGCGGCGTCTTCGTCCACGGCTCGCACCAGGCAGGCGCGCAGCTCATCGGCGGTCTCGATCATCGGCCACATGCGCGCTTCCACGTCGGCGTACTTCTTCTTGCCCACGGTCACGCGCCCCACCATGGCCACCAACGCGGCCGCTTCGGCAGCCGTGTGCGCCGCGGCGGACCCGCCGCCGGGGGTGGGGTTGGCGCTGGCCAGTTCGGTCACAAAATCGGGCACGGCCGCAGCCTGCGCATCTGAGGAACGACTGGCTTCAAAGAGACGCGATTCCAATATCTGGGCTGGCTCGAACTGATCAAGCTGCGTGTACCACACGGCAGCGTCGATCAGCGCTTCCTGCGGCACCAGGCCCACCAACTCGCTGTGATGGATGCCCACACCGTAGCGCTCGGCTTCGCGGCGCACCATCTCCACCACACGGGCGATCGGTGTCTGGCGGTAATTGGTCAGGTTCATCGAGACCTGGGCGCGGCCTTCCACCATTACGCCCATGCCCTTCACGAAGCGCAGCCCGCCCGAGGAATTGCGCACAGCCTTGGCGATCTTCTGCGCCACGGTGATGTCGTTGGTGGTGAGGTAGACGTTGAAGGCGATGAGCGGCTGGCGCGCGCCGATGACGGTGGCGCCGGCAGTGCCCAGCTTGGCCGGACCAAAATCGGGCGTGCGTTCGGGCGAGGTGAGGATCTCTTCCTTCAGCCCCTCGTACTGCCCCTTGCGGATCGTTTCCAGGTTCTGCCGCTCCGGTCGTGTAGCGGCTTCTTCATATAAGTAGACAGGGATGGTCAATTCAACGCTGACGCGTTTTGCCAGGCGGCGGGCGATCTCTACACACTCACCCATGGTCATGTCGGCAATGGGGACGAAAGGCACCACGTCGGTGGCGCCGATGCGCGGATGCGCGCCGGTGTGCTCGTCCAGGTTGATCAATTCCGCAGCCTTCTTGATGGACTGGAACGCGGCTTCTTCCACCGCGGCGGGAGCGCCGATCATTGTCACCACCGTGCGGTTGTGGTCCAGGTCGGAGTGGCGGTCCAGAATGTGAACGCCGCTCACGGCACGGATGGAGTCCAGGATGGCCTCCACCACTTCGGGGCGGCGCGCTTCAGAATAATTGGGGATGCATTCAACCAGCGGATTGGGCATGTTTACCTCGGTAAAGGATGATGGCTCTATTATAACCGAAGGGAAAGGATGTCGCAAAATGCACGGTCACATGGAAAAAAATCTAAGGGCGACCGACCGGTCGCCCCTACATGTGTAATGCTGGTTTGATAATCCTACCCGATCAAAAATCCAATCCCCACCAGCACCGGCGTGACGATGTTGGCCAGTACGTTCATGGCCATCGAGGGCATGAGTTTGGGTGGGTCATCGGGGTGCTCCAGCGCGCCCTTGGCAGCCGGGAAGCCGAAGACCAGGGTGAGCAGGCCAAGCAGGCACCAGACCGGGAAGACGCCAAAGATGACGCAGAAGATGATTGTCAGGTAGGTGGCGGCCAGGAACGAGACGAAGATCCAGGCGCTGGCCTTGTTGCCGATCAGAATGGGGTAGTGACGCCGCCCCACGGTCTTGTCTGCCTCGGCATCGGGGAACTGATTGAGCAGCAGCAGGTTGCTGACCAAAAAGAACGGAATGAACGAAGCCAGCAGCGCTGCCAGGCTGAAACCGCCGGTGAGCGCGTTGTAGGTGCCCAGAACCATCAGTGTACCGAAGCCCAACCCCGGAGCCAGCAGGCACAGCAGCGGTAGACGGTTAAGGATGGGGGTGTAGGCGGCAATAACGAACATGCCCAGCAGGCCGATGACCACGATGGGCCAGCCCCTGAAGGTGAAGAAGTAGACGCCGATGGCAACTACGAGCAGCGCGGCGGTGAGCCCGGTGATGAGCGCGGCGGTGACCCGTTTGGGGTCCCGCGGCAGCGAGCCGCTGCCCCCGCTGAACGGGGTGGGGGTGGTATGCAGGTCGAGTCCGCTCTTGAAATCGTCATACTCGTTGAGCGCGTTGACGGCGATGTGCGCCAGAATACCTCCGGCAAAGGCCAGAACCGCGTGCCACGGGCGTATGTCCGCGCCGCTGGCGATGGCAACGGCCAGACCCAGGAAGACACTGGCCGGACCCAGGATGAGAAATGGGGGACGCATCACGCCAAAAATGGTTTTCATCTCCACTCCTTCAAGTAGAAACGTGTTTATTTATATATTTAACCACTTAACAGCAGCGGAAGGCAACTCCCCAACCGGCGCGGTCTTGACGGTGCAGGTGGGCAGGCTCTCGATGAACTGGCGGCCGTACTTCTTGGTCAGCACGCGCTTGTCGAGGATGGCTACCACACCGCGGTCAGACTGGGTGCGGATGAGGCGACCGAAGCCCTGGCGGAAGCGCAAAATGGCCTCGGGCAGGTTGTATTCGTTGAACGGATCATCAAAGGTCTCCGAGCGCGCCGCGATGATGGGATCGGAGGGCACGTCGAACGGCAGTTTGACGATGACCAGCACAGAGAGCGCTTCGCCGGGGATATCCACGCCCTCCCAGAAGGCGCGCGTGCCCAACAGCACGGCCTTGTCGGCCTCGCGGAAGGTTTCGAGCAGCGTGTTGGTTGACGCGCCCTCACCCTGCTCGTACACCTGGATATCGGCTTCAGCCAGCGCCGAAGCGATACTCTGAGAGGTGCGCTTGAGCTGAGCGTACGAGGTGAACAGCGCCAGCATGCGTCCGCCGGTGGCCTTGGCCAGGCGGATGATGGCCGATTCCACCGCGCGCTGGTAGGCGTTGGCGTCGGCCGGTTCGGGTACGTCGTTGGCCAAATAGAGCAGGGTGGAGGATTCGTAATCGAATGGTGAGCCAAGTACCAGTTCGTTGGCTTCGTCGGCGTTGAGACGATTGCGCAGGTACTCGAACTCGCCGTGCGTGGTGAGGGTGGCCGAGGTGAGCACAATGCAGGCTTTCTCATGCCACAGGTACTGCTCCATCATCGGTCCAATGTGCAGCGGCGCCGATTGCAGCGTGAGCCTGAAGTTGTTGGGCAGCATCTCCACCCAGTACACGTAACTCGCATCGGGTTTGAAGACCATGGCGTTGATGGTGGTCTCCGCTTCCATCAGGCGGCGGTTGAGGCTGGCCAGCGAACTGAGCGTGTCTTCCACTTCTTCGCTTTTCTCTTCGATGCCGTCGATGACGTTCTTCTGGAACTCCGCCAGCAGCGACAGCATTGAGTGCAGGCTGCCGTCAGCCTTTTCCCAGGCTACCTCCACCTCTGACCAGATGGGCAGGGTGCGGGTGGCGGGCAGCACGCGCACCTGTTGGCCGTAGCCGTTGATGGGTTGGCTCTCGCGGATCTCCTCCATGAAGAATTCCATACTGCGGATGAAGTCCGAAAAATCGTTCTCAACACGGAAAAGAACATCCGTCAATTTGTGTACCTGTTGATTGAGCGCCGCGAACTCCGAGGGCGGCAGGCCGTGTGAGAGCAGTGTCAGCAGGCGGCCAAGCAGGCCACTGGAGGTGCCGCCCACCTCGCGCAGTAAACGTACGAAGTCAGGCTGATTGATATGGAAGCTGAGCGCGTTGGTGGTGGCCGATTCCAGGTGGTGGGCTTCATCGACGATGAGGTACTGGTAGTCGGGTAGAACGCGGCTGCCGGTGATAACATCAGCCAGCAGCAGGGCGTGGTTGACCACCAGCACATGCGCTGATTGCGCCGCCAGGCGAGTCTTGTAGAACGGGCAGGTGCCGCCGGTGCGCCCCAGGCACACTTCACCGCGGCAGCCTTCATCTTCCGCTGAGAGGTTGCCCCACACATCGCGTTCGGCAGGTCCGTTGAGGTTGATCTCGCCGCGGTCGCCGCTGCCGCCCTGATTGAGCCAGACCAATAATTTAGCCAGCACGCGCAGTTCGTCGGCCGTCTCGGGGCCGTTCTTGCGCAAGCCCTCCAGACGGCGCGGGCACAGGTAATTGTTGCGCCCTTTCACCACCGTGGCGCGCACTTCAGTCCCCAGTGCAGCGGCCAGGTCGGGGATGTCTTTCTTGATCAACTGGTCCTGCAGGGTGATGGTATTTGTTGAGATAACCACGCGCATGGAGTTCTTGAGCGCCCACTCCACGGCGGGGATGAGATAAGCGAATGACTTGCCGATGCCGGTGCCGGCCTCGACCATAATGTGCTGACTCTCAGAGAGCGCCTTGGTGACCGTGCGCAGCATCTCGATCTGCTGCGGCCGGCTTTCAAAACTTTCGAAGTAACGAGCGAACGGTCCGCCGTGTTCGATCTTGGCAGCCAGTTCATCAGCGTCAAGCGGGGTGGGGGTCTCCACCGGGATGAGCGGCGGATAAGAAGGCGCGGCGCCGCCGAACAACTCTCCGAAATCGTCCTGGTTCACCTTGCGCGCTTCCACGGGCATGCGGCCTTTTTCGCGCAGTGCCTGGGCGAACATCAGGCTGCCGTCCCAATCAATGGATTCGCTCAAGTGCACGATCTCAGCCAGCAGTTCGATGGGAAGTTCCAGCACCTTATCGTAGAGCGCCACCAGCACGGCGTGGCACAGGCGCGCGTCATCCAGGGCGCGGTGTGAGTTGGGGATCATGATGCCCAGCGTCTTGCCCAGCGTACCCAGGTTGTAGCGGCTGTTGCCCGGCAGCGCGATAGCTGCCAGTTCGTAGGTGTCTACGGTCTGGTTGAGGCGCAGGATATTCTGCTTTTGCAGGAAGCCAACGTCAAAGCGCACGTTGTGCCCGACCACCGGGTCGTTGCCGACGAAATCGGCCAATTCCTGCAGCACGGCGCGGATGGGCGGCGCGTTGCGCACCATTTCGTTGCTGATGCCGGTGAGTTGGGTGATGAGGGGAGGGATGGGCCGGTTGGGGTTGATGAGGTTGCTCCACTCAGCCTCAACGCGGTGGCCCGAAAAACGCACGGCTGCAATCTCGATGATCGCGTCTTTCTGGGGATCCAGCCCCGTTGTTTCGATGTCAATAGCGACCATGGATGCCATGGCGTGATTATATCATGCGGGGCTTTCAGGGGGCCGCTGCGGTTTTCTTTACGGTGATCACGCGGGTGTTTTACCGGGAATCGAGTAGATTAACTTAAGGTTTCAGCCCGCATTTCGAAACCGATGATATGATTAATCATCTTCCTTTTTTTGCGAGGTCAACATGATCGAACTGACACAAGAAGTGCTCACCCTGCGGCTTGATCCGGAGCAGGGACGTTTGTCAATTCTCCCAAAAGACAAAAGTTTCCCGGCCATCCTCGATGCCAATCTGGCCGTTTTCTTCAAGAAGGACGGCGAGAGCCGCCACGGCCTGGACCTGGTATGGGAGGGTTGCACAACAACCGAGCAGACCCAAAGCGGTGAACAGGGCACGCTCCAAACGGTGCGCTGCCTCGTCCCCTGCCACACCAACGGCATCAGCTACGAACTGACCTTCGCCGTCGCCGGGGATTATCCTCTCGCTCTTTGGAAGGTGAAGGTGCTCAACCAGAGCGCTTCGCCCATCTATATGAACCGCATCGAACTGCTGAACATGTCTTCCGTTCGCTTCGATAAAGCCAAAACCGCCTCCGAGTTGGGTTTCTATTACAACGGCTGGCAATCCTGGTCGCCGGCGGGGTGGGTGGCCGGTAATGGCCGCATGCCGAAGACGAACCTGGGCGGCTTCCATGCCCCCATGATCTACAACGGCGGTACCCCGCGCGCAACGAAACACGGCCTGTTCAGCAGCGATTTCTTCGCTGCCGTGGGCGACCGAAAAGCCCGCAAGGGTTTTGTGGTCGGGTTCCTGGCGCAAAAGCAGAATTTCGGCAGCATCCAGGCGAATTTCCGCGCGGATACCAACCTCTGCATGTGGGCCAACGGTGACAACGCCCGCGTGGATCCCGGCGCTGCGATGGAAACCGACTGGGCTGTCTTCAATCCCATCCTGCTCGACCACCGCGAGCCACTCGAGAAATACCTCGAGGCTGTGGCACGCGAGAACCACGTGCACATCCCCGCTGAATCGCCGGTGGGCTGGTGCTCGTGGTATCACTTCTACACCGACCTCTCCGCGCAGGACGTGCGAGATAATCTGAAGACGATCGTGGAACAGCAGGAGACCATGCCGGTGCAGTTGGTGCAGATAGATGACGGCTTTGAGACCCAGGTGGGGGACTGGTTTAGCTTCAAGCCCGAGTTCCCCGGTGGAGTGAAGCCGCTGTCAGATGAGATTAAAGCCGAAGGGCTGCTCCCCGGCCTTTGGCTGGCGCCCTTCATCGTGCATCCCAAGTCGCAGCTTTTCAAGGACCATCCGGAATGGATGCTGCGTAAGGCCAATGGCAAACCGGTCAACGCCGGCTTTGTGTGGAACGCGCTCGACACCGGCCTGGATCTCACCGTGCCTGAAGCGCTGGAATATGCCTGCTCCGTGGTGCGCACGGCTGCCAGGGATTGGGGCTATCCCTACCTTAAACTCGATTTCCTCTACGCGGCCGCGCTGCCCGGCGTCTACCGCGATGGGACAAAGACACGCGCGCAGGTGCTGCGCATGGGTATGGAAGCCATCCGCGACGCGGTTGGACCAGACGTGACCCTGCTGGGCTGCGGCGCGCCCTTCGGCTCTATGCTCGGACTGGTGGAAGCCATGCGCATTGGACCTGACGTGAGCGGCGACTGGAAACCGAAATTCAATGGTATCGGCGCGTTCTTCAAGGATGAACCTTCAATGCCCTGCGCTTACAACTCCATCCGCGATATTCTCACCCGCGCCGCATTGCATGGTCACTGGTGGATTAACGACCCCGATTGTTTGCTCATCCGACCGAACACTCATCTGAGCCTGGCCGAGGTGCAGAGTCTGGCCACGGCCATCGCCGTGACCGGCGGCTCGCTGCTGCTCTCTGATGACTTGCCCAAACTGCCGGCGGAGCGCTTGCGCATCGCTGAGGTGCTGCTGCCCGTCATCGGCGAGCGTGCCCGCGTGCTTGACTGGTTCGATGCCGAAATGCCCGCCAGACTACGCCTTGACCAACTCAATGACACCGGTGAGTGGCACCTGGTGGCCAAATTCAACTGGTCAGAGAAACCCGCTGACCTTGTCATCGACCCTGCTGAGTTCGACCTGCCGGCAGGGGAGTATCGCTGCTTTGAGTTCTGGAGCGGCAAAGCGGAACGGATCGGAAAGGGCGGCAAATACACTCTCAGCGCTGTTCCAGCCCACGGCTGCGCGCTGGTGGCATTGCGTCAGGCTGCCAGGGAGCAGTCTGTTTACCTGGGCAGTGACCTGCACTTCTCCATGGGGCACGAGGTGGCGGAATGGAAGGCTGGGGACGCCAAAGTTTCCTTCACCATCCGTCTGCCGCGCAAGGCAGCGGGCAGGGTGTTCGTTTCCATCCCCTGGCAAAAATTCTCCGTCGAGCTGGACGGCACACTATGCGATAAGTTCGTGCGCAAAGGCAGCCTTGTGGAGATCCCTGTTTCTGTGGACGGGTTTGTAAAGGTCGTGATCAATAAGAAATGATTTTTTATACGGGCGATTCATGAATCGCTCGTACAACGAAAAATTATCTAAAAAACAAAAGGGCTGCCTGAATCTCAGACAGCCCTTCGTTTTTCCTAATCACTCATTACTGTTTACTTTTTCTCAACAGGTATCGGCGGTACCTGGCGGCGCTGCGCCTGGATGCGGCGGTTGCGGCGAACCAGCCAACGCACGAGGAAGAAGATGGGCGTGCCGATTACCAGGATCACCGGGATCACCAGGATGGCAAGCCAGATCAGAAAATTGACGAAACCCTTGCCGAAGTTGATCAGGGCCTGGACGGCGTTGCGGGCCACACCCTTGGGCTGCCAGCCGGCAATGGTAACGGGCTGGACGCTGGCCTTCGCGGCGATCTCCACCGCGATGGATGACGTGGCGGAAGCATCTTCGTAGTATTGCATCTGTCCCTTGATGACTTCGATCTGCTCACTCACCTGCATCTTCTGATTGTAGATGGCCAGCACATCTTCAGCGTCTGTGGCTTTCTCATACATGGCTGAAAGTTCCTTCTCGGCTTCTTCCAGGTTGCGCAGGCGTGAGGCCAGGTCGGTGTAGGCCTGGGTCACATCTTCACCCGAGACACTCTCGTTGGTAACGAACTCGGCGGGGTCGCCGGTCATTTCCTTGATGGCGTCGAGGGCGTCATTCAGCTTGTCAGCGGGTACGCGGATGGTGACCGAGGCGTAGGGCACCTGTGCGCCAGAGCTGGTATAGGTCTGATAGCTGTTGGAATAGACGGTATACCCGCCCATGTCGGCAGCCAGCTGCATGATATCAGCCTGGGTTTTCATCGGATCATCCGCCAGGATGCTCAGCGAGGCGTTCTTGACGATCATCTGGTCGGTTGTGGTTTCCACCACGGCGTTGGTCATGCCGCCGGTGGAGACAGAATCGGCTGCCGGCGCTGTCATGGGCGCTTCTTGCATGACACCCTCGTATGCGGCTTTCGAGCTGTCGTATGATTCCGACATGGCGTAATCAGGGGATGCCATTCTGGCTGCACAGCTTGTGAGTGCCAGCGCGCTGATGATTATGGCAATCAATACGTAGTAACTCTTTTTCATTTCTCCTCCTCTTTCAATTGGGCGTTCTATCATCAAGACGCCGTTCGCAGTCAAAAGGTTCCGTCTACCAGCCTTCAGCCAGGCGTGAGGCCAATTTGGCCGGCAGACCGGCTTTCTTCAAGTCTGCCTGGGTCTTCTTGAAATCGTACTCCACGCGGAAGAGTTCCCAGGTTTGCTCCTCGGGGTCGAGGATGCCGTAAGAGGCGCGCGGGTCATGGTCGCGCGGTTGACCAACCGACCCGGGATTGAGGATGACGCGTGTTTCCAGGTGCAGCACATCGCCGGGTTTGGTGAGCGTGCGGGTGATGTTGTCGCTTTCCTTGTCGGCGATGAAGGCCACGGGCAGGTGTGAATGACCTACCAGCGCTATCTGCGTATCGAAGAAGGCAAAATTGATCATGGCCGTCATGGGGTCGATGATGTATTCCCAGGTTGGGTTGCGTGGACTGCCGTGCGCCAGCGTCACCCAATCGGTGGCGACCATTTCGGGCAGTTTCGACAGGTAATCCAGGTTGGCGTCGCTGAGGTTGCGCCGCGTCCAGTAGATGGCGTGGCCGGCCTCATCGTTGAACTTCTCGATATTGCGGCTGTCGGTGACGGCCGCATCGTGATTGCCGAGCAGGCAGGTGAGGTTGGGTAGGGAGGCGATGCGCTCGATGCACTCGTTTGGGTGCGGGCCGTAGCCCACCAGGTCGCCCAGACACCAGACAGCATCGACTGTGACTACCGAAGAGAGGACAGCCTCAAGAGCGGGAAAGTTCCCGTGGATATCAGAAATTACCAGTATGCGCATAAGCAGGCGATCAGGCCTCTTCCAACCAATCGATTAGTTTATTAACGATCACGTTTGCCACCTCTAATTTACTCATTAATGGGAGTTTCTCTTGCTTGCCGTCTTTCATCAACAGGGTAACCTGGTTGGTGTCCACTTCAAAGCCGCTGCCGGCCGCACTGATGTCGTTGGCAACGATCATGTCGAGCGATTTCTTCTTCATCTTGTCTGTCGCGTTCTCGATCAGGTTCTGGCTTTCGGCTGCGAACCCGATGCTGATGTGCGGATGCCCGGTCTTGGCCTTGACAGCGGCCACTTCCATCAGCACGTCCTTGGTGGGCTGTAGCTCGATGGTGAGACCACCGCTGCCTTTCTTGATCTTTTCTTCTGCCGTGATCAGCGGGCGGAAATCGGAGACAGCCGCGGCCATGACCAGCACTTCGGCGCCGCTGCATGCATCCAGCACGGCTTCGCACATCTCCTCGGAGGAGCGCACCTTCACAATTCTCGCCCCAGTCGGGTCGGGCAGGGCGGTGGGCGCAGCCACCAGGGTCACCTCAGCGCCCGCGTCAAGCGCGGCCTGCGCGATGGCGTAACCCTGTTTGCCCGAGCTGCGGTTGGTGATGACGCGCACCGGGTCGATGGCTTCTTCGGTGCCGCCGGCGCTGACCACCACGCGCTTGCCCTGTAGCGGTCCCCCGCGGCTGAGCAGGAAGCGGATCTGTGCCAAAATATCCAGCGGTTCGGCGAAGCGTCCCGGGCCAGTGAGACCTGAAGCAAGATGTCCTTCAACGGGACCGATGAAATGCGCCCCGCGTTCTTTGAGTATCTCCACGTTCTTCTGCGTGGCCACGTGGCTGTACATGCCCAGGTCCATCGCGGGTGCCAGTACCAGTGGGCATTTGGCTGCCAGCGCCGAGACACTGAGCAGGTTGTCGCCCAGGCCGGTGGCCAGCTTGGCCATGGTGGAGGCCGTGACTGGCGCGATCACCAGCAGGTCAGCACCGTGGCCCAGGTTCACGTGCACCACGTGCGCCTCGCCACCCCAAAGATCTGCGTCGGTGAAAGCCTTGCGCCCGGTTACCGACTGGAACTGCAGCGCTGAGACGAACTTGAGCGCACTCTCGGTTAGCACCACGTCCACCAGCGCGCCCGATTGGGTGAGCTTGGAAGCCAGTTCCACGGCCTTGTAGGCAGCCACGGAACCGGTGACGCCCAGCATGATGTGTTTGTTGGCAAGTGGATTGGTCATTTTATTTGTTCATTTCCCAGATCAGGCGCAATCCTTCAAGCGTGAGCCAGGGCGCGATGATCTGCAATACGGATGTTTGTTTGGATACCAGCTCGGCCAGACCGCCGGTGGCGACCACCTTTGTGTCCGGGCCGAGTTCCTTCTTGAATTTGGCGACCATGCCCTCCACCATCGAGGCATAGCCAAAGAGCAGCCCCGACTGCATGGCGTGCACGGTGTTCTTGCCGATCACACCGGGCGGGGTCTGCAAATCCACGCGCGGGAGCTGCGAGGTGTACTTCACCAGCGCGTCCGCCGAGATGCCAATGCCCGGCGCGATGGCGCCGCCCAGGTAGTTGCCCAGGGCGTCCATGGCGTCAAAGGTGGTGGCGGTGCCGAAATCGACCACGCAGGCCGGCCCGCCGTAGAACTTCTTGACGGCGACCACATCCACGATGCGGTCAGCGCCCACGCGCTGCGGCTCGTCGATGAGGATCTTGACGCCGGTCTTGGTCATGTAGTCCACGTTGAGGGGTTCGGCTTCGAGGTAGGTGTTGCATGCCTGGATGACGCGGCTGGTGAGTGGCGGCACCACCGAGGCCATGGAAATACCTTCCAGGTCGGAGGGTTTCACGCCCCGGTGTTCGAGCAGGTTCATCATCATGATGCCATACTCATCGGGCATGTGCTCGTGGTTGGTGGCCATGCGCCAATGCCCGCTGAGGGTTTCACCTTCGAATAACCCAAGCGTGATGTTGGTGTTGCCGATATCGATTGTTAAAAGCATGGCGCCTCTCGTATGCCTAATTTTACTCTTTTTTTACTTGAAAAGCGCGTAGGCAGTTAACGAATGGCTTCGATGATCTCGGCAGCGTGGTCGTAGCGCCCGAATGCGGGCATCAGGTACACCCCCTGCGCCTTTTCTTTCAGTTGCAATGCCAGTTCAGCAGCCACCTTCACACCTGCGGCCGCGCCCTTCTCGCCTGCCTCCTGCATCTGGCTGATGATGTCCGCGGGGATGGTGATGCCGGGCACCTCGGATTGCAGGAAGTTGGCATGGCGCGCGCTGGCCAGCGGCAGCAGCCCCACGATCATGGGCACGGGTAGCGGCTGACCTTCTGATGCTTCATACGCGGCGTGGAACTGCTCCACCAGACGGATGTCGTAGATGGGTTGGGTGAGCACGAAATCAGCCCCCGCGCGCAATTTGCGGCGCAGGTTCTTGAGCTCCTCGCTCATGTCGTGCGGGTTGAGGTTGAGCGCGCAGCCCACGTAGAATGAGGTGGGCTGACCGATATCGGTGCCGGCGTGGTCAAACCCGGCGTTGAAGCCCTGTTTGATGAGTTTGATCAATCCTGATGGCACCAGGTCGTAATTGTCGTTGGCGTCGGGGTAATCGCCAATGGACGTGGGGTCGCCCATGACCACGAACACGTTACGCACGTCCTGGGCGTGCGAGGCCAGCAGGTCGCCCTGCACGCGCAGCAAGTTGCGCCCGCGTGTGGGGAAGTGCAGCACGGTCTCAATGCCCACCTTGCGCTGGATGAGGTCGCACACCGCCCACGGACTCATGCGCATGCGCGCCATCGGGCTGTCGGCCACGTCGATCACGTCCGCACCGGCCTCAGAGAGCAGGCTGGCTCCAGCCAGCAGTTTTTGTGTGGTCAGCCCGCGCGGCGGATCCATCTCCACCGCGATGACGAATTTGCCGTCCTTCAGCTTCTGCGCCAGTTGGGTGGGCGGGAGCTGCGTCTCGCCGCTTGGCGAAACAGCTTTGACACTTGGCGCGGACGATACGCGCTCCAGCTTGCTGAAATCGGTCTCCTTGACCGTTTTCGCCATTGAGGCAATGTGCTCCGGCGTGGTGCCGCAGCAGCCGCCAATGATGCAGGCGCCCTCGCGCCAGAAGGAGAGCGCGTACTCACCGAAGTATTCCGGTCCGGCCGGGTACATGATGCGCCCTTCCACTTGCTGCGGCCAGCCGGCGTTGGGCATGACCGAGTAGGCGGCTTCAGGCACGGCTTCGTGCATGGCGCGCAGGAGGTTCAGTAACTGATTGGGCCCGCCCGAACAGTTGATGCCAATGACGTCCGCGCCTGCCTCGTGGATGCGCCGCGCCACCTTGGCCGGGCTGTCACCCAACAGGGTGCGGTTGTCGCGCGTGAAGGTCATGGAAGCCAGCACCGGCAGGTCAGGGTTGACCAACTTGGCAGCTTTGACGGCCTCGACGATCTCGTAGAGGTCGGTGAAGGTTTCAAAGATGATCAGGTCCACTCCGGCCGCGTTGAGCGCAGTCACCTGTTCCTTGAAGGCCGCGAAGGCCTGCTCGGGCTGAACGCGCCCGAACGGTGCCAGGCGCACGCCCAGCGGACCCGCGTCGCCTGCGATGAGCACGTCCTTGAACGAGGCTGCGATGACGCGCCGCGCCAGTTCCACGCCCGCCGCGTTGATCTCGGCGACCTTCTCGGCCAGCCCGTACTGCGCCAGTTTGAAGCGGTTGGCGCCGAAGGTATTGGCCTGGATGATCTGCGATCCAGCTTCAATATAATCGCGGTGCACCTCGGCCACGAGCGAAGGCTGGTTGAGGTTGAGCGCGTCGAAGCAGCCCTCCACGGCAATGCCGCGCGCGTGCAGCAGCGTGCCCATGGCGCCATCCGAGAGGATGGGCGTCTTGCAGGTGAGCAGTTCCTTGAACGAGCGTTTTTCAACCATTATTGCCTTCTTTATTTCTTCAGCAGTTGCTCAATGCGCGATTCGCCGGTGTTGAAGTATTTGGCAGCCGGGTGATGGATCACAATGGCCGCGGTGGACTGCTCCGGCACCAGTTGATAGGCTGCGGTCAGGCTCATGCCCAGTTCCTTTTCAGCGGGCAGCAGTTGGAACACCTTGGCGTGGTCCTCGAGCTCGGGGATGGCCGGGTAGCCCCACGAATAGCGCTTGCCCTGGTCTTCGCCCAGCCCCAGTTCGCGGCGGATGTGGTTGTGCAGATAATCAGCCGCCGCCTCGGCGGTCTGGACGGCCAGGCCGTGCGTGAAATAGGCTTCCGAGTAGTCCCCGGCAGCCTGCAATTGGTCGAAGCGGTCGGTGGCGCACTGGCCCACCGTCACCACCTGCAAGGCGACCACGTCCATCTTGCCGCTCTCCACAGGCAGGAAGTAATCGGCCAGCGAGAGGCGGTCGGCGCCGCCCTGGCGCGGGAAGGTGAAGCGCGTCAGCACCGTCGGCTGCTTCTGTTCCAGCGTGGCCGGGTCGTAGACCAGCAGCTCATCGCCGTTCACCTGTGCCGGCCAGTAGCCGTAGACGCCGCGCGGCTGCAGCCACTTCTCTTTGATGGCCTCGGCGCTCATCTTCTCCAGGCGCGCTTCGTACTCGGCCTGCAATTTTATCCAATCGTCGCCGTGGGTATTCTTGGCTCCCCACGAGAGGCGGAATAGATCATTCTTGGGCAGGTGCCTGAACACCATCTCCAGCGGCATCTCCTGCACCACGCGCGCGCCCCAGGCGGGCGGCTGCGGGATGCGTTCTGCCGGCGCCACGTCTGACTTGGCGGCCGCGCTGCCCGATTGGGCGCTGCTGGTCTCGCGGGTGTACTCGAATTCCGATTCCTTCTTGATCTTCGCCAGCGCGTCCGCGCGCGTCTCTGGGTCGGAGAGGGCGTCCATCGTGGAGAGGCCTTCGAAGGCGTCCTTGCAATAGAAGACGCCGGGCTCGTAGAGCGATTCGTCTTCGGTCTTCAGGATGCGCCGCCCGAAGCGTTCGTTGATGGCCGCGCCGCCGATGAGCACGGGGATCTTGTGCCCGCGCCGCTGCAGCTCGTTCACCACCAGCGGCATCTGCTTGCTGGTGCTCACCAGCAGCGCGCTCAGACCGATGGCGTCGGCTTTCTCTTCCACGGCGCGCTGGATGATGGTCTCGGCGGGTACCTGTTTGCCCAGATCAACCACCTCGTAGCCGTTGTTGGAGAGGATGGTCTTCACCAGATTTTTGCCAATGTCATGCACGTCGCCGTAGACGGTGGCCAGCACCATCTTGCCCTTGGACGTGCCTTCCTTGCGTTCCAGGTACTGCTCCAGGTGCGCCACGGTCTTCTTCATCACCTCGGCCGATTGCAGCACGAAGGGCAAAATGAGCTCGCCGGAGCCGAACTTGTCGCCCACCTCTTTCATGGCGGGCAGCAGCACCTTGTTGAGCACAAAGATGGCCTTCTCCTGGCGCGCCTCGCCGGCGGGGATTGCGGCCAACACTTCATCGATATCGGCTTCCACACCGTCCTTGTAGCGGTGCACGATCTTCCACTGCAGGCGCTCCTCGGCGCTCAGGCTCTTGAGCATCTCGGCCTGGGCGTCCTTCTTCTGCTCCTCCGGCCCGGCTGCCTGGAAGTACTCCACCAGTTTGGCCAGCGCGTCGGGCTTGCGGAAGAAGATGAGGTCTTCGGCCAGGTCGCGTTCCTGCTGCGAGATCTCGGGGTAGGGCTTGATGGCCGCGGGGTTGACGATGGCCATATCCAGCCCGGCCTGCACGGCGTGGTGCAGCATGACGCTGTTGATGACGCCGCGCGCGTTGGGCGCCAGCCCGAACGAGACGTTGGAGACGCCCAGCGAGGTGAGCACGCCGGGCAGCTCCTTCTTGATCAGTTTGATGCCCTCGAGGGTCTCGATGGCGGATTGATTGAACTCCTCCTGACCGGTGGCCAGGGTGAAGGTGAGGTCGTCGAAGACCAGGTCGCCGGGGTGCAGCCCGAACTCGTCCACGGCGATGCCGTAGAGGCGTTTGGCCACCTCCAGCTTGCGGGCCGCGGTCTTGGCCATGCCCTGCTCGTCGATTGTGAGCAAAATGACGGCGGCGTTGTACTTCTTGGCCAGTCCCAGTATCTTATCCGCCTTGGCACGCCCGCCTTCCAGATGGGTGCTGTTGATGAGGCAGCGCCCCGGAGCGGTCTGGAGGGCGGCCTCGAGCACGTCGACCTCGGTGGTGTCGATCACCAGCGGCAGTCGGATGCTGGGCGCGACGGTCTTGATGAGGCGTTTCATCGTGCCCACCTCGTCGCCGCGCTCGGTGAGCGCCGCGCACAGGTCCAGGCCGTGCGCGCCGTTTTCCACCTGCTGCATGGCCAGGGTGAGGATGGCGTCGTAATCGTCCTCCAGCACCATCTTCTTGAAGATGCGGCTGCCCTGGGTGTTGAGGCGCTCGGCGATGAAGAAGGGCGCCGGTTCCTGCAGCATGGGCTGCGCCGAAAGCGCCGAGGCCAGCTGCGGACCGTGTTCATTCGCGGACGGAGCGGGGGAGATGGATCTCACCTTCTCCACCAGCGCGCCGATGTGCTCGGGGGTGGTGCCGCAGCAGCCGCCCACCACGCGCACGCCGTTCTTGGTGGCGTACTCGTAGAGTGCTTCGGCGAAGGGCGCGGGTTCGAGCGGATACACCGCCTGGCCGTCGATGTTGAGCGGCAGGCCGGCGTTGGGGATGCAAGAGATGGGCAGGCGCGAGTTCGCGCCCAGGTAGGCCAGCGGTTCGCGCATCAGGTCGGGGCCGGTGGAGCAGTTCATGCCCAGCACGTCGATGGGCAGGTCTTCCAGGATGGCCAGCACGCCGCTGATATCGGTGCCCAGCAGCATGCGCCCGGTGGTATCCAGCGTCACCTGCGCCTGGATGGGCACGCGCGTGCCCGTCTCGGCAAAGGCCGCCTCGATGCCCAGGATGGCCGCCTTGACCTCGAGGATGTCCTGCGAGGTTTCGATGAGCAGCAGGTCCACGCCGCCCTTCAGCAGCGCGGCCGCCTGCTCGCGGAAGATGTCTTTGAGTTCGTCAAAGCTGATGTTCGAGAGCTCGGGGTCGTTCATGGAGGGCAGCTTGCCGGTGGGGCCCATCGAGCCGGCCACGAAGCGCGCCTGCCCGGTCTTTTTGGTGTATTCATCGGCCAGCCCGCGTGCCAGGCGCGCTGCCGCCGTGTTGATCTCGACCGTCTTGGCCGCGAGGTCGTATTCCTTGAGCGTGAGCCGGTTGGCGCGGAAGGTGCAGGTCTCGATCACGTCCACGCCCACGTCCAAAAAGCTGCGGTGCACCTTCTCCACCGCGGCGGGGCGGGTGAGCACGAGATAATCGTTGCAGCCAAAAGTCTTCTCGCCGCCAAAATCCGCGGCAGTCAGGTTCTGTTTCTGCAGGCTGGTGCCCATGGCGCCGTCGAAGACCATCACCTTTGATGCCATGGCATCGAGGTAAGAGCGGTTGGTATAAGTTGTTTTCATGAGTGCCTCCTTGGTCTTCTGGTTGTTGGATAAAAAACGCCTCTCAATGCGATGAGAGGCTGTGAACGGTTGACGGGCGTCTCTCATCTTGCAGGGGCTCCTCGCGGAGCTCTGCCGGAATTGGCACCAGCGCCGCGCGCGGTTGCCGAGGGTTCACAGGGCCGGTCCCTCCACCTCTCTGGATGAGCGGGCAGGATAATCCCACCCGGATTGTCTGGATTATAGCATAAAAAACCGAATGAAATCTTTACTCATCAAGTGGTATTTTTCAGGAATGTACTACTTAGCCTTGATGATGCGTGAGATTACTTTTTTCATTCCTTCAGGTTGATAATCCACGTCTCGCATTCTTGCTAATATCAAGTTTCTAAAAGATTCATAGGGGATGTTATTGCAGAATTTCCCGACAAAGCGCTTTAGTATTTCTCTTCCCCTAAAAGTGCATAACCAATTTTCTGAGGACAAATCATTGGCAAAAGAATCAAATAGTGCTTTCTCCCTCTTCACAAGGTTGTCTCTAGAAAACTCTTGGATTGTCTCATGAACGATCCGAGTAGATGATCTTTCAATAGCTGCGACTAAATCAGCTGAAATATCTTTACTGTTAGGATCAATTTGTAGAGAAATTTTTTCGTGAATGTTTTGGTATGCTTCTTCACGAAGAATGTGAATTATTAATGAAGGCATGACCTCTTGAGCGCAAATCTTAAGTTTATTTTTTACATCGTCGGATGATAATACTTTCTTACTAGCGCTATTGATATCATTCACTACCTTCGCAATAATTTCTGAATGTAGTAAATAGTTTTCTATATGATAAACATCCCATTGCAGTGCATTTTCGCTCCATGTTTCTGAGCTATCAGAATCTCTATCTGTAATTGAAAAAACTTCAAAAGGAATGATTCCTCTTTCTTTTGTCCGTTTTAGCACTTCATGTAATGCTCTTACTCTCGTTTTTCCACCCCCTGCAATTGAGTTAACTTTCTTATCAAAATCAGGAAAAAGAGTAGAAACCATTTGCATGTCAAATTCGGTATCCCCACCACCTTCAAAGATTACAACTTTTGCACCTGGTTTGTATATTGCTAAATCACCTATTAGGTCGATAATTGTGCTATTAACTTCGTCTTCAGCCAACACAACCCTAATTTGGTTCTCAGTTTCATTTATCTGATCTGATTGAAGCATATGGAAAACACCTGAATTCGGTGTTGCTAATGCTTCTCTTAGCATCGTATCGGAATGGGTTAATAACCATATTTGATTGTCTAATGCGAAGCCAAGATTTTTTTGGTAGAACTGTGGTAGACCATTTATTAATCTTGGGTTAAGGTGTAATTCTGGTTCATCTATAAGCAGGACTGAATGTTTAGGGGAGAGATTGTACAACCTCAAATAGCCATAAAGGACTTCTTTTTCCCCAGAACTCAAATCATTTATATCGTGAACAATACCTGAATCTGTTACGATAGGAAAGAATATTCTTCCATCAGGCCTCGGTTCTGGACCTTTAAAATGTTTACCAGGGAAAAAAACTGAAAATAGGTCTTGCAAAGTAGATAGAAGTGAATTTTCTGAAGGTGGACTAATTCCAGCTTTTTCTGCAATTATCTCTCTTACATAGCTTGAGGCCATTTCTGATTTAATATTTGTATACTTGTTCCCATAATTATACAGAGCAGATTGGCTAGTCTGTTGTTCAGTACTATCAATATTTAAGTTAACTCCTCCAATCGGTTCTCTCTGGTAAACCCTTTGAGGCCCGTGGTAATCAATAATTCCAATGTTTTGGGGATTGAACTGTGAGAAAACAACTTGCAGTAGATGTGATTCTTTTACTGTTATTTTTTCTCGCAAATTATTAGGAATCCTCAAGAAAGCTGTAATAGAGGAGGATATAAGTTCTTTTCGTACTTTATTCATTTGCTGTTTAACTAAATGCTCAACTTGAGGTTCATATTGTTGCTGTTGAGACGCGATTGATGAACCTGATCCAAAAATCGAAAAGTTTGTATCTGGTAGTAATTGATTCCATGTATATCGTTTTAGCATCTCTTCTAGGTTACTTGAAATGTATTTTTTTTCATCTTCAGAAAGAATGATTTGAGCTTCAATGGATATAGGTTTTGATTTATCATTTAAAAGAGAAAGATATTCAGGGTGGCGGATATCAAGACTAACTTGAAATTCTGAAAACCATTGATGCCATTCATTAGGTTGATATCCCCCATAAACAGATTTTAGTAGTCGAATTGCATCAAATATGGTTGATTTTCCACAACCATTTGGCCCAGCTATGACAATAAGATAAGGTAACTCAGTAAAAACAACATTCTTTATGGATTTAAAGTTTTGTATGGATAAGCTATGTAATCTCATTTGACCCTCACTGTTTGATGTGTAAGTAGGTCGAGTGAGCGCCCTGTAGGGTGCATCTTTACCCGCCAAACAACGATGTAAATAATGCCACGCCTGCCAGTTGCAGGTGAGCCGCTTTTCTGGGTAAGTTGGAAAAGTTCAATAGCAGATTAACCTACCCTTGAACGATCCTTCGATGTTTTTCCTCTTCTTTATTAATTTCATTCCATTTTTCTAAAAGTCTCGCGGAAATCCCCAATAGTTTGGTTAACAATGAGATTTTTTCTTTGCTTTTTGGGAATGCATCTATCTCCATCTGTAATTCATCTTTCAAGAAACAAAAGGTTCTATCTGCATCCAAAGTATATGTTTTGTAGTTGATGTCGTAGTATTTCCCCAATGGTTTTACGATAGTATCTTCAATCGTTTTCTGTAACAGTTCTTTTTCTCCCTTTAGTCTTTTTAAAGCCAGTTCAGAAGCGGTTTTGTCAGTAGAAACTCCGATCTTCTCCAAACCTTGGGATAGGACCTTAATCGATATCGCTCCATCATTATGCGTTATCAAGAATTCCATCCCACAATACTGGCAAATGACCTGATCAGATTCCTTGTCAATAGATAATTTGCCACCACAATTCCGGCATGTCATGCTTGAAAATTCCATTTGCTTGTTCCCAATGTCCTTTACCGCAAAAATATCAATCGAGCTACCCACCAAATAATGACATAAAAAAATTCCATGCCTGCCAGTTACCGGTGAGTGCGCCTGGTGGTGCAACAGCTTAATTTAGGAAAGAAATCAATGTTGAATACAATCAATGCACATGTCATCACATGTACATTTTGGGGGCACATGGGAATTGCAGTCGCATACTGTGTCACAATCGCAAACTGAGTCACATGTACAATCAGGGTGGCAACCACAATCTGGTGAACAGGAAGAAACGCTTGTGGCAAATGCACCAAATTGCGATATTTTAACTGCTGTGGAAATGAAGTTAACATTTGGTGTAACGATACGTACCTGTGGATCATTTTTAAAAGTCATGATATTCCTCCTAATCAACTTTGAGTTTAAGACTTAAAAACTTCCATTGCTGGAAAATCGCGCGAACCGATTTTTCCTTCAGCCATCCAAACTATCAACTTTTTATTGATCTCTTTGGTTATTTTGCAGCGATAAGTGTCAGGCAAATCCAGGTGACCATTTGATTCCCGATATCCTCTTACAAGACAATTACCCGCGCAGTGGTATTGCATAAAACACCCATTACAGACTTCGAGATTCTGAGCGACCCGTTGTTCCAATGCTGTGATTCGATTCGTATCGAACACCACAGTATTCAGATCTGGGTTAACTTTGCCAATGAAGAAAGTCTCTGATGCTGGATCCTGTGAATTCAGTACTTCAAAACAGGAGGATACGTCTCCGTTTGGAGTTACTCCAAAGCTTTCTCCTGAGGCACTGCAAAATTTATTTGTGGGTCTAGAAAAACAACGAGCCCCGGAGTAATTGACATCAATGCCCAGGTCAATACCGCAAAGATAGCTCTCCAGAAAATTATCGACAAAAGATTTAATCCCGGGACGGAAAATCTGCTGACTGCCGCATCTTCCTGTTATCGCCACAGGTTCAAAATGCACTCGTGTGAGGCCAATTTCTTTAGCGAGCTGAACAGCTTTTTTCATTTCATTTACTGATTCCCTCGTTACGGTAGCCCTGATCGAGACTTCCCGGCCGGCCGCGATTAGGGTTTTCATGTTGTTTACCACTACATCATAGCTTGGATCTCCTGATCGAAACGGCCTATATTTGTTTTGAATGTGTGGTACACCATCAAAACTAAACCCAATGTTGATGTTCTGGTCAAGAATCCATTGGCAAACATCATCGGCAAAAGCACCGTTGGACATTATATGAATATCCGGTTTTACCCCAATCTTTATTGTCTTCGCGGAGAAATAATCGGAGATTTTCTTCAGCTCAGAAAAAGCTGCTGTCGGTTCTCCTCCCCCATGGAAAAATAACCTCACTTTTTCAAGTTTCTCTTTGTCGCCTTGCTCAATCGATGAAAAGAAATAGTCGATCGCTGTTTGCCAAACCCTTCTGTCAATTGTTGTGCCGGTGTCACCGCCGTTCGCATAACAATAGCGGCACTGTAAATTGCATCTGGTTGTCAGGAAGATCGAGATATTTGGCTTAGTGGAAGTTATCCAACCGGTCGATGGTGGAAAAATGGAGGTTTGGCTTTTGCTGCTTCCTACCATGCCCACCTTTCGCATATATTCAATTGTTGAGTAAAGAGTTCCTTTTTCATCCTCTGCGGGATCGTCCTTTGCCAGGAATTCTTCTGCATCAGCAATTGCTGCAATTTCGTTCCGCATCGCGGTATTCATAGAAACACAAACGCAAGTAACAGGATCGTAAAAGTAAGTACGATTCATCTGTCTGAAAGTAAAAACCCTGGGATTCAAAATTCTAATGTTCATTTATTTTTTCCGTATAGATGCTTTTTCACCCGCCAAATAACGATATAAAGAAATTCCATGCCTGCCAGTTGCCGGTGAGCGTGCCTGCCAGCCACAACCCGCCAAAGAACATCAGCGGCAAAAACACGAACACCGCCAAAAAGATCACCAGGAACGGGTTACTGTGCTGGCGCATGTTCTCGCGCCGCGCCTTGCGCCGCTCGGCCAGGTTCATGCGTTTCGGTTGTTGGTCGCTGTCCATGCGTTGCCCCTTCCGTCAAACCCACCTGTAATATGTATCAATATTATACAACGCGCCGCAAATCCCGCTCGCGGCCGTCAATCCTCATGGGGTAGGGTGCCGTCTCCCGCAGGAGGACGCACCAACACTCAACCCGGCCATTGGTTTTGCTCTTTAACAAACCACGCGCGCTTGTGTATTGAGATGGCCCCGTTTTGCACATTTTCTGCCGTCATGAAGGGAGGGGATACTGATTTATCAAATGAGTTGCTTAATCAACATCAATGTCGAGAAAGCACATTCCTGATACTTCAAATACCGCATTTACAGTTCCCATATCTGGGTTGTTAAAATACACAATATACTCAAATAAATACTCCCCAGAAAGTTTGTGTATTGCCGTAAGATCGTTGCTCCAAACAGTATCCCATTCTGCTGAATCAATGCTCTCCATCGTTTCTACCCAAGTTCGTAAAGAGGCTGATACAGTAGCATTGCTGGTGTAGTCTATTTCGTCGGTTCTGTCAGAACAAAGCAAATATGAATTAAGTTCATCTATTTCTGCCGATAATTCGCTTTTTTCACTTATCAAATCAGTCATTGTTTCATAGTTTTTATCTGTAATTATAGCAAATTGGGTCGCGGTTGCTTGAAACTCCTGCGTCAATTTTGTTGTTTCTGATTTCAATCGAGACTGGGAATACAAGCTAAAACCTACGCTTGCTGCCGCAAGGATTCCAAGGGTAATTATTGCTATTAAACTCTTGTTCATGATTTCCTCCTGTTTGATGTCAATAATTGAACGCTCTCAATCACCAGTTCTTACCCACTCACTACTCTAATCAACCAATTTCTGGACCGTTTGTTGCTGTAGACTGCGCTACCACGAAGCTCTGTTTTTTGACGTAATTAATGCTTATTTCGTTTGCTCGCCTCTTTTCACAGATTTCAACTTTACCACCTGTGATTATTGTATAACACAACGAAAATCTCGCCCATCAAATTGAACATCAACCCTCCCGGCGAAGGGCGCCGTCCCCCTCAGGGGACGCACCAACACTCAACGCGGCCATCGGGTTTGGTTCTATTCCTCCCCCCACTTTGACGCGCTCCACCCCGCCTCGCCGCGCAGGGGCACAAACGCCACCGGCAGGATGCTCTCGTACTGCCAGATTCTATTTTCTTGCGTCCATAATTGCAAATCCTGCGTGCCGCGCCTGCCCACGGGCAGGACCAATCTTCCCTGCGGCTGCAATTGCTCCAGCAGCGCGGCCGGAACACGCGGCGCGGCGGCCGTAACCAGGATGCCGTCGTACGGAGCAGCGGGTGGGTACCCCAGCGAGCCGTCGCCGCGGATCACCTCCACGTTGTCGAACTTCAGCGTGCGCACCAAGTCCCGCGCACTATCAGCCAGTTCCGGGATGGTTTCCACCGTCACCACCTTGCGCGCCAGGCAGGCCAGCACCGCGCTCTGGTACCCCGATCCGGTGCCCACCTCCAGCACGGTCTCATCCCCCTTCAGCCCCAGCAACGAGGTCATCAACGCCACAATGTAGGGCTGCGAGATCGTCTGCCCGCACTGGATGGGTAGGGCGCAATCGGCGTAAGCCAGCAGCCGCATCCCCGCGGAGACGAAGAGATGGCGCGGAATATCTTTCATCGCCTGCAGCACGCGCGCGTCGCTCACGCCGCGCCACGCGATCTGCGAGTCCACCATCTGCTCCCGCTCAAACGAAAACCCGTCTTTCCTCATCAATTCAGTTATACAGCGTTTCGCACGTCATTTTCACTATTTATAATGTCTCGAACAATATTCCACCGGGGGCGTTCTGCATGCCCGGCAGCTTTAGGCGGATTCACCATTGACAGCCAAGCCATATCCTGCGCGTTTAAATAACTTCCACGAAATCTCCACACTTTCTTACGCATTTTTTATTTGCTGATTGCAGCATATTTCATATAATATTCCCCAGTGGTGGAAATCATCATCCGTATCACACTCAAACCGAATAATTGATCAGGAGACATTAATGAAACGCATAAAGGTCCTCGCACTTCTGGTGCTTGCCGCCAGCCTCTTCCTAAGCGCGTTCGTCCTCCCCTCCGCGCGTGAAACCACCTGGCCTGACCCCACCGTCACCACGCTTTCTGGCGACGAGAGTTATACGGTCAGCATCGTCAGCCCTGCTTCGCTCGCCGGCGCCTATATTGGCAGCGGCGGCTTTCCACTCCCTGTTGGATTCAACGAGGGTGACCGCCAATTTGGCGGTAAAGCGCTCGTGGTCAAGGGTGTGAGTGTCGGCACCCAGACCGCCTGCTTTGCCCTCCCCACCTATAACGCCGGATGGCGCGGCGCTGTCTACCAGTGGATCGGGTCCGCCTGGCAGCCGCTGGTTACCTCCTTCAGCGATTCCAAAGAAGGTTCTACTGTACAGGCTTGCGCCACCATCTTTGGCAATGGCACCTATGCCTTCTTGATGTACTATGACCCCTCTCTGGCCTCATCCAGAGCCGAAGCAACCCCGTTCGTCATCGAGGGTTGCACGATGGATCTTGACCTTGGTGGCTGGGGCGCGGATGGCCCCGACGGCGGCACCTTGCGTTTGCTGCTCTCCTTCCCGGATATTGTGGACGGCGTGGAATACTCTTGGCGGGTTACCGCCGTCACCCCCGCGGGTGTGATGGGCGCGCTGCCAATCTCTGGCACATATACTCCTTCCTTTGGCTTCATTGTAACTTCTGACATGGCCTACACCAGCTACCCCGATACCATTGTGGTCGAGGTGCGCGATACCGACTACTGTCACGCAGCGCTTTTCACCCCTGATTTTGACATATAAACCAAATGAATCGATTTTCCCCCGGCTTGCCGGGGGATTTTTAATTGGGCTCATTTGCTTGCACTTCATAGAAACCGTTGTATAATATTCAAATGGAACAAATATTCTATTTGATTCATACAGCCGGTCGCACAACTCAAACCCGAGTCGTTTCCAGTCGTTCCTGTAGTTATCGAAACCATGGACGAAGCTGAATTGAATCGAATTGATTCTCAGAAACAAATCCCGGAGGGAAACAATGTTCGAATTGCCTGAATACACCAATTTCGTCGAACAAATGAACCAGACCATCCGCGGCAAGACCGTCAGCAGCGGAGAGCAGGGCAACTCGCCGCACAAATTCGTCTGGTACAATCGCTCTCATGAGGAATTTGCTGCCCTCACCGTGGGTAAAAAGGTAGGGGAGGCCCGCTCACGCGGGCGCTGGCTTTTCATCCCGCTCGAACCGGGTTACGTCCTCGTCTTCGGCGAGTGCGGCGGCAAGCTCCTCTACCATGCCCCCGGTGAGGAATTACCCGAGAAGTACCACCTGCTCATCCGCTTTACGGACGGCTCTGCGCTTTCGGCCTTCACGCAGATGTGGGGTGCCATGGAGCTCTATGAGCATGGGGCGGAACTGGAACGCCAGTACATCAAGGACATGCGCGTCACACCCGCTGATGCGGCTTTCACTTTTTCCTACTTCAACAACCTGATCGATGACCTCCTGCAGGGGCCCAAACGCAGCGCCAAGAGCCTGCTCACCCAGGACCAGCTCATCCCCGGCCTGGGTAACGCCATCGCGCAGGACATCCTCTTCCGTGCCCGCCTCGGTCCGCGCCGCCCCCTGGCCGAACTGACCCCCGGTATGCGCAAGGACCTGCACGCAGCCATCCTCGACACCGTCCGCGACGTTATCGCCGGCGGCGGCCGCGACGATGAGCTCGATCTCTTCGGTAATCCCGGTGGCTATCGGCGCATCATGAACAGCGCCACCGCCGGCAAACCCTGTCCTGATTGCGGTACCACCATCCAGAAGATGCAATACCTCGGCGGCGCCTGCTACTTCTGTCCCAAATGTCAGCAATAGTTCCTGAAGATGAACTTCCCCTCTCCACGATAATGGAGAGGGCTGCGGTTTTTGCGCACCCGAGCTGTTTTTGCGAGAGGTGGCTAGGGGGTGAGGGGGGTGAGGTGAAGGCAGGTGTATCTTACTTCTTCGTCTTCAACCCAAAAAAAATGATCATCACCACCGCCATGACGAGCGCGAACCCGCAGATGCCAAAGATGGCCAGGATATCGTTGGTAGAGCGGTTGGCCAGGTCGCCATCCGAGAGCATCGCCAGCAGGATGATCAGCGGCGCGCCCATGCCGGCCAGGATACCGATGACCATTACCAGCATGCGCCGGGATTTCCACTTCCGGGTTTCTTCCGGGTCGGGCGGGGGAGGTGCAGGCACGGGGTCCGGGGCTTCCAACCCCAGCTTCTGGCGGATCTCGCGGTCGCTCATCTCGAAGACGTCTTTTTGTGTTTCTTCACTCACAACTGGGGGCGGCGGGACAGGCATTTGAGAACGGGATGCGGAGTGTCTGCGCTTGAGCAACAAGGTCAGCATGAGGAAAACTGCCAGAACGCCGGTTCCGACAATGATCAAAAAGGCGTATCGATTCCAATCGAAGGGTACGCCCGCTTCAGCAGCCGCAAACTGGATAAGATATAGAATGACGAAGGGGATGAGCATGAAGACGATCATGAAAAGCACAATGAAAATCGCGCGCCGATTGGGTGATTTCGGTTCTGCATCCGGCTCCCCGGCCGAGGGCCGGGATGGCAATGGTACGGCCGGCGGCAGGGGCTGGCGGAACTTGCGTGCCCATAGCAGCGCCAGCGCGGATACGGCGCTCAAAGCGATCACCTCTGCCCAGGGCACGTAGGGATCAGGCTCGCCACCCAGCAGTGCCGTCAGCAGCGCGGTGACCAGAATCACCAGCGGGGCCGGGGTGAGCAGCAGAAGCAACCCGAACTTGCGCGCCGTCGCGGGTTTGGCGTCGTAGTAACCCTTGCCAAACAACATCTGGAACAGGCGCTGCGGGATCTTCCCGCCGATGAGCATCCCCAGTCCGAGCACGCCAAAGACGATCTCAATCATGCATCACTCCAATGAAATCGAGGTTTACCAATGAGTATAGAGCATTTTTTGTCTATTTAAGAAAATCTCGTAATTACAGTGAGTTCTGGGGATATCTATTGCGCGTAGCTGCATTCGATTACGGTGCATAGATCATCTATCACCATCTGTGTACGTAAAGCGCGCCCATCACTATTAAGGTGATAAGGAGTATCGAAAAGATACTGATGTTGAAAGAACGAGTCTGAGAGAGAACCGAGGATGGGGAAGGTGAGATGCTCCTGTAGGTACTCTGCCGCTGACTGTAGCGTTTCACCGGTAGAGGAGCTAAAATTATCAGAAATGGATGGTAGGATGTAGTACATACTTGCCTCCTGTGATTCAATGTAATCATTGAAATTGTTCAAGAAGCGAACATTGTTCTGCAGATCATGGTTTGGTATTGACCAGACCAGACTGAACAAAAAATCCGATTCTTTATTGCTGTCTTTCACCTGGTTGGTCATGATATCGCCATTGGCTGGGTTGAACGCCCGGCGAAAGTAGACGTACTCATCATTCTGGCACAGGAAATCACACTTATCACGCAGCATTAATTCGATGATGTTCTTTACTGCGCGAGTGTGGATATTGGGTAGGGATTGTAGTACCTGGAAGATATCATTAGGCGAAGTCAACGAGGTAACCCCATGCGGGTAGAAGACAAGCAACTGGGCCAGGATGTCACCTCCCTGTAGGTGATCGAGCAGGTTGTGATATTCTGGCGAGAGCAAGATGATATCACCCTTGTGGATATTTGGTTTGATATTATTGAGAGGCCAACGCAATCCCAGACTGCCCTGTAAACCCATGTTCACTACGGGCATACCGGTAGCCTGGCTGATGGTTGCGCTGTCAAAGCCAAAGGCCGCATTAGAGCCACCGATGATGATGATCTTGGGCGATACGGTTTCTTCTAGCAACCTATTCTTGTCGATAATGGCGGCTAGATAGCTTTCGTTATTTGCTTGGCTGTAGGTGTGAATGAGGACCACGTTAGATGTGATCACAGCCGCAGCGATCAGTAGCGTGACCAAAATTGTTAGGGCGACTTTTCTAGAATTTGCCATAGATGAAGACACTTCCTCCCGCCTGGTACACGCCAAAGAGTGTTAGGCACAGGATTATGCTGCCAACGATGAGCCAGCGGCTCCAGGCGGGTAATTTTGGCCAGGAGAATCTCTCTGGTAGGAACTCAACGAGTACTTCGCTGACTACGATGATCAGGATCAAGGTCAGCGAGAACAAATAATCTAGGTAAAACGTGGAATTGAGGATCAGCTCAAGCGTTGTACTCTTTACAAAAAGACTACTCAGTACCGTCCAGGCTGTGGTTAATGAATCAGCGCGGAAGAAAAGCCAACTGCCGGTAAGGATGACAAAGTTGATCATCGTTTTGAACACGCGTCCAGTCGCACTAGGTTTGGATCGTTTCTTACGTACCACAGTAATTGTGTAGAAGAGTGCATGATACAATCCCCAGACCACGAAGGTCCAGCCAGCTCCATGCCACAGTCCGCTCACAAGCATGGTCAGCACCGGTGGGATTACCAAGGCCAGGATTTCCGAGTTGAGTGGCTTGTGACGCAGAAGCTTGTAGCGCAAGGGATAGAAGAAGTAATCGCGCAGCCAACTCGAGAACGAAATGTGCCACCGATTCCAGAAATCCACAAAGTCCAACGAAAGGTAGGGACGTTTGAAGTTCTCGGTAAGGTTGACTCCCAGCAACCGCGCCACGCCCAGCGCGATTTGAGTGTAGCCCATGAAGTCCAAGTAGATCTGGAAGCTCAGGAAGACCAGAGTCACCAGCACAGTTACTCCCTGGTAAGTGCCGGGATTTTTGAAGACCTCGTTGATGAACAGTGCCAGCCGGTCAGCGATGACTAGTTTATAGAACAGGCCAAAGACGATCATGCGCGCGCCGTCGATCAAGTTAGCGCGTGTTATGTCGGCTGGCATGCGTAACTGGGGAATCAGGTTGTGGGCTCTCTCCACTGGGCCGGCCACCATCTTGGGGAAGAATGCCAGATAGACCGCAAAGATACCTGGGTTCCTTTCCATCTGCGAAGCCCCAGAGGTAATATCAAGTAGGTAGCTGATGTTCTGCAGTGTGTAAAAGGACAGTCCAACGGGAAAGAGGATTGCGCCTGCATCAGTGGCGAACAGGTGGTAAACGAGCGCGTCAGGGCTGAGCAATTCCATGAAGTATTTGAAAAAAGCAAGGATGCCAACATTGAATGCCACTGCGATGATGAGTACGGGAGTTTTTTTTCTCACCTGCTCAGATCCGAGCAGTAGTCCGGCGAAGTAGTTGAGAAGGGTGCTTGCCAGCAGAATCAACACTGTCCAACGACCCAGAAGGAAAAGGAAAGCGTAACTGGCTATGAGTAACAGAATCCAACGTAGCTTACGCGGGACTATGTAGTAGAGCAGGCAGAATAGCGCTAGGGCGGGGAAGAGCAGCAATGGATTGAGGTATTCAACTTGCATTAGTTTATTATACCCACCGAATGAGTGCCAAGGCAGATGTGGAAAAAATCACCGACCTCAAATAAAGTGGTGAATAAGTGTCGGGGTCGCGCAGCACACTGTTCTTTAGTGAGAAAAGGATTTGTCGAACGCAGTGAGATGCCCATTGGGTAAACCTTCGACCTCTCGCAATAAAAAATCACCATTTGACTGGTGATTATAGTCGGGGAGAAAGGATTTGAACCTTCGACCTCTCGGTCCCGAACCGAGTGCTCTAGCCGGACTGAGCCACTCCCCGAACGACCGTGATTATACCCCAAGTCTCCGCGTCCGGGCAAGATTTACTGGGTGAATACCTTCTCCGCCCCGGTCACCTGTGCCGCGTTCATGGGCAGGATGAAGGTGAAGCGGCTGCCTTTGCCTTCCACGCTCTCCACCCAGATCTTGCCGCCGTGCATCTCGACCATTTCCTTGGCAATGGAGAGTCCCAGCCCAATGCCGCCGTGCTTGCGGGTGAGGTGTTTCTCCACCTGGTAGAAGCGTTGGAAGATCTTCTCCTGCTCGCCCTCGGGGATGCCGATGCCGTTGTCCAGGACAGCCACTTTGACGTAACCGGGGAGTTGTTCGGCGGTCACCTTGACCATGCCATCGGGATTGGTGAAAGTGAGCGCGTTTTTCACCAGATTGCGCAGCGCCATGGAGATCTTCTCCGGATCACCCTCAACGGTGAGATTAGCCTGTTTCGACTCGATGCTCAACCGTATCTTGCGTTGCCCGGCTTCATTAAAAAACGGTTCCACCACTTGCTGGATGATCTGTGAAAGCGAGATGCTTTCCTTCTTCATCTTGGTCATACCGCTGGTGAGCGTGTCGATATCATCGATCTCAGCGATCAGGTCGCGCAGTTTTTCCGCGTTCCGGCAGATGATCTCGACGTCCTCTTTTTGCTCCGGTGTGGCGGTCTCGCTCAGGAAGGTAGTGTGCCCCATGATGAGTCCCAGCGGGGTACGCAGTTCATGTGAGGCAATGGCGATGAAGTCGCTCTTCATCCGGTCCAGTTCCATCATCTTGCGGTAGGCGTTCTGTGCCGACTGGATGAGCAGCTGATTTTGAATTGCCGTGGCAGCCTGCGTGGCCAGTGTATCAAGGAAGAGGATGTCTTCCTCGCTGTAGTTTTGCCCTTTTATTTTGTTCATCGACTCGATGACGCCGATGCGTTCACCCTTATATATGAGAGGGACAGCGACTGCGCATAGGGCATTATTCTTACGCTCCCATTCCATCGAGTCCACAAAGGGTTCGCGCGAGTCGTTCTCTCTGAAGACCAGCGATTCCCCCGTCTGGAACGCCTTGCCGGCCAGACTGCGGTCGAGCGGCACGCCCACCGTTCGCAAAGAATCGAGTAGATAGAACGGAGCAGCAGTCACCTGCAGGTATTTTTTTTCTTTATCGTAGAGAAGCACAAAAGAGTTTTCGCTGGTGGTCAGATCAGAGGCGATCTCGATGATCGCTTGCAGCAGCGGACCAAGCTCGAGGTTGGCCATCAAGTTGCGGCACACTTCGAGCAATCTCTCCAAACGCCGTGTATAATCAGGATATCGTTCTGCCATTTGCCACCCCTCGCGGGATAGACAAATTATAGCATACGAAGATTTCTATCAAACGTCAGGAGAAATGATCATGGGCAAGAAGAAAGTCCGCGTGGCAATTATTGGTGTCGGTAACTGCGCCTCCTCGCTTGTTCAGGGTGTACACTTCTACAAGGATGCCAAGGACACCGACCGCATTCCCGGTCTGATGCACGTCAACCTGGGCGGGTATCACATCAGTGACATCGAGTTCTCGGCCGCATTCGACGTGGTCGATACGAAAGTTGGCCTGGACCTGGCGGAAGCCATCTATGCCTTCCCCAACAACACGTACAAGTTCTGCAATGTGCCCAAACTGGGTGTGAAGGTCGAGCGCGGCATGACCCATGACGGGCTAGGCAAGTATCTGTCGCAGATCCTTAAGAAAGCACCAGGTCCCACCGCTGATATCGTGAAGATCCTAAAGGATACCGGCACCGATGTGGTGCTCAATTACCTGCCGGTCGGCTCCGAGATGGCCACCAAGTGGTACGTGGAACAGATCATCGAAGCCGGTGTGGGTATGGTCAACTGCATCCCCGTTTTCATCGCCAGCTCCGAATACTGGGGCAAACGCTTCACCGATGCCGGCCTGCCCATTATCGGCGACGACATTAAAAGCCAGGTGGGTGCCACCATCCTGCACCGCGTGCTTACCAGCCTCTTTGTTGACCGTGGCGTGCGCCTTGACCGTACTTATCAACTGAACTTCGGTGGCAATACCGACTTCATGAACATGCTCGAGCGTGAGCGGCTTGAATCCAAGAAGATCTCCAAAACCGGCGCCGTCACTTCCATGCTGCCCTACCAGTTGCCCGAGAGTGACATCCACGTGGGCCCAAGCGATTACGTGCCCTGGCTCACCGACCGCAAATGGTGCTATGTGCGCATGGAAGGCACCACCTTCGGCGAGGTGCCGCTGAACCTCGAAGCCAAGCTGGAAGTCTGGGATTCACCCAACTCCGCCGGCGTCGTCATTGACGCGCTGCGCTGCGTAAAACTCGCCCGCGACCGCGGCATCGCCGGTCCACTCATCCCACCATCTTCCTACTTCATGAAGACCCCTCCCAAGCAGTTCAAGGACGATCAATGCCGCGAGATGACTGAAGCCTACATCCGCGGAGACGCCCCCAAGAAGTAACCCCTGTTAATTATCAACCGGCACAAGCCAGTTTTCCTTGTGCCGGTTCGCCTTAAATGGGTAAGATTATTGCAACGAGTACATCCATGGAAAACTGTGTCTTTTGCCAGATCATTGAACATAAAACACCGGCCCAGATCATGTATGAAGATGAACGGCTGATTGTCATCCGCGATGCGCATCCGTCTTGCGAAACGCATCTGTTGGTTATTCCCCGCAAACATATCCCGTCGCTAAACGATATCGATAAAACCGATGAGGAACTGCTGGCAACGCTGCTCATCAAAGCCCGCGAGATCGCTTTCACGCAGGGTGTCGGCGAGAGTGGATACCGCGTGGCCATCAATACCGGCGCCGGGGGTGGGCAGACGGTTTTCCACCTGCATGTCCATATCCTGGCAGGCAAACCTGTTGATAGCCATCTTCTCACCCGGGGACTCAAATGAGATCATCGAAACACATAATGTTCATCGCTCTTCTACTCATCACACTGCTGGCCGGGTGCGTCCAACCAGCTCCCAGTTCGCGTCCATGGATGCTGGATTCAGCCACCGCGGCAGTACCCATGTCACTGGAACAGCCGGCAGCCTCGGTTGAGCTTCCCACCCAGAGGCCGGTGGAATCGGTGTACTACACGCCCACTCCCGATGCTCCGCACAACATTCCCTCAGGGCAGGGTGGCGGTTATAGCTCTGATTTCAAGATCATCCCTGATTCTGAACTGGTTTACAGTCCAACCAGTTCCATGTTTGATGTTGCTTCCTACATTCGAGAAAAGGGAGGTTACCTCAGCACCTACTCGGAATACGTTGATGACCTGGGTGTTGAGATGAGCGGCAGCGATATTGTCAAGACACTGGCTCTCGATTATTCGGTCAACCCGCGCCTGCTGCTGGCCTTGTTGGAGTATCAATCGGGGTGGGTGAGCAGGAGCGATGTGTCTGAAAATTCCAAACTCTACCCGCTCGGACTTTACGATATCAATTATCCCGGTCTCTACGTACAGCTTTCCTGGGCAGCAGATCAATTGAACTTTGGGTATTACTGTTGGAAAGCCGGCGCGCTTGCATCAACGGTGCTCACCGATGGCAACCCTGTGAGTTTTTCCGCAACCCTTAACGCCGGCACGGTGGCAGTGCAGTACATGCTGGCCATGATCAACGGTGTGGACGGTTGGGCGCTATCAGTATCGCCTAATGGGGTTTATGCCGCCTATGGTTCTCTGTTCGGTATCCCTTTTGACTATTCTTATGAAGATATGATCCCTGCAGGTCTTGCACAGCCCACCATGCAATTACCTTTTGAGAAAGGCAATACCTGGTCGTTCACCGGTGGACCGCACTCTGCCTGGGGGCAGTACGCCGCCTGGGGCGCGCTCGACTTCGCACCACCCTCTGATATTTTTGGCTGTTTCACAACCGATGTCTGGGCGGTGGCTGTGGCTGATGGTGTGATCGTCCGTTCCGGGAACGGTGCTGTTGTCCTTGATCTGGACGGTGATGGACGTGAGCAAACGGGCTGGGTTGTGCTCTACATGCACATGGAGAGCCGCGGGCGTGTGACAGTTGGTACGCGTGTCAATGCTGGGGACCGGATCGGGCATCCTTCATGTGAGGGCGGCTACTCCACGGCAACGCACCTGCATCTGGCACGGCGCTATAATGGAGAATGGATCGCTGCTGATGGTTCTCTTCCTTTTGTATTGGATGATTGGACATCGCGCGGCGATGGAAATGAATACAATGGCTATCTGGAGAAAAACGGTAACTCCATCGTGGCCGAAAACGGGATCATTAATGAGAACCAGATCAGTCGGTAAACGCATTCAAATTCTCGTTGCAGCCGTGGTGTGGATGACCTCCATCCTGGCCTGTTCACAGGGATATGTAACACCTTTTGAGCTGACCATGACGGCTGGAGCCAGCACACCCATTCCAACCCAAGCGCCTACTGATACCGCAGTTCCCGAAACACCGCTGCCAACCTTCACCGATGTACCGTTGGCAACGAACACTCCCGCGCCCACACGCACTGTAGACCCGCTGGCCACAGCCAAACCCAATATCATTTACTACACTCAATCCGGTGATACCTTGCCTTCCATCCTTGGCAGGTTTGGCGTGACCACAGAAGAGATCCAGTTCAGTGAGGACGTCCCCGCCACTGGCATCATCAACCCGGGAATCGTGTTGGTCATCCCCGATAAACTGGACAACGTCACCTCCGCGTACCAGATGATGCCTGACAGTGAAGTGGTCTACTCTCCATCAGCTTCGGGATTCGATATCGATTCATACGTCCAGCAGGCTGGTGGTTACCTGAGCCATTACACTGAACCCATTGGCCGCGATACGCTCACAGGTGCGGAGATCGTGCAACTGGTAGCGCTGGAAAACTCAGCCAATCCCTACCTTCTTTTGGCCATCCTTGAATACAAAAGCCACTGGGTACTTGGCAATCCAACCAATATTGCTGAAGAAGACTACCCGATGGGATACATCAAAGTAGAGAAGCGTGGTTTGTATTACCAGTTGAGCTGGGCGGTGGAGCAGCTTTCCATCGGCTATTATGGCTGGCGCGCGGGTAATCTCACCGATGTCACTTTCAAAGACAACTCTGTGATGCGCCTTAACCCGCAGTTGAATGCCGGGACGGCAGCCATGCAGTACCTGTTCGCCAGGTGGTACACGCCCATCGAATGGAACGGCGCCTTGTACGGCGACCAGAGTGTCCGTGTCCTCATGGAGAGCATGTTTGGCAGCATCGCCGCCAGGCAGCAAACAGTGGAACCTCTCTATCCATCCGATCTCACCCAGCCGGTTCTTGAGCTGCCTTTTATCAGCGGCAAACGCTGGGCGTTTACCGGTGGGCCACACCCGGCCTGGGGACCAGGAGGCGCACTGGCTGCGGTCGATTTTGCCCCGCCTTCGCTTGAATCCGGCTGCGTGCAATCAGATGAGTGGGTCACAGCCATGGCGCCCGGACTGGTGGTTCGCACCGGAGAGGGCGTGGTAATTGAGGACCTCGACGGCGACGGCAACGAGTCCACGGGTTGGGTGATCATGTACCTGCACGTGGAAACCCGCGACCGCGTGCAAACCGGTGCTTACTTGAATACTAATGACCTCATCGGCCATCCTTCCTGTGAGGGTGGTCAGGCCGATGGTACCCACCTGCATGTGGCGCGCAAGTTCAACGGAGAATGGATGCTCGCCGGCGGCCCCGTGCCCTTCACCCTCAGTGGATACGTGGCAGCCAACGGGCAGGAACCCTACGAAGGTTCGCTGTATAATGGGTCAGTGTTGGTCATCGCGTCGCCCCTCTCGGCTTCGAAAAGTATGATCACACGTCCCTGATAGAGGTAGAGATTGTCACGCGCTTCCAAGAATATCAACCGCATCCTTTTCCATATTCTCCTCATGGTTACTTTTCTGGGTGCGTGTTCTCCCACAGTTCTGGTCACACCAACACCCGATACAATTGATGCTGCAACGGTAACTCCCACACCCAAGGTCACATCCACACCGCTGCCGGTGCGCGAGGTCTACGCGCCGGGCACCCTGGTGGACTATACCGCCCAGGATGGCGACTCGCTGATCTCGGTGGCTGCGCATTTTAACACCACCGAAGAAGAGATCCGTTTCGTAAATCCTGATATCCCAGAAGATGTGACCACACTGCCGGCTGGCTATCCGATGCAGATTCCCATCTACTACAAAGCGCTTTGGGGCAGCCCGTTCAAGATTCTACCCAACGCCTACTTCGTGGATGGTCCAAAACAGATTGGCTTTGATACAGCTGCTTTTGTCGATTCGCAGCCCGGCTGGCTGAAGGATTATTCCGCGCAAGCAAATGGTGTGGTACGCCGCGGTGGCGACCTGGTGGAATACGTAGCCTGGCAGTTCTCGGTCAGCCCGCGTCTCCTGTTGGCTATCTCTGAATTTCAGGCCGGCGCGTTGAGTTCGCCTACCCTTGATGAAGCCAAACAGGAATACCCCCTTGGTTTTGAGGACAACACCCATACCGGTTTTTACCTGCAACTGATACTGCTTGCTGACCAATTAAACACTGGCTATTACAGATGGCAGACAGGGCGGCTGGAATCCCTCTTACTGATGGATGGCACAATGGAAAACCCCGACCCCTGGCAGAACGCAGCCACCGTCGGCATACAGAGTTACTTCGCCCGTGTGATGATCTCCGCGGATTATAAACTGGCTACTTCAGAAGAAGGATTGAGCAAGACGTACATGACTTACTTTGGTAATCCGTGGCTGGATGATGGGGCCAATATTCCCGGCAGCCTCACACAACCGGAGCTGCATCTGCCCTTTGAAGATGGCAAGACCTGGGCGTATACCGGCGGCCCGCATGCTTCCTGGGGAAATCTCGAACCCCTGGGCGCGCTGGATTTTGCACCACCGAGCGTGGCAGGAAAGTGTTCACTATCAGAGGATATGGTAGTGGCTGTGGCTGACGGTGAGATCTCGCGTACAGATACCGGCGTAGTCATGCTAGACCTCGACAGCGACGGCGACGACCGCACCGGCTGGGTTATCTTCTACCTGCACATTGGGTCAAGCAATAAAATCCGCCAGGGTGTGCTCGTCACTTCCGGCACTCCGATTGGCTACCCTTCCTGCGAAGGTGGCGAGTCCACCGGCACTCATGTGCATATCGCGCGTAAATACAACGGGGAATGGATCGCGGCTGATGGTGCCATCCCGTTCAATATGGAAGGCTGGCTGCCACACAATGGTTCTGAACCATACAAGGGCACACTCACGCGCATGGGCTATACCATCACCGCGAGTAGTGTTGCATCGTATTTCAGCCTCATCACTGCAGGAAAATAAAAAAGCCAGGTCAAGCCTGGCTTTTTTCTACGCTTCGAGTACCGTCGTTTTGATCTTGATATTCGCGGCCTTGCTCAGCATGGCAGAGACCGAGCAATACTTGCCTTCGCTCAGTTCCACCGCCCGAGTCACAGCAACCGGGTCGATATGATGACCGGTGACGATGTATTCGAGGGTGATGTCGGTGTAAACCATGGGGTGTTCGGTTGCCCTGTCGCCGTGAACTTTGATCTCGAAAGCGGTCACTTCCTGCTGCTTCTTCTTCAGGATCGAGATCACGTCAAAAGCCGTGCAGCCACCCAACGCAATGAGCACCATTTCCATGGGGCTCATTCCATCCCCAGCGCCACCGTGTTCAACCGATGTGCCCATCGGTATCTCAAAACCTGAACCCGAAACGCCGGTGAAAGATAAACCATTCTTCCAGATCACTTTTGCGTCCATCATTCCTCCAGGATTTTTCAATAAATGGGGTTACTTAAGTAGATCTTCAAGTGACAGACGTTTCACGAGCCGCGTCCGTACATCGTCAGGCAGGGTGGGCTCATCTTCATCATCAACCGTGTGATACAGGTCGATGGTCTTTTTCATCGTGTTGACCACGATCATGCAATTCTCGCAGTTTGCCATGTGATCTTCGAGACTCTTGCACAGGTCCTGCTCGAGCTCATCATCTGCATAATCAGAGAGCAGCGCCAGATATTTTTTGCAGGTTTCACGATCATGAATATGCTCTGTCATAATTTCATCTTTTCTGCGAAATATGCCGAGAGTTCATCGCGAAGTTTGAGCCGGGCACGCAGCAACCGCGTCTTGACCACATCCACGCTCAATCCCAGCACCTCAGCAGTCTCTTCTCCCGAAAGTCCTTCCACGTCCCTGAGTAAAAAGACCATACGCAGATTATCGGTGAGCTTCTGCGCTGCTGCGACCAATTTTGAGCGGGTCTCCTGACTCAGCAACTCCCTTTCGGGAGCGCAGCACCAATCAACGATTTCGTATGGCGCGTCCAACTCCTCGTTGTCTTCATCGATCTCGATCGTCCTGGGCTCCGGCTTATGCTTGCGCATGATCATGAGCGCTTCGTTTGCTGCGATGCGGTAGAGCCATGTCTTCAACGACGACCTTCCTTCAAAAGACGGCAGGGCCTGGAATGCCTTGATGTAAGTCTCCTGCAGGGCGTCTTCCGCATCCAACTCATTGTTCAGCATGCGCAGAAGCAGACGGAAGATCTGACCAGAGGACAAATCCACAAGTTGTGAAAATACCTCACGATCCTGTTTGCGTAATGCATCCAGCGAAAGATCTTGCAATCTTTGATCGCTGCCACTCATTTAGATGAGTTTCCTTTTGTGAAGTGACATCATGATAGCGGCCAGGTGGGCAGCACATCCAGGTCAAGTGGATCGCTCTGCCCCTGGAGAAAATGGAAGTAACCGGCTGAGGCGATCATGGCGGCGTTATCGGTGCAGAACCCGATGGGTGGGATGCGTGCTGGGAATTCCTGCTGGTTGAGGAATGCGTCTCGCAGGGTTTTGTTGGCTGAAACCCCCCCGGCTACTACTATCTCGGTGACATTGAACTCGCGGGCGGCTTTGAGCGTTTTTGTCAGCAGCACGTCCGCCACCGCGGCCTGGAAACTGGCAGCCAGGTCGTTCACAGGCAGCGGCTCTCCACCTTCTTGCAGTTTGCGCACTTCACGCAGCACGGCGGTCTTCAGACCGCTGAAAGAGAAGTTCCAGGTGCCGTCTAAACGGGCACGCGGAAAAGTGAATGCATCGGGGTCTCCCTCGGCTGCGGCTTTTTGAATGGACGGTCCGCCGGGATAGGGCAAGCCTATCAGACGCGCTACTTTGTCAAAGGCTTCACCGGCGGCATCGTCGAGCGTGGCACCCAGGCGCTGGTAATGCAGATGATCGGTGAGCAGGTTCAGCTCGGTGTGACCACCTGAGACAAGCAATGCGAGAAGCGGGAAGTTCGGCGCCGGAACTGGATTGGAGTCATCCTGTTTGTAGATCCAGGCGGAGTAGATGTGGCCTTCCAGGTGGTTGATGCCAATGAGGGGCAGTCCGCGCCCCAGAGAAAGGCCCTTGGCGGCGTTGAGCCCCACCACCAGTGAGCCGGCCAGGCCGGGACCGCGCGTGACCGCAATGGCGTCGATATCCCCCAGACTGAGGTGTGCCTGCTCCAGCGCCTGCTCGATGATGGCATAGATGGTGCGGATGTGCTGGCGTGAGGCGACTTCGGGGAAAACACCGCCGTACTTGGCGTGGATCTCGATCTGGGTGGCGATGACGCTCGAAAGCAGGCAGCGGCCGTTTTCCACCACTGCCGCGGCGGTTTCGTCGCATGAAGATTCGATCCCCAGGATGCGGATCTTTTGGTTATCCTTCGCCTTTGTCATCAATCATCCGATTGGCAGATCAACCTTTAACCGGCAGGATCAGGTCCTTGGAAAAATCAGCCATGATCTCAAACTTGCCATCCGGGGTGACGCACAATGTGTCTTCGATACGCACACCCATACCCTTTTCGGGATAATACAGGCCGGGTTCGAGCGTGAACACGCTGCCGGGCACGAGGTTGTCATTGGGTGAGGGATTGATCATGGAAGAAAATGGTTTTTCATGCACGTTCAAGCCAACACCGTGACCCAGGCCGTGACAGTAACCAATCTCGGTCTGTGGAGTGCTGAGCACGGTGGGGTGTCCCATGGACTCGAAGAGCTCGCAGGTGCGGCGCTGGTAATCGCCAAATGGTGCGTTGACTTTCAGTTCGGATGTGAGCCTGGTGTAGACCGTCTTCACGTCTTCATATAACTTGAGTACTTCATCCGAAGCATAACCCAGACACCAGGTGCGCGTGAAGTCATAGAAATAGCCTCCGAGGGCTTCGCAGGGGTAGATATCGTAGATAATGGTCTGACCCAGTCGGATGGGATCTGAGGGAGTTCCGGCAGAGTGGGGCACACCGGCATCGCGGCCAATGGCGAAGATGGTGCTTTCAGGATTTTCAGCGTTGCGTTCGGCGATCCACAGGTTGATGTTGTTCTTGACCTCGCCGATGGTCACTGGGCTTCCGTCAGAGTGCACAAGGGTTTCATTGACAACCTTGTGACTGGTGAGGAAGTCGGCTGTTTTGGCTACCACCTCGGTGGTCACCTTACCCATACGGCGGATGTGATCGAGTTCGTTGGCGTCTTTGGTCATGCGCGCGGTCATCAGTACTTCGTCATCCACAAAACCGACAAACTTGAGAGCGGGCAGCAGTTTTTGCAACCTTCCCATGATGGCAAATGACGCGCCGATCTCGTTCTGACCGTAAATGGCTACCTTGCCTGAGGTGATGCCCAGGCTGGCGAAAACCTTCTGGTAACGCAGAGCGATGGCCTCGGTGAAGTCACCTTTGGTTTCCTTGAGCAGCTGCTCTATGGGGAATTGTGAGTAACTGACCGTCTTCAATCCGGTATGGGCAGCTTCATCCCGTTCCATTGGGAAGTGATAGAGGGTGGGCTGACCGCCGCGCGGGCGTACCAGGTCAGCGGCTGAGACATGGCAGGTGCCGGTAAAGTAGACCATCGGCGGGTTGTGGGCGGCGGCGCCGTTGATGAGCAGTACATCGATCCCATTTTCTTGCATGATTCGGTCGAGGTCAGATTTCATTGGAGTTATCCTTTATGTTTGGATTGAGAAAGATCGCGAGGTTGATCAACTTTCACTGTCTGTGTTGAAGCGATTGCGTTCGCGCCAGCGCAGCAGGATCTCGATGAGGAAGATACCGGCCAGCAGGAAGACCGCCAGCGCGAAGCTGAGCACCTTGCCGAACTGCAGCCAGACGACCAGGTCAACATAGAGTCCAAGCATGACAATCTCGCGCACCAGGATGCTGCCCGAGGGTGGGAAGCGGTGTGCCAGACGACGGTTGACCAGCCAGGCTAGGGGAAGGGCCAGTCCGCAGATGAGGAAAGGCGTCAGGAAGTACAGCAACCAACGTGGACCCAGGGTGGGCAGGGTAAGTAGGAAGATGAGCGTGAGTCCCACCACACCGATGCCGAATAAAATGATCGAGGTGATGAGTACCGGTCTGAAGGGGGGAAGTTGTTTCGTGTCCATGATGGCGCCTTTCGTTGCCCTAATTATATCGTAGAGTGGAAATGAAAAGGACTGCCAGTGATCTGGCAGTCCTGGCTTCCAACAGGTGAGGTTAGTTGAACCACAACCCCGAGACGGCGTCTTTTGTTTCCATCGGCACGACCACGCCCATGATGACCACCTTTTTCTCGCAGGTGAGGGTATAGTTGGCGCGGTAATAATCACCGGCCACCATAACGTTCGTCAGCTCAATGCTCTCAACCGTTCCATAATCTGAGAACATCTTCACGATCTTGTCGAACTGCTCCTGGGTCATGGCGGTCTTCATAGCCTCGTCAAAGTCGCTGGCGAACAGGGTGTAATCGTTGGAAGTGATGCCATCTACGATGTTTTGTGCGAAGGGTTCCACCGCGGCGGCCACGGCGTCCTTTTCTGCTCCTTCGGCGTATACGGGGGTGGCCTGGGCACAGGCGGCCAATGTTGCGGCCAGGCTGAGCACCAGAACGACCATAAACAGGCGTTTTGTCTTCATTTTGTCTCCCAATCTCCTTAAATGTCCTTCTCCAGCATTATAACCCTGATTTGAAGGTCTGTGAAAGCAGCTAAAATCAATAAAATCAAATAGAAACTAAAAATAATTTAATAAATATTGACATTTGCTTCAATAATTGTTATTATATGACCAATAAAATTGATATTTACGCAAGCGGGACCCTGAAAAGGACATCAACCATGAAACAAACAACCGTACCAATGAAGGAAGACGTGAAATTGATCATCAAGACTGGCGATGACATCATGATCGAGGGCATCGACCAGGCTCAGATGGTGGCTATTGTGGAAGATGGTGATTCCTTCCGCCTGAAGGATGAGGGCGGCGTGATCTACGTGCGCGCCAACTCCGAAGCTAAACTCTCTATTCCACGAAGCGCTGATGTGACCGTGGAGTGGGCGGGCGGAGACGCCGGCCTGCTCAACCTGACCAAGAATGTGTTCGTCCAGAAGGTGGGTGGTGACTTGACCCTGCAGAACATCCTTTCCGCTTCTATCGATGCAGTAGGTGGTGATTGCTACTGCAAAAAAGTGACCGGTTTACTCGACATCCACCGCGTGGGCGGCGACCTGGACGGTTCGGGTGTGGCGACCGTCAAAGCTCTGGCCATCGGCGGCGATATTGTACTTTCCAACGTCACCGGCGCAGCCGACCTCAAAGCTGGCGGTGACATTCACCTGCAGTTAGGCGCGGTTGAGGTCAGTGAAACGCATCTGCAGGCCAGCGGCGATATCTATCTTGAGGTTGCTCCCGGTACAAACGCAGTCCTGCAAATGAAGAGCTACGGTGAGACTATCGATGTGAATGCCGGCGGACAGCAGTTGGAAGTGGAACAGCAGGATTACACTCTTCCGCTGGGTGAAGGCGGTCCGGTGCTAGAATTAAACGCCCAGGGTGACATTACAGTCAACGAAGGCCACGGAGCCAGCGCCGAATTCAACTTCGATTTTGAGGACCTCGGCACCACCTGGCATGATTTTGGCCGCGAAATTGAGGATAAGATCCGCCAGAGCATGAAAACTGTCAACGAGTCGCTCAAACACGCCGGCTGGGAAGCCAATGAGGCCATGCAGCGCGCCACCGAGAAGATGCGCAGCAAGGAAGGCAAGATCTACGGATTCTCGTTTGACAAAGGCGCGGCACCTGCACCCAAAAAGGAAAAGAAGGTCGTTTCTGATGAGGAACGCATGATGGTGCTCAAGATGCTACAGGAGAAGAAGATCTCCGTTGAAGAAGCTGAAAAACTGCTGCAGGCTCTGGAAAGATAAGGGAATCAGACATGACCGCTGACGAAAATAAACTGAGTATTCTGAAGAAAGTGGAAGACGGCACACTGACCATCGAAGAAGGTGCCGACCTGTTGGAAATTCTTGAGCGTGGGCAAGGCACAGCGCAAGAACCGCTCATAGGCGAGGTGATCGACCCTGTGAAAGAAGATCCCATCCCCGACCAGGTACCGGCGGGATGGCGCACGGCCTGGAGTTCCTTCATCTGGTTGGGCGTGGTCTTCATGGGCGCGTCTGGCTACTGGTTGTGGTCGAGTTACGCGCGTTCAGGATTGGGCGTGGGTTTCTGGTTCGCGCTTGTATTTCTCATTCTCTCCACCGCGATCGTCTTCTTCGGCTGGCGTCTGGTGAACGGCCGCTGGATGGCGGTGCGTATCGTATCCCGTGATGAGGAAAAGCCCAGCCGTCACCTGTTCTGGGCGCCGCTACCCCTGCACCTGGGGATCTGGGTTTTCAAGACCTTTGGACAATATATGCCGGAGGAAGTGAAGGAGCAACAATATGATCAGATGCTGGTGGAAATGGATCAATCGCTAGCCGACGGCGAGGTCTTCAAGATCGACATCGACAGCGAGGGGAAGACCGAGTTTAATTTTCACACCGAAGACAAAGAAAAGAAGTTCAAATTCCACGCCGAATTCGATTGAATCTCGTGGTGAATGAAGTACAAGAAGCCGGTGACGACGCACCGGCTTCTTTGCATGTATAATTCCCGCATGCGTTGGCGCATCTACGTTGGCATCGGATCGATCATCACCGCGCTGGGTTTGCTGGTGATTACATTGCTCATACCTCGCAGTATGACCCAGGAGGTACACGTCGTTACCGCTGGTGGAGTTGATGGTGTTCTTCGCGTGGAGTATCCACTTGATGGCTGGATGGGAGATTGGCGCAGCGCAAAAGTCTCGTTGGCCACAATTGGATCTTCTGATGCCGTTGAGCTGCTCACGGTGCGAGCGCGGCTTGACAGCGACGAGGACGTGATCGAGCCCGAGGTTGAATTCACCAGCAATATCCTCCCAGGCGGCACAGCCAGTTTTTATTGGCGGTTGCGCGGGCTGGCAGCCGGTGAGAGCCGAAATGTGATCTGGGTGTATATCAGCGAGGCTGAAAGCGGGGAGCAACTGCTTTTTGCACGCGAGTTCACCTATTCAGCACTGAATTATGGTTTCCTCTCACCCAACGCGGTTCGCAGCCTGATGGCTGTTTTCGCGCTGGCTGGGCTTCTCTTACTGCTGATGCCGAACTTCAAAGAAGTGCCTGAAGCGGCGCATAGGAAATAGCATACGGGTGCAGCCCATGAGGCCGCACCCGTTTTTTATCAATTCTTGATTCTTGATTAGATCCAGTGCAGGATGGCCGCAAAAACGATAATGGCCGCGGCGTCGATGCCCCACACAATGGCAAGGAAGGTCTTCTGTACTATGGGTTTCCAATCGTAGCACAAGAAGGCCGCCAGGAAGAAGGGGATGTAGACGGTAACGAACACCGGGATAGCGCCCCACCAACTGTAGAACCAGTAGAAGGCCGGGGTGGTGGCCAGGAAGATCTCGATGATGGCAAAACCTGCAGCGTTCATAATGGCGAAGAAGATACGGTTGTTGATGCCCAGAATCTTCTTCTTTGGATCTTCGGGCAGGAATTTGCTCAGTACCAAACCTGCCACCGAGAACATCAGGCTCAACTCGATACCTACGCCGATGAGCAGCAGATACGAGGTGCCGGTGGGCACGGTCCAGAGCGCGTTGCCGCTGAAGTGCTTAATGAGGGCGTTGAGGATCTCGTAGAACCAGTGCACACCGTACAGCGCCAGACCGGCGGCGATGCCCTTGAAGTTCTTCTTGGTGTATTCGTTGGCGTATACATACATCACGAGTGCCAGCAGCGGAATGACATACCACTGGAAGTTCGCTCCGTTGCGCAGGATTGACTGCGCCTGTTGCGTGAGTTCTGATGAATCCATGGTTGCTCCTTTAAAATTTTGGTAGATACCGAAATTGCAGTCAGACATTTTGGAAGGGTACAGGCTAACTATATCTCAATTTCATTTGAACACAAAACCTTGATTTATGTTGTTGACCAAAATGACCCAAAAAACCCAATCTGCCTACAGCCTTGACCAATTTGCTTCCGAACGATAAAATCAACCATCCCGCCGAGGTTGTTTCTACCGGCATCGTTCATTGAACTACCGATCTCAGGAGAAAACGCTTTGAACGAAAAAAGAATCCAGGAAGTGATCGAAATTGAAAAGCAGGCAGCCGATGCCTACAACAAGGCAGTCAAGGATGCCGAGCGCATCCCGACACTGGCTGAGAAGGACGCCAAAGGTCTGATCGAAAAGGCAAATGCCGAAGCTGACGCTGAAGCACAGGAAATACTGGCCAAAGCCCATCCTGCAGAAGAATGTGACCGCATCCTTGCAGATACAGAAAAAGGCATCCAGCATGCTGAAACTTGTGCCAAGCGTAACCATGATCGGGCTGTGACCTATGTGATCTCGAGGGTTCTAGGGCGGGAATAACCCATGTCACCGAACCCTGCAACCGATTTTGCAGCAATCAATGCCCGTGTCCGGGCTATGTACTCAAATTTGCTGACCAAACAAGATTTCATTGGCATGGTCGAAGCGAACGATCTCGACACGCTATTTGGGTTGCTCAAGCATACCGTCTACGGTCCCTACCTGGACCGCATCAAGGACAAGGAACTCAATGCACGGCGCGCAGCTTTTCTCTGCCGCAGCCGTCTGGCCGAGGCTTATCATTCAATAATTAATAATTCTCCAGATTACACACGTTCATTGCTCGAGCAGATGTACCGATATTTCGAGGTAAACAACCTTAAAGGGATTCTGCGCGGCATTACCACCAACTCCAGTTGGGACAAAGTACGTTTCGTGCTTTTTCCTTACGGCTCCGATTCGGTGCTGCCGGCACAGGCGATGGTGGAATCGGGCAACGTCGTCCAGGCAGTGGAAATGCTCGACGGCACTCCCTACTACGAAACGCTAGCCTTCGCCATGAAACGTTTCAACGTCGAGCAGAACCTCTTTCCCATTGAAGTAGCGCTCGACCTGGATTACTGGCGCGAACTTTGGAAGACCGTCAAGGATCTACCCAAGAACGACCAACAGTACGCCTCCCGCATCCTTGGGCCAATCCTGGACATGAACAACCTGATGTGGGCCATCCGTTACCGTGCCTATCACGATCTATCTGAAGAGGAAGTCATCAACTACACACTGCCCTTCGGCTACCACGTCCGCGACGAAGACATTCGTGCCATCGCTGCCGGGGCTGACATGGCGCCCATCGTTAAGCGAATTTATCCTTTCCTCACCGGCGTGGATGAAATGCTGGCTGACCTGCATTCAGGGTTGCCTAAACTTGAACTGCTGCTCGATAAAAGGATCGCCGATCAATGCAATACCTGCTTTATGGGCAATCCCTTCCAAATTGGCATCCCAATCGGTTTTTTGCAATTATGTGATTTTGAGATCCAGGAGTTGGTCGTGCTTTTCGAAGCAAAGTCCAACAATCTTCCTGTTGAGAAGTATAAGAACTACCTGTTGATCGATCTCTAGAGGTAAGGTACTTACCCTTTATTTGGAGTGCTTATGTTCTATCCGCAAAAAATGACCGAAGTGGAAATCATTGTTCCGGCAAAGCACCTGCTGCCGGTTACCAGGCTTCTAAGCGGCCAGGGAGTTTTCACCCAGACCGACGTTAATTACCTGGGGGGCGAGAAACAGAGTGAAGGATCGAACATATGGCAGGAACGGGTTTCAGCCTATTCTGTTCTGGAACGACGCGTTCAATCGATCATCCAATCACTCAATATCAAAGAGTTACCTCTCCAGAAGCATGAGCTTGACGATCCCATTGATGTAGCCACAACACAAACTCTTGTGGATGAGATCGAAAAAGAGGTCAAGGGCGCGGTCGAACAGATCAACAACGAAATCAAGAATATTGAACACCTTAAGAGCATGCTTACGCAACTCTCTGCGCTATCTGATGTCGATGTGGATTTCTCCCAGTTGAAGGACTCCAGGTATATTTACTCGATATTGGGTATGATGCCGCCTGAAAACATTGACCGACTTCGCACTAGCCTGTCACGCATCCCGTTTGTGCTCTATCGTCTTTCTGAACAGCATCAGAAAGCTGTTGTTTGGCTTGCCGGTTCGCGTGAGAACGTGGAGATCCTCAACCGCGCCGCCCGCAGCGCTTACCTGGATCCACTCAGTTTGCCTGAGGGTATTCAGGGCACACCCGCGCAGATCATCGATTCGCTCAACGCTTCGGTCAAGGTTTCAGAAGAAAAAGTGGCGAAGCTGCAGGATGATTTGGCTGAAATGCGTAAAGCAAAGGAAGCCCAACTCTTGGACCTGATGTGGGACTTACGCTGCAGTCACATGACCGCCAACGCCATCGTCCGTTACGGAAAGCTCAAATACACTTACGTGATTGTGGGCTGGATGTACTCCAGTTATGTGGCTGAGTTGAAACGTAAACTGCACAGCATTTCACCGGAAATCCTGCTTGATGCCCAGGCAGCCCCACGCGCCAAAGACACCAGCGAGGTACCGATCGCGTTCAATAATCCGCGGATTCTCAAGCCATTCCAACTATTAGTCACCACCTATGCCCAACCTGGATACAGCGAACTTGACCCTACTTCATTGATTGCCTTGTTGTACCCACTGGTTTTTGGTACGATGTTTGGCGATATCGGGCATGGATTGATCATTGCCATCATAGGCTGGCTTACGACCAGTAAAAAGGTGAAATTCCTGCGTTTTCTCGGCAGTCTTGGCCCGATTCTCATCGCCTGTGGTATTTCTTCGATGATCTTTGGCGTCCTATATGGAAGCATTTTCGGATATGAAGAAGTTCTCCATCCGTTATGGCTTTCTCCCAACCGCGATATTATGACGATTCTCATCATCACGATTGGTGCAGGGGTAGCGGTTTTAATCCTTGGCTTTTTGTTGAGCATCTACAATGCTATTGTTGTGAAGAATTACGCGAAAGCTCTGTTTAGCCATACCGGGATGATGGGGCTGTTGTTGTATGTTTCCTTCATTGGTCTACTGCTCCCAGTGGTTGCTACAATTTTCCCCATTCCTGATTCAATCAGTCACCTCCCAATTCCTTACACAGCATTCATTATTAGCGCAGTGATCAGCGGGTTGGGCGTGATGTTCTCTGAATTGCTCATGAATCTATTTGAAGGGCATACGCCTTTGTATGAAGGTGGTTTCGTGATGTACTTCATGCAAGGTTTTTTTGAACTCTTTGAAACAATGATCAGTTATTTGAGCAACAGTCTTTCATTCGTCCGTGTGGGTGCATTCGCGGTTGCCCACGGAAACCTGGCCGCGGTATTCTTTATCCTGTCTGAAATTGTTGGACCGAATGGTGGGGTGGGCTACTGGTTGATGTTCACTGTAGGATTGATCTTTATTGTTGTTTTTGAAGGACTGATCGTAGGTATTCAGTCAATGCGTCTTACTTATTACGAGATCTTTGGGAAATTCTTTGCGGGTGGTGGCAAGAAATTCGAACCCATGACCCTGCATCCCGCAGACAATGATTAAGAAAAAGGAGAGTTAAAATGTATCTGGTTATCGCTATTTTGGTCGGTTTGCTCCCCATGATCCCTGCAGTGATCTTCTTCATGCGGGATCGCAAAACCCAGCCTGAAAAAGCCGTACGCTCTCTGGCTTTTGGCCTGAATGGTTTCAACCTCATCGTTGGTTTGATGGTGGCTGCTGTCGGCATCCTTTGGTTCGCTTCTCCAACGACAGTTTATGCCTCCGGCCTTGTCCCCCAGGCATCTACATCCGCTGATACTTACAAGGCACTAGCCGCTGCTCTTTCTACAGGTCTTGGCAGCATCGGCGCGGGTATTGCCGTTGCCAGCACCGGCGCAGCTGCCGCGGGTGCTATTGCTGAGAAACCCGAAACTTTCGGCCGTCTGTTGGTTTTCGTGGGTATGGCTGAAGGTGTTGCCATCTACGGTTTGATTATTGCTTTCATGATCCTGCAGTAAGGAAAGAATGAAAGTCCTTGTGATCGGTCATCCCGAGGCTGTGCTTGGCTTCTCCCTGGCTGGAGTGCAGGGGGTTGCCGTGTCGACGGCTGAAGAAACGAACAAGGCACTCGATGAAGCGTTGGTCACCCCGGATGTCGGCATTGTCCTCGTCACACAAGATGTCTCCGACCTTGTGCAGGGGCGTATGGACGACCTGCGCCAGCATAGCACCGTACCCCTTGTTGTTGAAATTCCCGGTCCCGAAGGTGTTGGAGAAGATCAGCCTTCATTAAGCGATGTTCTACTCCGCGCGATCGGGGTGAAGATCTAGCTCCGGTTGGTCAGGAATTCACTCTGGAATGGAACAGGTATTTGTATGACACCAGAAGATAATCTAGACAGGCTATCCAAAGAGATTTTTAAGCAGGCTGAATCTGAGACAGGCCAGATCCTGGCTGAGGCGAAGGAAAAAGCCGAGGAAATTCGGAAACGTGCCCGACAAGAAGCCGCTGATGAAAAAGCGCGCATCCTCAACCAGGCTGAACGCGACGCTGAACGGTTGCGCAGCCAGGCGGTTGCCACCACGCATATGAAGGCGCGTACGCTTCAACTCGAATCCCGCGAGAAACTCCTCACCGAGGTGTTCGATTCTGCCCGGCAGAAGCTGATCGAAGTGCAGCAGCGCAACGATTACGAGGCCATCGTCAAACGCCTAATCCTCGAGGCTGTTGCGCAGCTCGGTACAGAACAGGTGAAAATCAAAGCCGATAAAGCCACTGCCAAAGTGATCACCGACAAGATGCTCAAAGAGATTGCTGTGGAATTCAAGGGCAAGATCGAACTCGCCGGCACGCTTGAGAAGGGCACTGGCATCATCGCCTCCACGGAAGACGGCCACCTGACATTTGACAACACCCTCGAGACCCGTTTGGCTCACCTGGAGACCGAACTGCGCTCTCCTGTGTATCATGTATTGATGGGAGAAACCCTATGAGCGAGCGCGTTGGAACCGTAAACTGGATCAACGGCCCGGTCATCCGCGCCCAGGGCTCGCGCCACGTGGGCATGATGGAACTGGTTGAGGTTGGCGACGAACACCTGATCGGCGAAGTTATTGGTCTTGATGGCGACGTTATCACCATCCAGGTGTATGAAGAGACCGCGGGCATGCGCCCGGGTTCGCCTGTTTTCGGCACGGGACTTCCCCTTTCAGTGGAACTCGGCCCCGGCCTCATTCGTAGTATTTTTGACGGCATTCAGCGCCCCCTGCCCGTGATTGAAATGCGTACGGGATCATTCATCAGCCGGGGCGTGCATTTGACTCCTCTTTATCGCAAGGACCGCTGGAACTTCACTCCAACACGCAAGGTGGGTGATGAGGTCAAAGGCGGAGAGATCATCGGTACTGTTCCTGAAACACCGGTGCTCGAACACCGCGTCATGGTACCGCCCGATGTATCCGGTACGATCACCTGGATTGCACCCGAGAAGACCTACACCATTGATGAGACCATTGCGAAGGTCAAGACTGCTAATGGCGAGAAAGAAATCGCCATGCTGCAGCGCTGGCCCATCCGCCGCCTGCGCCCATACAAGACCCGTCTGGCAGCCAACACGCCGCTGGTCACAGGGCAGCGCGTGCTCGATACATTCTTCCCCATGGCCAAGGGCGGCGCTGCCGCCATCCCAGGTGGATTCGGCGCGGGCAAGACCGTCACCCAACACAGCATCGCCAAGTGGGCAGACGCACAGGTGGTGGTCTATATCGGCTGCGGTGAACGCGGCAACGAAATGACCGAGGTACTGCAGGAGTTCCCTGAGCTCATCGATCCCCGCTCCGGGCATCCCATGATGGAACGCACTGTCCTCATTGCCAATACATCCAACATGCCGGTGGCAGCCCGCGAGGCCAGCATTTACACCGGTATCACCATCGCTGAATACTACCGCGACATGGGCTACCATGTGGCGCTCATGGCCGATTCCACCTCCCGCTGGGCTGAAGCCCTGCGCGAGGTTTCCGGCCGTCTGGAAGAAATGCCTGCCGAAGAGGGCTACCCAGCCTACCTGGCCGGCCGCCTGGCCGAGTTCTACGAACGCGCCGGGTACGTGAAAACCCTCTCGGGCAACGAAGGTTCCGTCAGCATCATCGGCGCAGTCTCGCCTCCGGGCGGTGACTTCTCCGAGCCGGTCACCCAGCACACCAAGCGTTTCATCCGCTGCTTCTGGGCGCTCGATAAATCCCTGGCCTCCGCCCGCCACTTCCCGTCCATCAACTGGCTCGATAGCTACTCCGAGTATCTTGAAGATGTGGCTCCCTGGTGGAAGGAAACCGCCAAGGTGGAGTGGTACAAGATGCGCAACGAAGCCATGGGCATACTCAGTGAAGAGAACCGCCTTTCACAGATCGTCAAGCTGGTCGGCCCCGACGCGCTCCCTGATGAACAGCGCCTCGTCCTCGAGACCGCCCGCCTGTTGCGCGAAGGCTTTTTGCAGCAGAATGCGATGGACAAAGTGGATGCTTATTCCACCATCCAGAAGCAGATGGGCATGCTCGGATTGATGCTCTACTTCCACAACCGCGCGCACAAGATCATCAAAGCGGGTGCTACCATTGGCGTGATACACAACCTGCCGGTGGTGAACACCATGATCCGTATGAAGACCGAGGTTCCCAACGAGGAACTTGAGAAGTTGGATGACATCCACAAAGCGATTGACGCGCAAATGACTCAATTGGAGGCAGATTACAAATGAGCGAACGAAAAGATCGCGGTGGACAGGAAGTTATCGGCGTCAGCCGCGTTGAAGGCCCGATCCTGGTGGTTGAAAAAGCCGGATCGATCGGTTTCGACGAAGTTGTGGAAGTTGTCGATTCCAGCGGCCATCTGCGCAGGGGACGCATCCTTGAAGTGGGCGAGAAGGAAGCGGTCGTGGAAGTGTTCGCCGGTACCACCGGCCTCTCCATCGACGGCACCAACGTGCGCTTCCTCGGTTCCACACTGCACATCCCGGTGACCGAAGAGATGCTCGGCCGCGTGTTTGACGGTCTGGGCACCCCCATCGACGGCGGTCCCATGCCGCTCACCGACCATTTTGCCGATATCAACGGACAACCCATCAACCCGACTGCGCGCGTTTATCCGCGCGATTACATCCAGACCGGCATTTCGGTCATCGACGGCATGAACACCCTGGTCATGGGGCAAAAGCTGCCCCTGTTCTCAGGCGCGGGCATGCCGCATGACCTGCTGGCGGCGCAGATCGTACGCCAGGCCACCCTGGGCGCCCCTGCGGGCGAAAAGGGCAAGCAGGCCGAGGATTTCGCCATCGTCTTTGCCGCCATGGGCGTTAAACATGACGTGGCCGACTTCTTCAAGAACTCCTTCGCCGAATCAGGCGCGCTCTCGCGCGTGGCCATGTTCCTCAACCTGGCCGATGATCCCCCGGTGGAGCGTCTCATCACCCCGCGCGCTGCCCTCACCCTGGCCGAGTACCTGGCCTTCGAGAAGGGTATGCACGTGCTGGTGGTACTCACCGACATGACCAATTACTGCGAAGCCCTGCGCCAGATCTCCAACATCCGCGGCGAGGTTCCCAGCCGCAAGGGTTACCCAGGCTATCTTTACTCCGACCTGGCCTCGATGTACGAGCGCACCGGCCGCGTGAAGACCAGCAAGGGTTCCATTACCCAGATTCCCATCCTCACCATGCCGAACGATGACATCACGCACCCTGTGCCTGACCTAACCGGCTATATCACCGAAGGCCAGATCGTGCTCGGGCGCAGCCTGTATCAGCACGGCATCTATCCGCCCATCTTTGTGCTGCCCAGCCTTTCGCGCCTGGCCAAGGACGGCATCGGCAAGGGTATGACCCGCGAGGATCATCCCCACCTGGCTGCCCAGCTTTACGCCGCCTATGCCCACGTGCAGGATGTGCGCTCGCTGGCCTCGGTTATTGGTGAAGAGGAACTCGGCGATGTGGATAAGAAGTATCTCAAGTTCGGGCGCGGCTTTGAGGAGCAGTACGTCACGCAAGCGCTCACCGAGAACCGCACCATCGAACAGACGCTCGACATTGGCTGGAAATTACTGGGCCTGCTGCCGAGAGAAGAGTTGACCCGTCTCAGCACCAAAGAGATCGAGCAGTACTACAAGGAAAGTAATGTCCAAGATTAACGTTCCGCCGACGCGCAGCAACCTGCTGCGCATCAAAAAGGACCTACAGTTTGCCAAAGAGGGATACGAGATCCTCAACCGCAAACGCGAGGTGCTGACGACTGAGCTCATCGCCATGTCGAAGAATGCTGAGGCACTGCAGACGAAAGTATGGAGCCTGCTTGCCGAAGCCTATGAGGCCATGGAAAACGCCCAGTTGAAGATGGGGCGCGAACGCGTGGAATGGGCCGCCCTGGCCGCCAACAAGACCGTGGAAGTCTCACTCAAATTCCGCGGTATCATGGGTGTGGCCGTGCCCAGCATCGAATCCAAGGGGTCGCCGGCCGAGATGCAGTACAGCCTGGGAGATACCACCGCTGCCCTCGATGAGGCTAGTCTCAAATTCGCGCAGGTCACCGAGCTCGTCCCTGAACTCTCGATGGTGATGACCACCGTCTGGCGCCTGGCCAGCGAACTGCGCAAGACACAGCGGCGCGTGAATGCGTTACAATACATATTCATCCCTGAGTACGAAGAGACGGTGCGTTTCATCGTCAGCTCGCTCGAAGAGCGCGAACGTGAAGACACTTTCCGCCTCAAACTGCTCAAGAACCGCTCCGAAAAAGCCGAAGAGCTCGCCAGAGCCGAGGCAGACTCCTGAAAGAACGGATTCCGAAAGGGGAGGTGACTCCCCTTTTTCATTGCCTATGAAGGATTACCGCCACTACCTGCAAGCACTGATCGATGATCTCCCCATCCCCTCCGCGGTGACGGGCGAGACTGCGGCTGTGGTCATTACCGGCATCGCCTTCGACTCGCGCCAGGTGAAGCCGGGAGACCTCTTTGTCTGTCTCTACGGCGGTACTACCGACGGGCATAAATACATCCCTGACGTGATTAAACTGGGCGCCGCGGCTGTCGTGGGTGCGCAAGAGCTTTCCGGTTTAACCGTACCCTATATTAAAGTGGAAAACACGCGCGAAGCGCTGGCTTGGTTCTCAGCCGGATTCTACGACCATCCAGGGCGCAAGCTCACCGTCATTGGCGTCACCGGCACCGATGGCAAGACCACCACCTCGAATCTGCTTTACCAGATCCTCAAGACCGCCGGCATCCGCGCCGGGCTCATCTCCACTGTTAATGCCATGATCGGCGATGAGGTCATCGACACCGGTTTCCATGTAACTACACCCGAAGCGCCTGATGTACAGCACTATCTGGCCCTCATGGTGGAGGCCGGACTGACCCATGTGGTTCTCGAGACCACCTCGCACGGTTTGGCGCAGCACCGCGTGACCGGCTGCGAGTATGACGTGGCTGTTGTCACCAACGTCACACACGAGCACCTTGATTATCACGGTACCTATGAATCTTACCTGGCTGCCAAGGGACTGCTCTTCGAGAGTCTTTCGCAGACCCACCTCAAGGCGGGGGGGGACCTGAACTTCACCGTTCTGAACGCCGACGACCGCTCCTATGATTACCTGCGCTCGCTGGTGAAGCAGGAATTCGTCAGCTACAGCCTGGCTGGCAAGGGCACGCTCAATGCTAAAAACATCCAGCCGGGTGAGGAGGGGATTGACTTTACAGCCAAGGGTCTCAATTTCACCATTGACGTCCATTGCCCGATCCCCGGCATGTTCAACGTCTCCAACTGCCTAGCAGCCATTGGCGCGGCCGTGTGCGGTTTAGGCATCGCGCCCGAGGTCGCCGCGAAGGGGATCGCTGCGCTCAATGGCGTGCCCGGCCGCATGGAGGTGATCGATCTGGGGCAGAACTTCACTACCATCGTCGATTTTGCCCATACCCCAAACGCCCTCAAGGTTGCCATCGAGGCCGTGCGCCCCATGACCAAAGGGAGAGTAATTGCTGTCTTTGGCTCGGCGGGTCTGCGCGACCGTGAGAAGCGCCGCATGATGGCCGATGTCTCAGTACGCAGCGCTGACATCACCATCCTCACCGCCGAAGATCCGCGCACCGAGGCGCTGGATGCTATCCTGGAAGAAATGGCCGGAGCAGCCAAAGCTGCCGGCGGTGAGGAGGGTGAGACCTTCTTTCGCATACCGGATCGCGGCGAGGCCATTCGCATGGGCGTGAAGATGGCACAGCCCGGCGATATCGTCATCGCCTGCGGCAAGGGGCACGAACAATCCATGTGCTTTGGTACCGTCGAGTATCCCTGGGATGACCGCACCGCCATGCGAGCTGCGCTGGGGGAGTTGCTGGGTGTGAAAACGCCATCTATGCCTGAACTGCCTACGAGAAAAAAATAACCCATTTTTGGTTTGTTCTGGATTTCCGGGTTTCGAAAAATAGAAACCCGGAATTTGTATTAATCGTAATCAAATAATGTATGATTGTAAGAGAAGCAATCAGCGGAGGTGGATATGTCCGAGAGTCAAGTAAAGAAGGCTGAAACGAAAAAACCGGGTCTCTCCTATTGGATCTTGCTCATCCTCACATACCTGTTGATCCCGGCCATCCTTTTCCTGTGTGCCTGGGACCTGCGCTGGTGGCAGGGATGGGTGTACACGCTGCTCATCTTTTTGGCCGGTGTGCTTGGGCGCTCGCTGGCCGAGAAACGCCATCCCGGCTTGATGCGTGAACGTCGCAACTCTGAGTCCAACGAGGGCGTCAAGCCCTGGGACAAGGTGTTGGCCCCCCTGATGGCCTTTTCCATCGGCTTCCCGCTCGTCATCGTGGTCGGGCTTGACCACAAGAACGGTTGGACTGCTGCGTTCCCAACCTGGCTCGTCCTTCTGGGGTTTGTGCTGATCGCAGGGGGATACTTCTTCGCTGATTGGGCTTTGTTGGAGAACCGCAACTTTTCCGGGACGGTGCGCATTCAGTCTGACCGCGGTCACCAGGTCTGCGACACCGGTCCGTATCGGTTCGTGCGCCATCCGGGCTACCTGGGCAACCTCGTGCCATTGGCGGGCATTGTGCTGGCACTCGGCTCACTGTGGACGATCATCCCGGCGGCTTTTGCGGCTGTCGTCATCCTCGTCCGCACCGCGCTGGAAGACCGCACTCTACGCGCTGAACTACCCGGTTATGCGGAATACGCAGCGCGAGTGCGCTGGAGGTTGCTTCCAGGTTTGTGGTAAAAACCCATATGCGGATTAATTTCCGCATGATAATCAACTTGGTTTTCCAGATGTGATGGATAATAAACAAAACATCTGCGAACGAACCGAGGAGCGATGAATAAGAAACTGGTTACCGGAGCTACAGGATTTATTGGTTCAGCGATCGTCCGTGAATTACTTAAGGATGGAGAAGAAGTAAAAGTGCTGGTCAGAAAGACCAGTGATACCCGCAATATCGACAAATTGGACGTTGAGAAGGTTTACGGGGATATCCGCGATACCGGATCAATGAGAACAGCGCTAAAAGGCTGCGATACCCTCTACCTGACCGCGGCCTACTTTGCCCATTGGGCACCAGACCCCAAACAACTTTATGAAGTCAATGTTGGCGGCACCAGGGCGACTTTACAGGCTGCCCAGGATGTAAATATTGAAAAAGTGGTTTACACAAGCACAAACAATGCGATTGCTGCAAGCGGACCTACTCCTGCGAATGAAGAGAAGGCATTTAACTATTGGGAGTCAGGTGATCATTATTCCATGTCAAAATACATCGCTGAAAACGAAGCCAGGATTTTCATCACACGCGGTTTACCGGTTGTGATTGTTAATCCTACACTTGTGATTGGGATCAATGATATTAAACCGACGCCATCAGGGCAGATGATCATCGATGTGGCTACGCATAAGATGCCCGGGTACATCGATGGAGGTGTCAACCTGATCGATGTTGAAGACGTCGCCCGCGGGCACATCCTGGCAGCACAAAAAGGCAGGGTGGGTGAAAGATACTTGTTTGGTAATCGCAATATCACCGTTCATGATTATCTACATCTGATTGCGGAGATTGCCGGAGTCAATCCACCAACTCTCAAATTGCCATATGCGGTTGCTTTAGCGCTCGGATATCTATTTGAGATCCAATCTTCTCTGACGCGCAAGTCGCCCATGGTTACAGCCAGTGAAGTGCGCATCGGCCGGATGACTGAATGGTACGATTGTTCAAAGGCTGTCAAGGAACTGGGATTGCCCCAAACCCCGATCGAAGAAACCATCCGGAAAGCGATAGAGTGGTTCAGGATGAATTGTTACCTGGGGAAAAAGGCGTAGTAGGCCGCAAATACCTCGAATCATTGATCTGATTTTTTCACACCATACAAAGCCCATGGGTCGGTACGTAACGCTTCTTCATAGGCATTGACCACCGGTCTCGCTTTGAAGAAACGACAGATAGCTTGCCCAATCTTTCCGATCTTAATAATACCCGCTTGTTCTGCTTGTGATTGGATCTTCAGCCAGGCATTCTCTGGTGATTGCCCATAGGCTACATAAATATCATCCGGATATTGAGCACCAAGTTCATCGGGTAGGTTGAAAATACCTGCGATTTCCGGTGGCAAAGGTGTTTTCTCTGCCTGGTGCATGCAGGAACAGCATTCAATATCCACACCCAATAACAGCACATCGCCATCCATTTCCAGCAGTACCTGGTAGCCCTGGCTGAGCTGTTCGGCGTTCCTGCCCCAGGCGCAGACCCGGTGCGGGCTGGGACCCAGGATCGTATCCGGCCGCGCGTAGAATTCATCAGCGATCACTCCCATCCCGGTGGGAGCACGGTAATCATCGTCAAAGACACGCACCTTGCCCAGGATGCCCCAGGATTTTTCTTCTTCGGTCAATGGCAATAACTTGCTAACCGGGTAGGCTGACATCACGATGGCACCTTCCAGTCCAACCACGTTCATCAGAGCATTGATGACCGTTCCCGCACCACCTTCCACCCATCCCAAACTACTCAGCGAGCTGTGCACTTCCACGATTTGACCTTGTTGAAGACCGAGTTTTATCAGTCCGTTTTCGATGTTTTCCTGAGTCAAGGGATCGGAATCTTTATCTATGGTCATAAGTATTCTCTTTCCTAACTGTGGCCTTCTATCTCAATTTTATCTTGATTGATGAATTAAAAATCGCCTTGCAGCGATTCTTGCCAGGTGCTCCCTACATAGCGTCCTCACAGAGGGAACAGAGATTCAAGCGGAAAACAAAAAATCGCCTTGCGGCGATTTGATGTTCTGTGCCCCCACAGAGATTCGAACTCTGGTTTTAGCCTTGAAAGGGCTGCGTCCTGGTCCCCTAGACGATGGGGGCAACAACGGACAGATTTTATCATATGGATTCCAAATTGGTCAAGAAATTGGTGAGAATTGCTCTCTCCTTTGTAATAAGGCGAACGAGGGTGACAGGCGAATTTGGTCGGATTTAACATTTCTCTGAGCAATAATATGCCATAATTAACTTATCCTGGTATCGGTCGAATATTCCGAGGTGTCAATGAACATATCTGACTGTATGAAACGTAAAGTGATCTACGGATCGATCACAGCAACCACCCGAGCTGCTGCTCAGTTGATGATCCAAAACCGAATAGGTACCCTCCCGATAGTTGATGAGAATGAAAGAATGGTAGGGCTGGTGCAGTTGCGTCATCTCATCACCCTGGCTATGCCTGATTTTGTCAACCTCCTCGAAAACGTCGATTTCGTCCCCGATTTTGGCGCGGTTGAAAATGAGTGCCCGCCCAATGAGTTGCTGGATCAGCCAGTCAGCGAGATCATGGGTGAACCTGTATCCATCGAAGGATCAGCGGGTCTGCTGCGTGCAATGGCTACCATCCAGGAACACGGTCTTACCGATCTCCCGATTGTGGATTCCGAAATGCGTTTACTGGGAATCGCTTCTACTGTTGATATTGGTGTTAGGCTGATGTCGAATTGGAATCTTTAATTCCATAACCCTCATCATTGGTGAAACAACGATGTTACAAATAATTATCTCAACGGTCATCTTTCTGGCTTGTCTGGTTCTGATATTCTCAGAAAAGCTCAATCGCACGATCACATCAATTATCGGTGCGGTGGTGATGGTTGTTTGCGGCTTGGTTTTCGATTTCTATTCTGAAGAACAAGCGGCTGCCACGCTTAACTTTAACACGCTTGGACTTCTACTGGGTATGATGATCCTGGTCTCCATTCTTGAGCCAACGGGATTCTTCCAATATCTGGCGGTGAAGGTGGCCAAGCTCTCAGGGGGAAAACCGGTCAGGCTATTGCTCTTCCTTGGCACAATTACCACAGTGGTCTCCATGTTCCTCGATAACGTGACCACCGTGGTTTTAATCGCCCCTGTGACTATTTTGATATGCGAGATCCTGGGCATCAGCGCGCAACCCTTCCTGATGGCTGAAGCACTGCTCTCTGACACCGGTGGTGTGGCTACACTGGTTGGAGATCCGCCCAACATTCTAATCGGGTCAGCTGCCGGTTTCACCTTCGTGGATTTTCTCGCGCACAGTCTGCCCGTTGTTGTGATCGTATGGCTGACAGCTCTGGGTATATTACTTCTCTTGTTCCGCCATGAGTTGTCGCAAAAGCCAGCCAACCTTGATGCATTATTGGAGTTAAAACCAGCCGATGCGTTAAACGATGGCCGCTCAGCCTGGAAAGTGATCTCTGTAATCGTGGCCATGATTGTTGTCTTCATTTTTGAAGAGCAGTTGCACATCCGCCCCTCATTGGTAGCGCTCGGCGGATCCGCGATAGCCCTCACCTGGATTCGTCCATCGATCACTGAAACGCTCAAACGAGTTCAATGGGATGTGCTGATTTTTTTCGCTGCCCTCTTTGTGCTGATCGGAGGTATGCAAGCAGCTGGTGTGTTCGATGGTTTTGTCCAAATGATCGCCCATGTCAGGAATCTTCCCCCGGTCGTTCTGGGTTTGATCATACTCTGGGTGGTGGCGCTACTCTCAATGGTTGTTGACAATGTACCGATTACAATAGCACTTATCCCGGTTATTCAGGGATTGGGCACGGTGGGGGTTGCTACAGACCCGCTCTGGTGGGCATTGGTGTTTGGGGCAGGCTTTGGCGGCAACGGTACTGTGATTGGCTCAACGGCCAACATCGTTGTAGCGTCACTCTCTGAGAAAACGCGTAATCCGATCACGCCTAAACTTTGGAACAAACGCGGTTTACCGGTGATGCTCGGAACTACTGTTGTTGCCAGCATTTGTTATTTGATCTTGTTTGGTTTTCTGGGTAAGTGAGTGAAAATGGGAAAGAAAAACAGCCAAGACAAATCGACTTGGCTGTTTTTTATTTCCATAACTGTGCCCAAGAGAAAATAATCATGTTTCCTTGGTGGTCACGATTTGCTCTATTTACTCATCTTTGCGATCTAATCCGTAAACTTTGGCCACTGGTAGAACTGTAAGGATGCCTGTGTTTGGCTCATTAAAATTTCCAATAATGGCTTGTGTGGCTTCAACGATCCGTTCCACAGTTTCGTTGTCTTTTACTACGGTAAAGAGAGTGCGATTGAGAACCTCATCCTGTGAGAACAAATCTGCCAGACTCGGAATAAGTGGCATGTCATCGCGCAGGAGTGTGGTCTCTGAGAGACGGCGCAGCCCTGTACTTGGCAAAATGGTTACGCCGGACACACCTGTCTCATGCCAGACGTTGAGGATCTCTTTCAGATGACTTGGATCATGCAGAACAAACAGGATCAGGTACATTAGGAAATCTCCTTTCCCGGAGCCACTTCCGGGGTCAGCGGGGACGTAGATGATGCGTCTTCCTTCCCCTTCTTGTGATGAAAGGCAGCTCGCAACAGGGGCGGCGTAATCAGCGTGGTAACAAGGATCATGCCGATGATCGCAGAAAATAGCTCAGATGAGAGATAGCCGTTATCCAATCCGATCTTGGCGATGATCAAGCCCACCTCACCGCGCGAGACCATGCCAATACCGATCTGCAGTGCTTCACGCCAGGAAAGGCGAGCCATGCGCGCTCCACCTCCCGCGCCGACCACCTTACCGAGAACGGCGATGGCAGTGATGATGAGGAAGACCCACAACGTATCCAAACCGATGGCACGCAGGTTCACATCAAGCCCGATGCCAACAAAGAAAACCGGCACAAAGAAGGCATAAGCCATGGAATGTAAACTTGATTCGATTATGTTCTTCTCCGGCATACGCGCGAACATCAAACCGGCGATAAAAGTACCGGTGATAGCTGCCATGCCGCCCAAAAGTTCCGCAGCCACACCGTAGATGAGCATCACCGCCAATGCCAGTGTGGCCACACCCTGGCTGATGCCCAGTTTACCCACAACACGCACCAATCCCGGCAAAAGCCAGATCCCCACTACGGCTGAGGCGAGCATGAACCCGAGCATCTTGGCAAAAACCAGCAGGATACCGCCAATCGTGCTGCCGCCAGAGAGAAAAGCCAGAAATGTTGAAAGCAGCAAAATGACCAGAACATCGTCGAAAACAGCAGCCCCCAATAAACCCAGACCGACCTTGCTCCTTAGTTGCTTGAGCTCGATCAAAACCTGGGCTGAGATCGAGACCGATGTAGCTCCGAGCGTTAGACCAAGGAAAAGACCATGATTGAAGTCCATACCCAGAATCTCACCAAAGAGCAACCCCAGACCAACCGGTAAGACGACACCCAGTATACCTGAAAGGGCAGCCACACGCCGGTTATGAGCAAGGTCACGCAGGTCGAGTTCAAGGCCGGCCAGGAACATCAGCAAAAGAACACCGATCTCGCCCAGTTCACTGATAAAAAGCGGCAGGCTTTCGCTGGAAAGGAATGGCATGTGCAGAAGATCGATCAGCGAAGGGCCCAGCAAAACACCCACGAGCATTTCACCGAAGACAGAAGGTTGGTGCAGACGGGTGCTGATATACCCCGCTGTCTTGGCGGCAACGAGGATAATGATCAAGACTTCAGCAAGCTGCAGAAATTCACTCATCAAGAATCCATCCGGTGAGATAGTCTACCATTATATTTCGAACGCAATTTTGAATTCATCTCTATCATTCGTAGAACCTCTCGCACATGTTCTTCCAGAAAAACTTTGGAAGGGCTTGGATCATACGTGGGGTTAGACACAAACACGATCCAGATTGTTTCATATTGCGGAGAATACCTTCCATGACAATAGCAATTATATACTGCCGCTCATCCAGACCTGCACCAGCAGCACAGACTTCGAACCATTTATCTGGGATCATTGGCAAGCCATTGATCTCAATCGCATACAATTTCCCACCTGCCATTAAAATGTCGCATCTGGCATAATCCCTAACCCCGGCTACCGTGAATGCCTGGCGGGCGAAGTCCTTCAGCTTCTCGCGCAACACCGTTTCAGTGACTGGCAATGCCCGCGTGTGGTGCCCATCCTTATCTGTGGTGGTGATGATACGATGCGCTTTAGGTGTCTTTACGACAATCTCGGCGGGCATCAAAATCATACGGTCAGCATTACCTATCATTCCCACCGTGAATTCACGCAGATCAGGTGCATCCCCCAGATATTTCTCGATGAGAATCTCCTTGTAAGCAGGTAGGAGTTCCTCAAGTTTCTTTTCCAAACTAAGGAAATCGTAAACGATGGAATCCTCGGCCAATCCACGGCTGTTGCCTTCAAGATTTGGCTTTAAAAGATACGGGAAATCATGTGTCTGTGATATTTGACCGATTACAACTGATGTGTTGTTTGCGGTCGCCTGGTGGAACACAGGGGTTGGCACACCTGCTTTTTGCCACTTCTCTTTTAACTTACCTTTTGCCAGCACAAGCTCCAGAACATCGTTGTTTGAACCGATAAATGGGATATTACGATCTTCAAGATAAGCCGAGACACTGATTCGTTCATTCTGCTCCCCTGACACGTAGTAATGCGCACTGTAGATAATATCCGGAATTTCAGAGGATATGGCAGATGCCAGATCGTGTAATGATTGAATCCGTAAGAGTTTTGCGTAAATACCTGCATCCAAAAGAATGGCAGCCATTTTTGCAAACCGGCGGTCAGACAAATGTTTTCGCTCAGGGAGAGGATTGTTTATAATAAGCAATTTCATTTGTTCACATCCACCATCTTTCCAGTGTTGACATATTCAGTTAATTCGCCAATGCTGAGATTATTGATTCCCAATTTATCGATTGTTCTGCCTCGACGCCAGTAATCGGTTTTATGGATGATAGAAGCTAACCTGACGATTGAATCCATTGCCTTGACTGATACACCATATCTTTGACCGATTGAAGCAATTGGAACCAGACTCATCGGTACATCCTCGAAAATATATCGGTGGTTCATGGTTGGGGGAGCCTTGATGCCGTAGTAACCCGGTTGATTGTGGACAGCTTCGTGCAGGTCTTCACCACTGGTATCGTATGCCAGTTTGAGCCACTCCAATGCTGTCCGAGCTCGCAAACCCAACGAAGAAGCCACTGTCACCCTTTCGCGATCAAGCGCTTCCAATACGCGAGCAACAGACGGGGTGACACCTTCGATGTAAAATTGGTAATCACCATTCGTGGATTCGATGCGGCCGGTGTTCAGAATGGTGAGCGCTGGGTGGAAAATCGCGCCCATGTTATTCATACCGGTCTGCAAAACATTTACTCCATCTATGAATTGGGGATAGGCTTCGTGAATTTTTTCCAGCACTAAGTGAGTTTGTGATGCGGGTAATGCAGCCAAAGGAACCGCTTCTTTAACCCTGAATATTCTGGCTTCAGCAGGCCCGTCTGAGCGGGAAGCGTAAATAAAGGTTTCAGCTTCTGCAATGGTCACCTCCGCCTGGCAATTTTCATCACGAAGAACTTTAGCAAATTCAATCGCACCGCAGGTTCGGCCAGGGTTAAGCACAACAATCTGACCGGATTTTAAATGGGGCGCGCACATTCTGGCAATGTCTGAATGAGCTGATGATGGCACCACGACCATTATCATTTCAGTTTTTTCCAGTGCTTCAGCCATACTCGATGTGACACGAGTTAAGCGGCAAAAGCCCTTGAGGGAGTGATCCTGACTATTCAGCTCGATGCCGCCCAATTCTTTTATCGCAGCAATCCTCTCTGGAGTGCGGTTGAATAGCGTCGTTGGAAAACCCATTAATGCCAGGTGGGCTGCCATGGCTTTGCCGCCATGCCCGGCACCTATTACTGTGTATTTGGTCTTTGTGTTCATATTTTTCTCCTTTCTATTCTATGAAGCTGCGAAGACGTTTTCTTTCAGAGATCACTGTCCCTCTGTCATCAATTACTTTACATGCGCCATCAATCAATCGAGTGATTATCCTTCCTTGACCGAATCGGTTGTTCTTCAACTGTGGCGCATCCAAAATCCCCGTTTGAATTGCTTTTGCCAGGACAACGGCATCAGTATATGGATCATGTAAATCGCTTTTTGAGAGTGATTTGATCGCATTAAGAGTGACAGTTGCTTCATCTACTAATTCTATTGCTCTACCGCGTACAATGGGATCAGCAGTCATCTCTGGAGTACCTTTTAGTGAGTTCTCGATTACCCATTTAGCCATTTGACACGCTTCGATAACATCATCTGCCGTGGCGGCGTGATCGGCTTCTGTGTGACCGACGACATGTACGATGTCTGGATGAAGTGCCATTTGCAGATAAATACTGGAAGCCAGATGGGCGCGGGCTTCAGCGATGTTCAGCGGATAACTCAGGAGGCCTGTCCTCGTTTGTGTCCAGATGCGAAAGTCCGGCCCGCGCAGGGGCTCGATCATGCGCAATACTGCTAGCATCTTGGCAAGATCCATGGAATCAGAGTGACCGGGCGGACTGTTAAACATGAATTGGGCAATGTAATCCTTCACTCCGAACGCACGCGCGTTGTAGGCTGAAAGGAATGCAGAAACCACAAAGATTACGTCAGGCGCGTCACGCATGCCCCAGTGGTGAGGCTCATTGAGCTCCACCGGAATATCTTGTTCGCCATACCATTTCATTACTTCTTGATGTTGCTTGATAGAACCTTCAAGGTCCCAGGGGCCACGTCCATCCATTTGGTTGAACCAAAAGAGCGGGATGGCACACCAGGCGATGTTGATCGTCTCTTTGTAAAGTGTTGCCAGTTTGATGAAATCATCCGTACCTGAATAGGTACGCAAGAGCGGCAGATTCCCGTGACGGCTAGCGGCAAACAGAGCCTGGTAATCCTCGCGGGAGCGAACCGGCACACCGCCAGCCCCTCTGCGGGCAGGGTTCTGCCTCTCGACGTGGAAGAAGTTTTCCTGGGCATCCTGGTCGATACCCAGCGAAATGACATCAATCACGCCGGCTTTAGCGATCTTCTCAATACCAGCTAAGGTCTCTTCCATCGTCGGCAAGCCAAAATGGTGTCGGAGAAGGGGAAAAGGACTCTTCCATTGAATACGTTCGATGGCCTTTTGGGGAAAAGCAACTTTGTTTGATCCCCCTTCGGGTTCGCCTTTCAGGTATGCCAGGACTTCATTGTCCGACTCACCGCCGATGAATACTCGCTCGAAAAAGCCAAGTTGGCTTACTCTTTCTGAAACTGGAGGTGTGCCGCCAAAGGCAAACCGCACACCCTTGCTGCGCAGCTCATCTGCGGCTTCTGCGAAACTGGCAAGAAGACGTTCGCCGGTCTCAGGTGTCAATCTGTATGAGACGCCAACCAGGTCGGCATTTTCTTGTTTTGCTATTTCGATCACCTTTTCAATAGGAACGGCTGGGCCAAGAAACAATGTTCGCCAACCTGACCTTTCGGCAAGCTGTTGAAAGCGAATCACTCCGGCTACGTGAACGCATTCACCCAGCGCGGCAATCACCAAAGTCTTGGTCATATTAGTCTCCAAAAAAATGAGAGAGCAGTCAGGCTGCTCTCTCAATCGATTGTCAGTATCAATGCCAGATATCGGGGTTTACCCGATAGGGTTTGATATGCAACGAGTCTTCAGCAGGCAGCCAAAGGCGGGAGGTTGGTTTTCTCCCTTATCTATGTTGGTGTATTCCCTTGGAGGATCAGGAATCCACTTCATGCGATAGTTATACATCTTCTTTCGAGTCATCATAGTTAGTAAAGTATTTATAACACATTTATTGTGAAAGAATGGTGATCAAGGGTGAGTTTCGGTTTTCCTGCCATTTTGTACCGTTCTGAAGGAAGAAAATAATCTAGGGGCAGTTATCACTTAAGGTATACTTTGAGTGCGAAAGTAATCTACAAAATGAGGTATCTATGAGTCTCGAAGGTGAGAAAGCACGTTGGGAAGAGCAAGTCGTTAAGCCTGTCTCCCAAAAATTCAGGGAGAGGAAAGCCGGGTTCACCACCCCTTCGGGTATTCCCCTGCCAGACGTGGTCATCCCAAGCGAGTTTGATTACATGGGCAAGTCCGGTTTCCCGGGTGAATATCCCTTCACGCGTGGTGTTCAGCCCACCATGTACCGCTCTCGCTTCTGGACAATGCGCCAGTACGCCGGTTTTGCCAGCGCCGAAGAATCCAACAAGCGCTACCGCTTCCTGCTTGAGCAGGGACAAACCGGCCTATCGGTAGCTTTTGACCTGCCAACTCAGATCGGCTACGATGCCGACGATCCCATGTCGCTGGGAGAAGTGGGCAAAGTGGGCGTTTCCGTTTCATCCCTCAAGGATATGGAAACCCTCTTCAACCAGATCCCGCTCGATAAGGTTTCTACCAGTATGACCATCAACGCCCCTGCGGCTGTGCTGCTGGCGATGTACATCGCTGTTGGCAAACGTCAGGGTGTTGAATCCAAATTCCTGCGCGGAACCATCCAGAACGATATACTAAAAGAATACGTGGCGCGCGGAACTTATATCTTCCCGCCTGCTCCCTCTCTGCGTCTCATCACCGATATCTTCCAATTCTGCGAAACCGACGTACCCAACTGGAACACCATCAGCATCTCCGGTTACCACATCCGCGAGGCCGGCTCTACCGCCGTCCAGGAAGTGGCTTTCACTCTGGCTGATGCCATCGAGTATGTCAAGGCTGCCATTTCCTCGGGTCTCGAGGTCGATCACTTTGCCTCGCAGCTCTCCTTCTTCTTCGCCGCCCATAACGACATCCTCGAAGAGGTAGCCAAGTTCCGCGCTGCCCGCCGTCTGTGGGCGCAGATCATGCGCGAGCGCTTCGGCGCCAAAGATCCCAAGAGCTGGATGCTGCGCTTCCACACGCAGACTGGCGGTTCCACACTCACAGCCCAGCAGCCCGAGAATAACATCGTACGTGTCACCCTGCAGGCTCTGGCCGCGGTGATGGGCGGCACACAATCGCTGCATACCAACTCGATGGACGAAGCCCTGTGGCTGCCCACCGAGAAATCGGTGCGCACCGCGCTGCGCACGCAGCAGATTATTGCCAATGAATCCGGTATTGCCGATACCATCGATCCACTGGCCGGTTCGTATGTTGTTGAGTATCTGACCGATGAGATAGCCACCCGCGCCATGGAATACATTCGCAAGATCGATGACCTGGGCGGTGCCCTGGCAGCCATTGAAAAAGGCTACATGCAAAATGAGATCGGCGATTCGGCCTACAAGGCTCAAATGGCCGTGGAAAACAAGGAACAGGTGGTTGTTGGCGTCAATGCCTTCCAGGTGGAAGAGAAGATGGAATTGGAGCGCCTGAAGGTGGACCCATCGATTGAAGCGAACCAGAAGAAACGCCTCGCTGACCTGCGCAAGCAGCGCGATCAGAACAAAGCGAACGAACTGCTCGGAACCCTCGATGCCGCGTCAAAGAAGAAAGATAACCTGATGCCGCTGCTGGTGACCTGTGTTGAAAACGACCTGACCCTGGGTGAGATCTGCGGTGTGCTGCGTAAGTCCTGGGGCGAATATCAACCACCCGTCTGGGGCTGATACCAAAAGGAGAAGAAATGCCCAAAGTAACCAAGATCAACCATGTCGGTATTGCTGTCGCGAACATCGATGATGCGCTCATGTTCTGGCGCGACATTCTGGGTGTTCAACTCGATCGTATCGAAGATGTACCCAGCTCAAAATCCAAAGTGGCCTTTCTGCCTGTAGGCGACAGCGATGTGGAGCTTGTATTCCCCACCGCCGATGATGCGCCTGTTTCCAAATTCATTGCAGAAAAGGGTGGTGGTATGCACCACCTTTGCGTGGAAGTGGACGATATTTCCGCCATGCTGGCTCACCTCAAGGAAAAGGGAGTGCGTCTGATCGATGAAGAACCCAAAGTGCTCCCGGGTCGCAAAATGGCATTCATTCATCCCAAGGCAACCGGCGGCGTGCTGCTTGAGCTCTATGAAGTCACCGAGTAATCAAAAAGAAGCCTTCGCAACGAAGGCTTCTTTTTTTTGTTATACCAAATCAATTTGCAGAGATCATTTGCTGTTCTTCTTCCAGGGCAACCTTGTTGCCACGTTCGATGTTCACCTTGGTCAAGATGAAAATACCCGCAAGGAAGAAAATGATCAGAGAGGCGATGCTGAGCCTGGACTCATTCATGATGCTAGAAACGATACCGAAGATCAATGGTCCAAGGATGGAGGCGAACTTTTCAAACACACTGAAGAAACCATAAAACTCAGCGGATTTACTCTTGGGCATCATCTTGCCGATCATGGAGCGGCTGAGAGCCTGACTGCCGCCCTGGACTGTGGCTACAGCAGCGCCGAGTACCCAGAACTGCCATTCATGGTAGAGGAAGTAACCGGCTACGGCGATCAATGAGTAGATGGTCAAGCTTAGATAGATCGATCTCTTGGTGCCCAGCTTCTTTGAAAGCCAGCCAAACAGATAAGCAAAGGGAGCGGCCAGGAACTGCACCATCAACAGTGTGCCGATCAGAGTGATGTCTGAGAAGCCTAGTTCTTTTCCGTAGATCGTCGCCATGGTGATGATGGTGCCGATGCCGTTGGCGTAGACCCAGAAGGCCAGCAGACCGAGTGAGAGATCGCGGTATCTCTTCAGTTCTTTGAAGGTTTTACCCAGGCGTTTGAAGCTGGCCTGGATGGGATGCATTCCCTCTTCACCCGCATCGATTCGGCGTTCCGGTTCCTTGACATGGAGCAGGAGGGGCAGGGTGAACCCGAGCCACCAGATGGCAACGGTCACAAAGGATAAGCGGGTCATCAGGCCTGTACCAAGTGAAGGGATCCAGTTTGGTACAAACATGATCATGACAAGGTTGACAGCGAGAAGAATACCACCGCCGATGTAACCCATCATATAACCCCTGGATGAGACCTGGTCGATCTCATCAGCACGGGCAACGTGGGGCAGTAGCGCATCATAGTACACAAGACTGCCAGCGAAGCCGATGTTGGCAAATACAAAAATGACGGACGCGATCAGCCATGAACCTTCCTTGTTAGGGAAGAACAACAATGCGGTGGAGATCACACCCAGGAGCATAAAGAATGTAAGGAATTTCTTTTTGGAACCCTTGAAGTCCGCAACTGCGCCCAGGATTGGGCTGATGACGGCGGCAAGAAGGGCTGCCAAGGCTGTGGTGAAACCCCAACGGCTGGTCATCATGGCGGGGGAGTCGCCTGCGCTGCCGAGGGTGGCATAGTAAACCGGTAAAACGGCTGCCATCATGGTGGTGGCGAAGGTCGAGTTCGCCCAATCGTACATCGTCCAGGCGCGAATGGCCCGTTGATGCTGTTTTTCGTCTTCCTGAGGAATTACATTCGCTGTCGCCATAATCCTTCCTTATGATACAAATTTTTCCTAATTATACAGGAGGAAGGTTTTTTGCATGTTAGCTTGAGTGAACACAAATTTGTGAGAAACCGGCGATTAAAGTCCAATCGAACGCAGTGTATCCTTTAAAATCCCGGCAGAGTGTTGCAGACCTTCAATCTCCTTTTCATTCAAGGGGAGACGCATGAACTTCTGGACACCTTCGCGGCCGATGACACACGGCAGGCTCAAATAGACGTCGTCTATTCCGTAGTAATCATGGATCAAGGTGGATACAGACAAGACAGTGTTTTGACCACGCAGAATGGCTTCCACGATACGCACCAGGCCCATACCTATACCATAGAAAGTGGCTCCCTTGCGCTCGATGATGTGATAAGCCGCATCGCGGGTATTCTCAAAGATCTTGTCGTACACCTGCGGCTCAAAAGATTCACAATTTATTTTGCAGTAATCAGTCAGGCTCATGCCGGCGATGTTTGCCAGCGACCAGACCGGTACTTCACTATCGCCATGCTCTCCGATGATATAGGCATGCACGCTGCGCGGATCCACTCCCGCGTGCTGACTGAGCATGTAGCGAAAGCGAGCCGTGTCGAGGATGGTACCTGAACCGATGACGCGAGAAGAGGGCAGCCCTGATAGCTTCATGGCCGCGTAACTGAGGATATCCAGCGGATTTGAGGCGATCAGCAGCATACCATCGGGGTTGGCTTTAACAATCTGCGGGATGATGGATTGGAAGATGGCGTAGTTGCGCTTGACCAGGTCGAGACGCGTCTCGCCGGGTTTCTGCGCAGAGCCGGCCGTGATGACCGTGATGGCAGCTCCGGCACAATCAGCCAAGTCACCGGCGCGGATGGCGGTGGAATGGGTGAGAGGCACGGCGTGATTCAAGTCCATGGCTTCACCTTCAGCGCGCTCCTTGTTGGCGTCGATCAAAACGATCTGTGAGGCCAGGCCGCTGCCGAGCAGCGCGTATGCGAACGTGGCGCCCACATTGCCTGCGCCTACGATGGCGATCTTTATTGGATGGTCAGATGAGGTTTTCATCATTAGCTCCTTTATTATCATATATTATACAAAAATTATCATAATTGTATATAATACAAGCCTGTTTTTACATCAACTTGAATGATTTTGTAAATGATATAATCACGCCTTGATTTTTGTGATAGAATACAGGTATAGAAAATATGTTCGGATGGACTTGATATGAGCCAAAATTGTATTCGTGTTGTCGGTGCACGTTCCCATAACCTCAAAAACATTACAGTGGAGATCCCCCGCGATAAGCTGGTAGTGATCACTGGCCTTTCCGGCTCGGGGAAGTCATCTCTGGCATTCGATACCATTTTTGCCGAAGGGCAGCGGCGTTATGTAGAGTCCCTTTCCGCTTACGCGCGGCAATTCCTGGGACAGATGGAAAAGCCCGACGTCGATTCGATTGATGGGCTCTCTCCGGCTGTCTCAATTGACCAGAAATCCACCTCGCACAATCCGCGCTCCACGGTCGGCACTGTTACCGAGATCTACGATTATTTACGTTTGCTTTTCGCGCGCGTGGGCATTCCGCACTGCCCGTTGTGCGGTAGGGTGGTGGAAAAACAATCTGCGCAGGAGATCGTTGAGCGCATTCTCAAGATGCCGGAAGGCACCAAGCTGCTTGTCCTGGCACCCATCGTACGCGCCCGCAAAGGTACTTACCAGGCAGTTCTGGACGAGGTACGCAAGGCGGGCTTCATCAGGGTGCGCATAGATGGCAAAGTCGATAATCTTGACGAAGAGATCGAACTAGACCGCTACAAGATCCACACCATCGAAGCGGTCGTGGACCGCATGGTCATTTCCCGGGGCGAGGATGCCGAATCCGGCAAGACCTTTGTCTCCCGCCTGACAGACTCGGTCGAGACCGCATTGAAGGTGGGGGAGGGATACCTGACCCTGCAGAATCTTTCGGTCGAGCCCAACCAGGATATTTTCTACTCAGAACACCTGGCCTGCCCGGAACACGGCATCAGCCTTCCAGAGATTGAGCCGCGCACATTCTCATTCAACACGCCGCACGGCGCCTGCCCCGATTGTCAGGGCCTGGGCAGCAAACTGGAGATCGATCCAGAACTACTGATCCCTGACAAGGAACGCTCACTCAACGACGGCGCCATTGTTGCCCTTGAGTGGAATGGGCCGCGCGAGCAAGGAGGATACTACTGGCAAATGGTTGAGGCTGTGGCTAAAGCCCACCACATCAATCTGGACGCGCCAGTCAGTTCGCTCAGCGAGGAAGCGATCCACTATGTTTTATATGGCACAGGGAATGAATCTCTGACCGTAAAGATGGAAGGCCGCAATGAACGCCAGACCACTTTCCAGGCTACCTTCGAAGGCGTCATCCCAAATCTGGAACGGCGTTATCGCGAGACCAGCTCGGAATATATCCGCAACAAGATCGGCGAGTTCATGAATAACCGGCCGTGCCCAACATGCAACGGTGAACGCCTGCGTCCCGAAGCCATGGCTGTGACCGTGGATGGACAAAACATCGTCGAAGTAACAAAATGGCCGATCAACCGCACACTTGATTTTGCCCGGAAGCTTGCTGAACCTGGTAAGGTATTATCGAAGAACCAGATCATCATTGCGGAAAGAATTCTGAAAGAGATCGTAGCCAGATTGGGTTTCTTGGTTGATGTTGGATTGGACTATCTCACCCTCAACCGTGCAGCGGGGTCACTCTCCGGCGGTGAAGCGCAACGCATCCGCCTGGCTACGCAGATCGGCTCCCACCTGATGGGTGTGCTTTATGTGCTTGACGAGCCTTCAATTGGTTTGCACCCGCGCGACAACACCAAGCTCCTGGAAACCTTGAAGCACCTGCGCGACCAGGGCAACAGCGTTCTGGTCGTTGAACATGACGAGGAGACGATCCGCATGGCGGACTGGATCCTCGACCTGGGTCTGGGAGCAGGTGAACATGGCGGCGAGGTGGTCGCACAGGGTACCGTGGAAGACATACTGGCTCACCCCAAGAGTTTGACCGGTGCCTATCTCTCCGGCCGTAAACAGGTTCCAATCCCTAAAAAGACTCGCGCGCGCAACGGAAAAATGTTGAAGATCATCGGTGCCAGAGAGAACAATCTGAAGAATCTCACTGTTGAGATTCCTCTGGGACAATTCGTCTGCATCACCGGCGTTTCGGGATCGGGCAAGTCCACTCTGATGGTGGACGTGCTGTATAACCTGCTGGCGCGGGAACTTAACCGTGCTCACACCCAACCCGGACAGGTTGACAAGATCGAAGGTCTCGAATACCTGGACAAGGTCATCGAGATCGATCAATCGCCCATCGGGCGCACCCCGCGCTCGAATCCCGGTACCTACACCGGCATGTTTGACGAGATCCGTAACCTGTATGCCGGGATGTCCGAAAGCAAGATGCGCGGCTACAAGGCCAACCGTTTCTCTTTCAACGTCCACGGCGGACGCTGCGAGGCTTGCCAGGGTCAGGGGCAGTTACGCATCGAGATGCAGTTCCTGCCGGATGTTTACGTCCCGTGCGATGTCTGCCACGGCGCTCGTTTCAACCATGAGACCCTGCAGGTCAAGTTTAAGGGTCTATCGATTGCCGATGTGCTGGATACGACCGTGGAAAAGGGGTTGGAGTTATTCTCCAACATCCCTGCCATCCAATCAAAGCTGCAGACACTGCGGGATGTGGGATTGGGATACATCAAGATCGGGCAGCCAGCCACGACCTTGTCAGGTGGCGAAGCGCAGCGTGTGAAATTGGCACGCGAGCTTTCACGACGGGCCACCGGCAGAACTCTTTATGTATTGGATGAACCATCCGTGGGTCTGCACGCTGCTGATGTGCACATGTTGATCGATGTGCTCCACCGCCTGGTGGACGCGGGCAACTCGGTACTGATCATCGAGCACAACCTGGATATTATCAAGGTGGCGGATCATATCATCGACCTGGGTCCGGAGGGCGGTGACCGGGGCGGCGAGCTGATCGCCTGCGGCACACCCAAACAGATCTGCGATGTCCCCGAATCGTACACCGGCCAATTCCTGAAAGAATACTTGAAGATCCATCACCAGGAACTTTAAAATCGAATCCCGCTCAGCGAGCGGGATTCCTTTTTTTACCAGCCTTATCTCTTGCGGATCATTTTGAGGATCAAGACCAGGAGCACCGAGCCACCAAAGGCAACCAGCAGAGTCTGCCAGTTGAATCCGGAGACAGAAACGCCCAGGTTGAGGAAATCAGCGATCCAACCGCCGAGAAGGGCGCCGACCACACCAATGATGAGGTTTGGGATCAGGCCTGAACCATGGCCTTTGACCACTTTGCTGGCCAGCCAACCGGCAATCAAACCCACAACGATCCAGGAAAGAATACTCATTCCCATAGATGTACCTCCTTGATAAGATGCATTTATTATAGCAGTATCACAGACACTTGGAAAAATTATCAAAGAGAATTTCTAATCTTACTCTAAACCAATTCATAGCAAATACATAGGCGGGCAGACTAACATAATGATTGTCAGAACAAGCTGATGCAATGACAGCATCCTCTCTCTCCTTTTTTACAGAAATACACATCCCCGGCGTACTCCTCCGCCGGGGATCGCGTTTACCAGGAATATTTCAGTTCCTTCCAAGTCAACTTGGCATTTCGAATGCTGACACAGGTCCCTGAGAGGGAAGGCATCGAAATAGGGTACCATCGAAATAGGGTACCATCGTCCCCGGGAAATCCACCAACAACGGATTATGAAAACCAAAATCAAATAATTCTGCTCTAAGAATCTTCAAGAAGAACGAATGTCGTATTGGGAAAAAGTTCATGAGGGTGTGCTTTTCCTTTTCTAAAAACAAGGTTATAGTAAAGATACTCCTCAAAGCAATTGAAAAACTACTACTCAAAAAGGTGCATAAATGCATAGAATACGATTGGTTTTGATCGTTTTCATTACTTCTCTGGTTGCCTCTCTTTTCTCTCCACAATCGAGTGTGTCAGCAGAGAGTTATACGGTTCAATACCATCTACTGCTGGAGGTCGAGGATCAACCATCGACAACAATAGAAGTACAAGGATTTCCTGAGACAACAGCAACATTAGCGTTTTCTGGTGAAGACTTGGGAAATTTTAATTCTTTGCAAACTGTGTTTACAGATATTCAAGTAACTGATACACAGGGAAATATGCTGCCCTGGAATTGGGCAGGGAAAAAGATCGTTGTAAACAATGGATCCTCCCGAGATTTCACTGTCAAGTACACAATCTACGCATTAAATTATTCAGAAAAACAATCCACCAATCCAGGCGCAAAGAAGATTGCTGTTTTTCGAGCCAGTAGGATTTTCTTCATTGCAGGAGAGGTTTTTCCAACGCCAGAGATGGAGCCTGAAAAAATCACTGTTGATTATTCCCTACCCGAAGGCACCAGTTTATATTCATCAATGTATTCCGAAGACGGAAAATTTGTGGCAACCAAGGACCTTTGGGGAAGCTATCAATATGATTTTCCAAAAGCCTATTTTGCCGGAGGGAGGGCAATGTTCTCACTTACTCACACAACAGAATGGGGTGATGAGTATGAGTATATTTGGTTTGATCGAGATCTTTCTTCGGAAGCCTGGACACCTTCTTATGGAAATACACCCTGGGAACAGGCTGAGCTTTACATGCAAACTGCTGAAGGGTGCGCCAAATACTATCGTGAAGCAATAGGGTCATTGCCCACTCACCGGGTGTTATTCACCAATGGGATCGTGCAATATGATGGGGCTGTTTCAGGAACGACCAACCAGGATTGGTTTCATTACTTGCAAATATGGCCCCAGAATAGCGAACCAGAGGTGTGTCATCATATGTTCCACCAGTATTCATTCTTTACTAGACAATCCAAAATGCCATTCACGCAGGGAGATGCAATCAGTAACATGCTGACAGAAGGATTATCAACGTACTACGAACAGACAGTGCCAACATTACTGTCTGGAGATCCACGCTTCGAAGGCAAATTCTTTGAATTTTATACGCTTGATGAAAGAGGAGCAAGGTACGGCATTCGCAGCAACACTGCCAATCATGTGAGATACAACAGATCCGCGGTAAAGGTATACCTTCTCGATGACTACATCCGTTCGGTGACGAATGACGAAAAATCTCTGGATGATTTTGTCGCTGCAATATGGGAAAGAGTGAAGGATAGATCTGAACCTCAAGCGGTAAATCAATCCGTAATTATTGAAGCTTTCTCCAGCGTTGTTGGATCGGAGAATGCAGGATATCTTTCCTCACTCGCGAACCTAACGACTTTTGATGTAACTGATTTTGAGAATAACCGAACCTCATTCGACGCCTATTCAGATTGGATGAGCCAAACCTATTTCTGGGGGAAAAATATTCTTTATTACATCTACCTGGATATAGCAGCAGCCAAGGGAGAGATCTGGCCGCACTTCGCGACGTACCCGCATAATCTTCCGAGAATGCGCCAGGAAGCTCTTCAACCTTTTTGGGATTACCTGTCGCAGAATGCAGATACTGAATTATCAGAGCAGGATATCCTGGATGCCATGAAAGCGGCAACTGGAAGAGACCACAGCGGATTTTTTGAGTTTTGGGAATCTCAAGGGATAGTGTTAGACCCGCAGGAGTTGGTCGATCTCTCCAGTTGGAATCCCAATTCACGTTCTCTGGAAGATGCTTTACCTCAGGTTTTCAATTGCATTGGTACTTTGGAAACGACACATCTATTGAGGGGAATCCCACAAAATGCAACGTTTGTTTTGGATGATCCTGTGGAAAGTAACGAAATCTACATTCAATACCAGCTTTTCAGCCAAACTGGTTTTATCACCGATCAACAGATAGCCAACGTCATTCAGGGAGAAAATGTAACACCTATGGGATATTTCACATACATGTATGAGAATATCTACATTTCTGGATTGACAATCAAGATAACAACCGATGACCCGGAAGGCAAGAGTTTTCCAGTCACCCTGACATACCCTTCTGGAGAGGAGTTTTCGAGGTTCGCTGTTTCTCCAAGTATTGAAAATGGGGAACCCATCGGAGAAATCTATTATCTTGGTTATCTCGACCCTATTGAATTTCCGATGGCGAATAATGCCAACACCGTTCAGCTTCCAGACACGCCACTTGATGGTGAATCCTATTTGGTTACCAATAATGGGAATGAGACACCTATGATGCCGGGTGAAACATTCACGATGGTTGAATCCCAGGATGCGGTTAAGGTGGTTTTGCTGGATCAATATGGTTTTGAACGTGGTGAAGAAAGTGTCCAACCAATATCCAATCTTTTACCCGAAAATACCTCAGAAACCGGCTCTCTCTTTGAACAAAATAGGTTGTTGTTCATCATTGGAGGGGGAGTAGTCTTCTTGTTGCTTAGCATTCTCATCTGGAGCATAAGCCATCGTAAGAAGGAAATATAAGTAACTCAAAAAAATAGAAATCTATATAAAAAGAATACCGGCGAATTATTGTTTGGTTCGCCGTTTTTTTTTACCTATAACCTGATCGGTATGGATACTACCTTGTGGATCATCCCTTGCCAGTATTCCCGTTGACTGCACGGCCCATACCGAAGTACTTGAATCCCATTTTCTTAAGAGTTTCCGCATCCCAGAGATTGCGGCCATCCATCAAGATGGGCGTGCGCATGGATTTGTAGATGAGCGAGAAGTCCAACTGAGTAAACTCATTCCACTGCGTAGCCAACAGCAGGGCATCAGCGTTTTCAGCCACGGCATATGGGGTCTCGCACAATTCCACCTTGGTGAGCACTTTGGCGGCGTTTTCCATTGCCTGGGGGTCATAGGCGCGTACAAGGGCGCCTTCGTTCTGTAAAAGATGAATGATCTCAATCGCAGGTGCGTCACGGATATCGTCAGTATTGGGTTTGAAGGAGATACCCAACACGCCAATGGTCTTGCATTGCAGACTCCCCAAAGCTTTACGCAACTTCATCACCGCACGGCGGCGTTGGTTGCGGTTGATCTCCATAACAGCTTGCAACAACTGCGGCTGGGTGCCGTGAAGCACGGCCATGTGCTCGAGAGCCTTCACATCCTTGGGGAAGCAGGAGCCGCCCCATCCGAGCCCTGCGTCTAGGAAACTGGGACCGATCCGTTTGTCAGTACCCATGCCGCGGGCTACCTCGGTGACATCAGCACCCAACTCCTCGCAGATGTTGGCGATCTCATTGATGAAGGAAATGCGGGTGGCCAGAAAGGCATTGGATGCGTACTTGATCATTTCTGCGGTGCGCAGATCGGTGATCATCACGGTGCAGCGCAGCGGCTGATACAACCCGGCTACTTTTTGCGCAGCTTCCCTGTCCAAAGACCCGAGAACCACTCGGTCAGGATTCATGAAGTCGTTGATGGCAGATCCTTCGCGCAGGAATTCCGGGTTCGAGACCACCGAGAACTGCAGCG
>Ga0116157_10000082_pt1 | contig 101305 bp, 90 predicted proteins | sample AD_UKC048_MetaG_FD_89882 | JGI IMG/M metagenome (GOLD analysis project Ga0116157, IMG submission 89882) | Active sludge microbial communities of municipal wastewater-treating anaerobic digesters from USA - AD_UKC048_MetaG | ecosystem: Engineered > Bioreactor > Anaerobic > Digestate | place... | reverse complement strand
TTGTTGATGGAAACCAGCGAGGATTGGCAGATCGGTAAACGGTTTTGTTCCGGCAAGTCTTTCGATTGTTAAAAATCCGTGGATATTTCTGACTCGAATTTACAGAAAAAAGGTTGCATAATCGAAAAATATTCTGTTAACCCATTCATTTGTTAATTCTAATCTTTTACTAGATTCCATTAAAGTTGCATTTCTATATGAACGCCTTACTTCTGGATTTTCTCGCAAATCATCTGAAGAGAACTTAGCAGCAATTGTGTATGCGGGGAAAAAACTAGTATTTTTTCCTTTCCTTGAATATTTCACTTCGATTATGTTGGCTTCATTTGAAAACTTTGGACAGTTTCCAAATCGCTTGTTTACTTCATTTCCTTGATCAGGCGATAAACTTTCAGCGTTTCCAACATTAACAATGTAACCTAGTTCACCTGGGTCTTGGAAAGGGCATGAACAATTAGCCAGAACCATAGTGCATGACTTTTTTGATCGGAAAGAACACAACGAAATGATCTCTGTATCTTCTTTAACTTGGCGTTTTGACGAATCAATATTGATTAATGCCAGAAAAGTTGGATCTAGGTAAAACTTGATAAAACCATCTTCAATCGTACTAGTCAATTCCACAGCTTTATGCGCAGATTTCCCGATATCGGATGTTGGAATGAATAAGCTATTGCCATAGCATGGAAAAACCCCTTGCCCGATTGCTTGAAAGGTTATCATCGCAAACAATAAACGCTCAATGACCCGTTCCGGTGCTTCCTTCAAAGATATATTCGAGGTTCGGATAGATTCAGATTTGTAGAATTTTTTTGTTAATAATTCTGCTACTTCATTTTTCTCTTTCTCCACATTTTCCTGGTTTTTTGGGATCACAAATAGAATTTCACCTTCAAAAATACATACCCTGTGCTCTTCTTTTCTAAACATTACTACGATGTTCTTCTTATGCTTAGAACTAATCCTCGGTAAAGAACACTTAATCACTGAAAGGCTATTTAGTGATGATAAGTGAACCCTGACTTCATTGATTATTACTGATCCTGGCATAATACTATCTCCTACCCTTTGAACTTAAATTGCCGCAAAATGGGAATCCCTTTGAATCCTTCAAGCGCGCTCTCTTTTCGGATTATCGCTCGAATTTCTGAAATCAAATAATCAAGAATACCCAAGAGTACAATCCAATCTCCAAGACTAATCTTTTCAGAAGAGGTAATCTTGCTATCAATTAACTTCAAACCTGCTTGGTAGAAAATGCAGCAACCCAGCAAGAGTAGAGTAAATAACACAGTTAGAATATTCCCAATTACATTGGCGGTTTTCGAAATCTGGATAAAACCCTTACTTTTGCTTTCACTAAATAAAAGGAATTCCCTAGCTGTATCTTCATACGTCCCAGGAAAAGCGATGATGGTATTTGTTCTTGAATATAAAGATGTGAAAATAAAGAGACAAATCTCATAGAAAAAATCGGTTGCCGTTAAATGATACTCATCCTGCCATGCAATACTTCTACTCTCAGATTTTGTTTCCTCAGTTTCATGTACACCAATGGTGTGTTCCCGTTTCTTTCGTGAGTAATTTTTGCTATACGATTCCTTCATAATAGAAGCAAATAATCCACGATAATGCTCGTATAGTTCCTCAGTCGTTTCTAACATTGTCTTGTAATCATTGTCGGTGTCCGATGTTGATAATGCTAATATTCCCCACATCTGATCAACAACTCTGGCTGATTGATGCTCTAGAGATAATCTAACTATTTGTAATCCTTCAATTTTTTTTGCACTATCAATTTCGGGCAAAATGAAAAGTGCTTGGCAGATAGCCTCTATGTTCTCAGTCGCAATAAAAGTAGATATGTTTTTTTCAAAATAGTGTTTTGCATTCTGGCATACTGTATTTTTTTCACCTACCAATGCGGCTAAGAAAGCAATAAATGAATCGGAATACCATTCTTCTTTATCTGCATAAAGTAAATAGGGGAACAATAAGTCATTTGGTAAACAATCTGCACTACCGATTTTCTCTTCGAGAGATAGATACGCAAGAATTGATAACGTTTTTTCTCTGAGGTCCCCAACATTTCGGGGGTTGCTGTACATGAAAGGTGAAATGTAATCCTTCAACCAATCTACAAGCTGCTTTTGTTCTTGATCAAGCTTTACAAACGGCAATGATGAAGCTACTAGACAAGCACAATAAGGGTTCAAGTTTCCGTCAAAGAATGTCTTCAATAGCTGAATAGCTTGAGAAAATTCATTTCTTTCGATTTTTTCTACAGTTTTTTTCATCAGATATTCCAACCCACCCTCTTAGCTATTTTTCACCCACCGATCTTCTGGACGAATTATAGCATTTTCAACCATTACCTTCAAATTGTGTAGATCCAACTTTTTTCAGTAGTAGGGTGGGTTCGAGCTTTGAAGCTACCTTATTTTTGTTGATTTGTTGGTAAACCTGCTTTTCTAGATTCTCTTCCCCTTGACAATCGTTGTATAATTGGTTGATGGAACAATTTTTCTATTTTGCTATTTCTCCCCGCATGCAGAGATTATTCGTTTCCATTCGTTTACATAGTTATCGCAACCAAGAGTTTACTTGAATCGAATTGTTTTTAATTCAATTCAATTCTCCGCACCTTACCAACAGAACATTCGCGGCATTAGCGGATAAAGGGTTCACATCCATGCATATTACCAGCAACTAATTTCCCTGATCGGCGTTAATCAATCTGTCACACCTGGCGTTCAGCGCCAGAGCCCCGCCTTTCTAGGAGAAAACATGACCTCAATTCCCCAACCCTCACCCGCCTGGAAGCCCTTCTACAGGCTGGCCACCGTAGCCGCGCTTCTAATCGTCGCCACTGGCCTCACCGACAGCATCGTCTCCATGTCGGCTGGCGAGACCACCGTTAACAGCGCCGTCAGCGTCACTGAGTGGTTCGCCCTGCTCGCGGCGCATCCTTTTGCCGCCCTGGGTAACCTCGGCCTCTTCAACCTCATCACCCTCACCCTCAGCATCCCCGTCTACATCGCCCTCGTCCACGCCCACCGCGAGACCGATCCCGCCTTCGCCGCCCTCGCGGCTGTGAGCTTTTTCATCGGCGCCGCCGTCTACTTTGCCAGCAGCACCATCTTCCCCATGCTCGCGCTGGCCTCGCAATACGCCGCCGCCCCCGCCGCCGACCAGCCCCTCCTCGAAGCTGCCGGCCGCGCCCTCCTCGCCTCCGGCGTGGATCTCTCCGCCGGCACCTTCCTGGGCTTCCTGTTCTCGCAGGCCGCGGGCGTCATCATGGGCGTTGTGCTCATCCGCAGCAAGTTGTTCGGCAGGGTCACCGGCTGGCTGGGCCTCGTCGGCTTCAGCGTCATGCTGGTCTTCTTCTTCCTGTCCGCGTTTGTCCCCGAACAGTTCGCCACCGCCATGCTCATCTCCGCTCCCGCTGGTTTCCTGCTCATGGCTTACCAGGTGCTCCTGGCCGTCAAGTTCTTCAAGAGCGCGAAGTAAACAAAAAGGTGCGCCTGAAGGCGCACCTTCTAATTCTTACTCCACTAGTTTACACGAATGGCTTTTCTAATTAAAGAAATTCGCGTTATTCGTGGAAAAACATTCGCGTCATTAGCGGTTAACGCTCTCACCCCTCATACACCGGTGCGCCCAGCAGGCGGCTCAGCTCCTGCGCGAAGCGCTCGATGTTCTTCATGTTCTTGCCGTAATCCATGACCTGATTCGCTTCGGAACATTCACTGCGGATGCGCACCGCGCTCCCCTTCACCGTGGGGATCACCGCGATCATCAGATTCTCACCGTACGAAAGGAAACTCATTTTCTTGGCGGCTCTAAAGATCCTCGACTCCGGATCGTAATCACACATCCTTGCGCCGATATTTGGCAGGATTGTGGGCATCATTGCGATAACGCGATCAATGGGGACATCGATGAACAAAGACTTTTCAGCACTCCAGGCCATATGTCCCTCCATATTTGTCAGCGATCACAAGACGAGCATTACATAGATCTGCTGCCTCGCTCGGTCTGCTGCTGACCTACCCCTCATACACCGGTGCGCCTAGCAGGCGGCTCAGCTCCTGCCCAAAGCGCTCGATGTTCTTCTTGTTCTTGCCCCAGTCCACCACCTGCGTGGCCATCGAACACTCGCTGCGGATGCGCACCGCGCTTCCCTTCACCGTGGGCGTCACCGCGATCATCAAGTCCTCACCGTACGAGGCCAGGTTCATCCCCGTGTTACCTGTGTAGATCTTTGTCGCTGGGTCGCACGTGTAACTCTTGATGCCGATGTTTGACATCACCGTCAGCATCATCGCGAAAACCTTATCATAAGGCACATCAATGAACAACGTCTTTTCAGCACTCGCGGCCATAACACCCTCCCGGAAAAGCGAATGATATCCATATCAGTATAGCAAGGATTGGATGGATTGCATCCTCACTACAGAAAAAGAAAGAGACTCGCCGGGTTAATCCTCTACAGATTTGGTGAAGGTTGGAACACATGAACCTACTCAGCATCCCTGATATCCACCCACGAGATCGATCGGCTGCCATCGATCACCCACACCCTGCCCCCGCCAACCTTCGGGTAGGTCACCTGCCCGGTGCTTGAAAAAACATCGGTGACATACCTGGTTGTCGGATCAAAGCGAAGCACTGAGCCGCTTGCAGGATGTCCCACCCAAAGCGCAATACCGTCGAAATCAATGCCAGATAGTGCGAGTTTTTTATTATTCGACTTGCCATACGCGTCTTCGTAAAATACTACGCCGTACTTTCCCATATACTCACCGCTGGCTCTATCCATCTCAACAAGTGAGCCATCATTTAGAGCAAGCCATATGGAATCAATTGCAGGCACCATTCGAAACGCATCCACCTTGTCGCCGTAGTAATACGCTAAAAGTTCACCCACCGCACCTGTGTCAGTGTCGAGCTTTGCCAGCCCGTTCGCCAGGAAACTTTGTTGCTGGTCAGAGTTCGGTATGGTTTGAGTGATAATTCCGCTTGTTAATATCCAAGCCTGCTGGTCATCAAAAAGGATATCCGCCATGAATTTTTCCTGATTGGCACCAATAATGGTCCTCTCTGCCAGATCGTAACGTGATAACTCATACAACCCGGTATCAGGAACAGTGTTGGTGTACCAAACAACATCATTGTGGACCCCCAATACATAACCTTTCACCGTCCAAGTCTTTGAAATGGCTGGAATAGTTGTGTCAATCACATAAAGCGTGTCGTACACGTGGACCCAAAGGCTTCCTTCTTCAAAGAAGACCTGGCCGAACACACCCTTTTTTTCTTCAACTATCGTGAGAGATTTGACTACCGTTCCATCCTGCGCAGAAAGCTGCTGTAATTTCTTGCTGCCTTCCCCATCTTCGCCAAGCACCCACACGGCATCATTGGCGAAAGTCATTCCATCAATATCAATATCAAGGGTAGAGGTGCCGTCAAATCCATGGGAGATGGGAATCGGCATCTCAACTGGTTCGATGGATACGATCTCCCAAATGAAATAAACATCATCAATTGGTGTGACGCTGACTCTCAATCCCTCGTTGATTTTCGCTAGATTTGCTGAGCTGATCTTTGCCTCCACCTCCTCGCCTGAGTCGAGTTTGACGACCCAGCCAATGATGTTTGACGTCAAAGCTGGTGCTCCTGGGTCATAGACCAAAGTCTTTGTCGCCGTACCGTAAGCCATCGCAGCAGGGCTTTGATAAGCGATTAACGGTGGGGGTGTGGCAGTGGATAATGCGACAAGCGTGGATTGAGATGTTGAGCAAGAAACCAACACCACTGAGATAATGAAAACTATGGCAATTCGCGCAATTCGGTACTCTCTTGAATGCATTTTCTTCCTCCATTTTTGTCCAATCCAGAAGAACAACAAAATGTAAGAAGCGTTCCTCTCGGGTAGATTCTCATCAATGCAAAAAAGGCTTACAAATCAGGACAAACAATACCAACTAATTGAGGACCAATTCGATTGGGCATCTATTAGTGGATACAAAACAAACCCAAAAAACCAAATATGCTCTTCAAATACTATAACATACCCGAAATCCCTGTTCAACACTTGTCAGTTGATGTAGTGTTCTATCCGTTTTAAGTCTCACCTATATGATATTTTTAAATTCATCACAAGATATCTCACTCTGTTTATGAGTGCAGTAATTCTCATGACGTTCATCTCTCCCCGCAATTCAACAACCTGGGGTATAACTAGCGCCATTATGAACCTGTCCAGACTTCTCCAGCGCGCGCGTACCTGGCTCGCCGACCTCACCGTCGCGGCTCCTGGGGACGCAGCCTCGCGCCCTCCCAGCAGTTCAACCTGCGCTGGTACTGGTTCGACGGCCTCTTTGCCTCGGCTTCAGACAACATCATCCTCAACTTCGTCAGCCTCTACATCATCGCCCTCGGGGCCACCGGCGCGCAGGTGGGCCTGGCCAGCTCACTCTCCAGTATTGCCAGCGCCCTGGTGCTCATCCCCGGCGCCTTTCTGGCCGAACGCGTTTTGCACAAGAAACGCGTCCCCCTTGCTTTTGGCGCTGCCGGGCGCTTTGCTATCTTCCTGCTCGTCTTTGTGCCCATCCTCTTTGACGGTCCCGCTGCCGTCTGGATCGCCATCGCACTCTCCGTCACCCGCGACGCCTGCACCTATTTTGGCTACCCCGCCTGGATGGACATCACCAACGATGTCGTCCCCATCGAGGGACGCGGCCGCTACTTTGGCTCACGCAACTTCATCATGGGCATCGCCGGCATGGCTGTCACTCTGCTCACCGGCAAGCTCATCACCCTCTTCGTCCACACCACCGGCTACCAGATCGCCCTGGCCTCGGCCTTTGTGCTGGGCATGGCTTCCACCTTCTGCTTCTCCCGCATCGATGAAGGCGTCTCACGGCGCTCGATCCTCACCCGGCGCGGCTTCCCCCTGCGTGAACTGGCCGGCATGCTTAAGGGTCAGAACAACTTCATCGCGCTCGCCGTCACCGCCGCCCTGTGGAACTTCGCCGTCAACATCTCGGGGCCTTTCTTCAACGTGCAGATGGTGAACGTGCTGCACTTCAGCACCGCCGTCATCGGTGTGCTCAATGTCATCAGCGCTTTCACCAGCCTCATCACCCAGAAGCGCATCGGCGGTCTGGCCGACCGCTTCAGCAACCGCAAGCTGCAGCTTATCAGTATGGCGCTCATCCCCATCCTCCCCGCTGCCTGGATCTTCGTCACCGCCTCGTGGCAGGTGGCTCTCATCAACCTCGCCAACGGTGTTTTCTGGGGCATCTACAACCTTGTCTCCTTCAACCTGCTGCTGGCAGCCGTCCCCCGCGACCAGGTGGCCCGCTTCACCGCCGTCTACCAGGTAGTCATCCTCGTTGCCATGGCCCTTGGGGCCGCGCTCGGCAGCGCCATCGTAGCCTGGTGGGGATTCACAGGTGTCTTAATTGCAACTGTGGCCGTGCGTTATCTCTCCGTTGTTGTCTTCGCCCGCTTTGTGCGTGAACCCAAATTGGATGTACAATCCAATTGAGATGGGAGTTTTCACTCACACCGTAAAATATGCGTAAAACTTTCCAAAATCTGGCGTATGCAAGACGGATAGGACATGCTATAATAATTTATTGGTATAGACAACAATTTTAGAGTTATCGGGGATCATCACCGCATCATCATGGCACGGTCCCCTGCACCGCAATTCTGACGGTTGGCAGGAGACAATGCTGAATAAAAAGTCATTATTCTGGTTATTGATTGTTGTTTGTGTGATCGTTGCGCTCTTCACTGCGGCATCTGTACCCTACCCGGGCGAACAAGAATCCAAATTTCAACAGGCAACACCTACGGCATCCACGCAGGTGTCTTCTTCATGTTTGAACCGCCTCAACATTCCGGAATCCGAGACCAGTTGGACCTACATCCCCGCCAGCGCTGATGAGCTCTACAGTGAGGAGAACCTGCAGTACCTGGCCGGCCGCCTCATCTCTCAGCACATCGTCGATGCGTCCTCCTGCCCGGCGGGTGGGCTGGCCGCCAACGGTTACGCCACCGCCTGCGGCACCGAAGTGGCTCAACCCACCGTGGTGGAGATCCAGAACGCGGTCAACCAGGCCATCATCGACCAGTACTACACCGTGGGCGTGCCTCCGGTGCTTCTCAAACAGCTCATCCAGGTGGAAAGTCAATTCTGGCCTTCAGCCGACGTAAAGGGGCACTTTGGCTACGGCCACGTTACCTATGCTGGTATAGAGACCGCTCTCAATTACTATCCCAACCTGGTCGACGACGTCTGCTCGCTGCCGGGCAACAATTGCGCCGGTCAGTCGCTCACCGCTGAGACCATGCTCGAGATGATGGTCAGCACCTGCCCCACCTGCGAGAACGGCATTGACACATCCAAGGCCAACGACAGCATCCTCATTCTGGCCAAGGTCATCATGGCCTACTGTGATCAGACCGCCCAGCTTGTCTACAACGCCACTGGTTGGCGCTCAGATCTGGTTGTGGATTATCCCACACTCTGGAAGCTGACCCTGATGAACTACAATTCCGGCGCCACCTGCACCTTCAATACCATGGCTGCCGCCTTCAAGCGCACCAACGGTCCCGTGGACTGGCCGAATGTCTCAGCAGTCACTACAACAGCCCAATGTCTACGTGGGCTTTATTACGCCAACCAGATAACAACCGCCAGCACCCCCTGACGAAAGTAAAAAACGATCAAGCCTGTGACTTGCTACTCGCAGGCTTTTTTGATCTTGCGTATCTCCGAGAATTCTCGTTCAAATACGGTTACCACTTCAGGATTGAACAGTACTCCAGCACTTTCCTTGATCATACGCAAGGCGGCTTCATCTTCAACGGTCTGCTTATAAGGTCGGTTCGTGGTCAACGCGTCAAACACATCAGCCACAGCGCAGATGCATCCGCTCATGGGGATCTCTTTCCCCTTCAACCGCTGCGGGTAGCCCGACCCGTCCCAGCGTTCATGATGCGTCAGGGCAATGACCGAGGCAGTCTTCATTACGATGGAGTCCTTGCTTTCAAGAACCTTGGCTCCCTGGGTCGTGTGCTTCTCGATCTTGACCCAATCCTTGTCATCCAGGTTTTCAGTTGATCGCAGTAATTCCTTAGGTGTGAAGACCTTCCCCACGTCATGCAACTTGCTTGCTGCGCTGAGTACTTCAGCTTCATCTGTGTTGAACCCGAGAGCCAGCGCCATCACTCGCACATACTTCGAAACCCTTTCCAGGTGTTTACGGTTGTCCCATTCATGGATCTCTGCCAAATATCCAAACTTGCCAAGACTTTCATCCAGATCAACGGTATCTTTCACGGAAGTTCTCCTCATAATGATCCACCTGTATATAGAAATACCGAAAGATGTGAAATCTATATAAAACATTATAACCAAAAAGAAAATTTATTGAAGCACGTATTAAATTGTTGTATACTATTGATAAACTTTCCGTAAAAAAACAGTAGGATAATTCATCATTCCTCATCGCAGTCCTGCATAATTGATAATTGTCGGTATCAATACAGGTTGATTTGTGGATTTAACCAAACGGGCTGAGAAAAAACTCACTTCATTAATGCCGCATACCAAGAATTGGGGACAGGCTGTTCTTGAATTCGCGCTTGTCCTTCCCATGTTGCTGCTATTGATCGTTGGTGCTCTCGAATTTGGCAGAGTTTACTTCGTCAAGATCGTTCTCACCAACGCAGCACGTGAGGGCGCTTATTTCCTGTCTTTCAATAAAAGTGACAGCGAAAACTGCTCAGGTTCCGGAGTTGACAAGATCTGTTTCCTGGAAACCCGTCAGGCGGTAATGGATGAAGCCACCAATTCCGGCGTGTCCTTGACCAATGACGATATTACCATTTCCACTCCATGCTGCACCGCTGGACAGACGGTAACAGTGGGTGTGGGTACCACAATTGAAGATCTGATCTTGATTGGAGTAATGAGCAACGGCTTTTCTCTCGACGCATCCAGAGATTCGATCGACCTTTCAGTTTCCATCCAGATGGTGGCACAATGAGAACCCGGCGATTTTCCAAGGGTCAGTCGCTGGTTGAGTTCGCGCTGGTATTTCCGCTGTTCTTCTTCATGGTAACCGGTCTGCTCGATCTGGGCCGGGCGGTCTTTGCTTACACCACAATGAACACGGCTGTCCGCGAAGGAACGCGTTTTGCCATTGTTCAGTTCAAAGACTCACCCGATTCAGACACAGAAGCTGTGGTCAGAAGTTATTTCTACGACCTCAAGGATTTTAATGACAACACTGTGATCACGATCAGCCATGTCGGCGACGCCGATAATCCCAAGATCAACGTTCATGCGATCTATACATTTGAACCTGTCACTCCCGGCATGAAGCAGATCCTGAGCGGCGGGCAAACGATCCTGATCGAAGCGGAATCTGAGATGTTCATCGCTCCGATCGGGAAGTAGGTGCATATGAAAAAGCAGGGAACCAAATTCCAAATCGAGCGAGGTCAGATAGTTCCCATCGTTGTACTCATGTTGTTCATGATCCTGGCCATGGTTGCCCTGCTTCTCGATGGTGGTTCACTGATGCTCAATCGCAGGACAGCCCAGGCTTCAGCTGATGCCGGCGCGTTGGCAGGCGCCAGGGAAATCTGCAAAGACTCCCCCTCCTCCACTGTCATCGATACAGCAGAAAATTATGCGTTCCTCAACCAGGCTATCACTGCAGATGCGAGAATCGCAAATGATGTGGTGATAGTTGATACAACGGTTAGCAACGACTCATACTTTGCCAAGATCTTCAACCAACAAACGTTGACCAGCGCTGCCACAGCATCAGCAGGATGCTTTGCCCCAGGATCCGGCTCGAATGTGCTGCCCGTCTCCTGGTCATGCAAAGCACCAGTCGGTGAATCAGACAGTACTGATTGCCAAGTGAAGCTCCTCGATTGGGACACTGAAATGAAACCACTGGTGACCGGTTCACAAAATCCTGTCATCGTGCACGATTATGGATCGGTCGATTCACCTATCGATTTCTCAAAGAATTACATCCCCGGATTCCTTTATGTCATCGTAGATGCAAACAAGGTTAACGATGACATCAGTTCCACCTGCGCACCTGTCGGCGATATGAACTGCGATCTGAATAGTGATGGCATCAATGAGGTCTTTGGCGGCGCGAACCGCAGTTGGCTCGATCTGGATGGCGGAGGGGGTGGTGCTAATGACATGAAAGAATGGATTACAGATGGCTTTGATGGATCGATCATTACACATACCTGGCTTGCCGGTCAATCGGGTGTGGATACCAGCATTTACAAGACAACTCAAATTTACATAAATACCCATCCCACGTATCCGGTTGTCCTGGTGCCAGTATTTGACGGCATTTGCGATGGCAACCCTGAGGGTAACCCAATTTGCGAGTTGACGTTACATGACCCGGTACCCAATGAAGAAAATGTGGTTGCCTCGAATGGCGTATCAAATACTTACTATCACATAGCCGGTTTCTCTGCCTTCTACCTGACCTGCATTGATGACGGCGGAGGCAACAAATGCCCTGGAGCACTAGCTTTCCTTGCGCTTCCTGGGAATGAAGATCTTAAGAACATCAAAACGATCGAGGGATATTTCATCAGCGGATATCCTTTCGACCTGGGTAACCCGGGAACCGGTGGTGTGGATGTGGGAGTCAGAATCGTATCGTTGATTAATTGATCTTTCTTCACACTCGATTAAGGAGGGTACCTTGACAGCGAAAACCAGAGCATTATTGATCATATTTGCAGGTCTTTTTCTACTCACCCTGGGAATTGGTGCCACGATCGTTCTATTCAATCAGGTGCGCACGCGCACGAACGCTGCCCAGGAGCAAGCGGAAGCCGCCAAAATGGATGTGGTCATCCTCACCCGCGATATGCGCCTGGGTGACAGGATCACTGCTGCTGATGTGACCACCAGTGAAATGCCAGTGGATATGGTTCCGCGCGACGCGCTCAGTTCCACCACGGCCGCGGTGGACAGGTTCATCAAGACTGATATGGTGCAGGGAGAAATGGTACTGCAGCATAACCTGGCTGACCCAACAAACAATAATCAGGATCTGAGTTTTATCCTCAGCGAAGAGCACGTTCTTATGGCATTCCCGGCCACCGACCTGATGAGCCGCGAGAACGTCATCCAGCGCGGCGATGTTATTGATATCATGGCCACTTTCACTGAGGTTGTGACCAATCTGGAAGACACCACAAATACAGTCGTCACCACTAATCCGGATGAGAACGAGCATGTGGTGCGTAATTTTACTGTCGATGCTTTTCAAAAGGTATCCGTTACCGCTCTCGTTCTGGATGTTGTGACCGATGACAATGGCGATGCGACCGGGGAAGAAAGCATTTCTTCCTACCTTTTGGCACTCTCCCCACAGGACGCGCTCGTATTGAAGCACCTTAAAGATCTGGATGCGAATTTCGACATTGTCCTTCGCGCGCCGACTTCCACCATCCAATTCGATCTGACTCCTGTGACAGAAGAGTACATTATCGAATTGTACGGCCTCGAGATTTTGCCTTAGAAAGATCTTAACCATGCCAAATACCAACGGGAAATCCAACGTACTGATCGTTTCAGATAATCAAGCCCTGGTGGAGGACCTCTCATCAGCGCTCAAGGATGAGAAGGATTTCAACATCCAGGAACATCTGAATGGCAAGACGGAAATTGGTGCCACGATTGCAAAAACTCAACCAGAGATTGTTCTTCTGGATTTCAATCTCAAAGGTGAAGCAACCTACGAACTGGTGGACAAGTTGGCGTCCCAATTCCCAGCAATTGCAGTTGTTGTCATCCTGCCTGAATCTGATGTCCATCATTCCGATAAAGTGATTCTATCTGGGGCACGGGCATTCATTCTCCACCCATTTACAAAAAAGAATTTGATGACATCGCTGCGCCGCGTGGTGGAGCTTCTCAAAAGGAACTTTCCAAACCTCATCTCCCAGGATCTGGGGATCGCCGCACCGGTAAAGCCCAAGAACACCTTCACCGTCTTCAGTCCCAAAGGTGGAACCGGATGTACATCTGTAGCGGTAAATCTGGCTGTGGGTTTACGCCAGATCATCAAGGAATCCTTGCTGCTGCTGGATGGTAAACACCTGTTCGGGCATGTTGCCATGATGCTCAACTTGCGGACGGCAAACTCGATCACAGACCTGATCTCGCATGCAGGAATGCTCGACCAACAACTGATCAACCAGGTCGTTGTGGATCACGTATCGGGCGTGAAGGTTCTCCCCAATCCTTCAGTCATTGCAGAAGCGCAGGGAATTCGTCCTGAAGACCTGTTCAAGGTGATCACCGAATTGCAATCTACCTTCTCAGTCATAATCATCGATGGTGGTAACTATTTGAATGAAAACACTGTCACATACATGGATGCTTCTGAAAGGGTGATCCTGGTCGTTAACCCGAACCTGGCATCCATCCGAGACACACGCCAATTCATGGAAGTGGCCAGGTCCCTATCCTACCCTCCTGAAAAGATCATGCTTGTTTTGAACAATACCGGTCACAAACCGGACATCCATAAAGATGAAGTGGAAAAAATATTGAAGGCGAGTATGGTCTGTGAGATCCCCTCTGACGAGAGTTTTGCAATTAATTCCATCAATGAGGGTGTCCCGATGATCATTAAAAACCCCAGACATCCTGTGAGTAAAGCCTTTCAAGTGCTTGCAGGAGTTGTCAAAACCACAATTGTTGACCTGAATACTGCCTATTCATTGACAGAGAACCGGGCAACGACAGAGATACTTCGAAAAACGTCGAAATTGGGATAATACCAGGCAGTACCACAAGGAGAAGCTGAATTGACTCAGTCCAGCCTCACAGCAGTTTTTATCATACTGATCGTCATCGCTGTTGGCGGTTTGGCCATTGTTGGAGTTCTTCTATACCGATTAAGTTCGCAGAACCGTATGAAGAACCGCTTGACGAACTTCGTCAATGAAAACGATCTGGACCAAACCTTCGTTCAGGTGGAAACCGAAGAACCACTAATCCGTGCAATTAAATTCGAAGGTCTACGGGGAAGGTTTAACCAGGCGCTTGCTGTATTCTCAACAGATGATCTGAGATTAAAGATTGCCAGCGCATATTGGCCAATTTCTGATATCGAATTCATTTCGTTGCGTATACTTCTTGTCATTTTTGGCTTTATCGTTGGCTGGGTCATCCCGCAAAACATCATCGGCGGTTTAGGACTGGGGATCCTTTTCTACTTGATTCCCGGGTTTGTTCTCGAAAGAGCGAATATTAAACGAAGGAGACTTTTCCAGGAGCAATTGCTCGATTTTCTCATCCTAATCAAAGGAGCGATCATCGCCGGCTACAGCCTGCCCCAGGCTTTGGATATGGCTGTCAAGGAGATTCCACCACCCACCTGCGAGGAATTTGCTCAGGTATTGCGAGAAGTTAAATTTGGTTACAGCCTGGAACAGGCTTTGCAAAACCTGACGAACCGAATGCAGAGTGATGACCTTCAGATCGTGGTCACAGCGATCATGCTCAACACACAGATGGGTGGTAACCTTTCCACCGTTCTTGAAGCAACAATCGAAACCATCCGGGAAAGGATCCACCTGCTCGGTGAGATCCGCTCTCTGACCTCTTATTCACGTTTTGTGGGTGCCCTGGTAACCCTGCTGCCGTTCATCACCGGTCTCATCGTGTTCCTGATCAACCCGGATTTCTTTGAAACGGTGAAAACATCTATCATTTCACAAATAATTCTCCTTCTGGCTTTGATCGGTGTCATTCTGGGAAATTTCCTGATCCGCAGGATTATGAACGTTCGTGTATGAGGTGGAAAAAATGAATTCATTCCTGAATAATCTGATTCCGGTACTCATACTCGCCTCTGCGATTATTGTCATCTTTGGAATAATCGTCGTTTTTCTTGGAGTGCAGCGGATCACCAAATCCCGTACATCAGTAGACCAGCGCGTTCAGGATTTTATTGAGAATAAAGGCGCCGTGGATACTCCCACTTCGCGGTTCAGACTGATCCCCAGGGAACTTTCAGGATCCTTCTTCACGCGCACGATCAAACCAATCCTGCAAAAGACCGTTGATTTCTTCGGTAGGTTCACACCGGCAAATTCGATCGCCAAATCAAACTTCAAATTAAATGTTGCAGGGAATCCTCTTGGAATCCATGCTCAGGAATATTATGGTATTCGTGTCCTCTTTCTCTTCCTGGGTGTAATTATTGCCGTTCTCATAAACTTTGGTAGTGGATTTTCCAGCATCGTGTTAATGATCCTGGGTGGGATCATTATCCTATTCATGCTGATCCTGCCAGTCTATTGGTTGAATTCAAAAGTGAAAGAGCGACAGGATGATTTGCGTCGCAACCTGCCGGATGCACTTGATATGCTATCGGTATGCGCAGCAGCCGGGTTGGGTTTTGACCAATCCCTGAAAAAAATTTGTGAATTCTGGGAAACTCCCCTGAGCAATGAATTCAAGCATGTAATGCAGGATATGGATATTGGCGAAACCCGCGCAGAAGCACTGCACAATATGAGTACGCGAATTGACGTTTCAGAGGTGTCGAGTTTCATTGCCATCATCATTCAAGCCGAAAGTATCGGTATGAGTTTTTCAGATGTGCTTCACAGCCAGGCAAAACAAATGCGAATTCTGCGGCAGTTCCGCGCCAAAGAAATCGCCAACTCACTCCCGGCAAAAATGATCGTGCCTGTCGTCATTTTCATCTTTCCGGCTTTGATCGCCGTGATCATCGCTCCAATCGTCCCCACCCTTATGAACCTCTTTTGAACATCGCAAAGGCATTGAATGGCATCAATAAGGCAGCCAACAAAAAAGGAAGACATCACTCAACCTGAAGCAGAGATTGAAAAAATCTCTCAACAAGTTGAACAAATCGATCTGGAAACAGAATTCCAGAAGATGATGAAGGAATTTCAGCAAGGGGATTGGGTTGCCTGTAAACGAATACTTGATAAACTTGAAAAACAGTATCCGAATGAAAAAAGACTCAAAGAATTCAAAAGTGATTTCGATCTTCAATACACAGTTAGCAGGAATTCAGCAGCAGCCATCAAAGAAAAAAAGAAGATCACTTTCGTTAGTTTGAAGCCAAAACTGAAATCGATCGGCGTCATTGCCAGTAGTGCAGTGATCCTGGCATTGCTCGTATTCATGATATTTGTTCTAATCCAGCAGAAAACACAGAGAGAGAAGATCGACCAGATCAATTCTCTCAGTTCTCAGGTGGAAACGCTTCTGAACTCCAGTCAACCAGAAAAAGCGATGACAATCATTGAAGTGATGCAGGGAATCGATCCAGAAAATGAATCTGTGATCGCGCTTGCCCAACGTACCAATGACTTGCTCATGGTAGAAGAACAATACCAGTCAGTGTTGGAATATATTGAAGCAGGGGATTTTTCACAGGCTAAAGTAACTTTGCAGCAGATCCAAGTGAGAACAGCGAATTATAAAGATGTTGCTTTACTTTTGGATGAAGTAACAAAAAGGGTAGATCTACAGGATGCGTTAAGCGAGGGCGAACAAGCATTTTCTAATGGCGATTGGCAGGTAGCCATTGATAGTCTAGAGTTGGTTATGACTCTCGACCCAACTTACTCTGATCAAGAATTTAAAGACATGTTGTTGAACAGCTATCTTCACCGTATCATTCAGATGTTGGATAGCAGCACTTCAAATATCAGCGATATCGATCTGGCTGAAACATATTACAAGCGAGCCCTGGCCATGATCCCGCAAAGCAAAGCTTATCAATCAGAACGTGAGAATCTTCAAAAGGTCTCGCGCAACCTTTTGGAATTGCAGTATGCACAGACCGCTTATGCCATGGTCGCCGACTCAGCCCAAACCATTGCCACAGTGAATGAATCCCTTTCATACATGAAGAAGGCAGCCAACTTGGACCCGACCAACGCTACCCTTCAAGACGAAGTAAACAAAATGACCATTTACCAGGCGGGGGTTCAGTATTACATCAATATGGATTGGTCCTCTGCCGCTCAACAATTCAGCGCACTTATCGCGATGGACGATGGATACGCAGAAGGAATGGCCAGACAATTGTTATTTGAATCCTATATTGGGCGTGGCGTGCAATTCTATAATATCGGCTTCTATAGCGACGCACGAATACAATTCGAAGCCGCAGAATCGTTGATGTGGGATGAAAACAACATGGCTGATCTGTATATCGCTCGTGTGGAGTTGGGTAGAACTCTCACAAAACTTGAAGACTACAAGAATGCCTCTTCCTATTTCAAGTATGCTGTTGAATCCATTCATTATCTTAACTTTAGTTCCACTGCGTTGGAAGCGGTCGATGGCGTAACCACAGCCATCAATTATCACAACATTGGACAATATGAAAAAGCCTGTGAAGAATTCATTCTGGTACTAAAGGATGACCCCTTCCAGGATCAGGTAGAGATTAAGGGAGATGAAGGTCAATTGCTGGCAGCAATTGCCAAGCAGTATAACTCGAGCGCGCAAATGATCATCAGGGCTAACCTTCTCACCCAGCAGACTGTACTTTCAAGTGATCAAGATCTTGTAATCCCCACATTCAATGATTAGCCAGCATGAGTTTTGGTTACTATAAGGAGAATGCGAAATGTTCACCAATCGTCCGGCCTTAAAACGGGAATCAACTCCAAAGGAAAATGAAAACCAGGAAAACCTGGCTGAGTACGAAAAGGATTTTTACCGTATCAGAGACCTGGTCCAGCGTAGTCTGTTGGCTCAAGCGAATATCGATCTATCGCTGTCGGATCATGAGAAAGTCAAACAGATCATCGAAAAAACTTTCAATGATGTTCTGGAACAGGAAAATATCCTATTCAACTATAATATTCGCCAGAAAATGCTTGACTGGGTAAATTCCGACATTATCGGCTACGGACCAATCGAACCATTATTGAACGATCCGGATATTACCGAGATCATGGTCAACGGGCATGACGAGGTGTTCGTGGAACGGTTTGGCATCATCGAAGACACAAACGTCCACTTCGAAGATGAAGCTCACCTGCGCCGCATAATCGAGAGGATTGTTTCACCTCTGGGAAGGCGTGTGGATGAGACAATGCCGATGGTCGACGCCCGCCTGCCAAGTGGATACCGTGTCAACGCCACCATCCCACCGCTGAGTCTCGATGGACCCATCCTGACCATCCGCAAATTCGCTGTGCGGCCATTCACCGCCCAGGACCTGATCGCGAACAGCACCATGTCGGTGCAATTGGTCAGTTTCCTGAAAGCCTGCGTGGAAGCGAAGATCAACATTGTGATCTCGGGAGGTACGGGTTCCGGAAAAACAACTCTATTGAATGTGCTTTCAGCTTTCATCCCAAGTCATGAACGCATCATCACCATCGAGGATACAGCCGAGCTGCAGCTTCACCAACGCCATGTGGTTCGGTTGGAAAAAAGGCCGCCGAATATTGAAATGAAAGGTGAAATCACCATCCGCCAACTTGTGATCAATTCCCTGCGTATGCGTCCGGACCGCATTGTGGTGGGTGAGTGCCGCGGCGGTGAAGCCCTGGATATGCTCCAGGCCATGAACACCGGCCACGACGGTTCAATGACCACCATCCACTCCAACGGGCCAAGAGACGCCCTGCGCAGGATCGAAACCATGGTTCTGATGGCAGGGATGGACCTGCCGCTTAAAGCCATCCGTGAACAGGTGGCTGCTTCCATCCAATTGGTCGTTCATATCGAACGCCTGCGTGACGGAACCAGGAAGGTCGTCCAGGTTTCAGAAGTCCAGGGAATGGAGAATGAAACGCTCGTGATGCAGGATATCTTCCTGTTTAAGCAAACCGGTATCAAGAACAACATGGTGAGCGGTTCTCTCAAGTCAACCGGATTGAGACCAAAGTTCATGACCAAGATCAACGAGAACAGCATCCTGCTGCCGGAAACGATCTTTGAATAGTCTACTTTTGTGCCAGACAACCAAAATCCCCTTTTTTCTCCAAGGGGATTTTTCATTTCCAGGCATATGACCCAAAAAGGATTAAGTATGACTTGAGGTAGATTGACAATCTTCAGTTACCTCTTTATACTTTTATCTAGACAGTCTAGACAGGAGAATTTATGTTTGAGAAGTGGCAGTTTCAGGAAGCCAAAAACAAATTGAGTGAAGTGGTCAACCGCGCTCTGAAGCTCGGCGCGCAGATCATCACCCGCCGCGGAGAAGAAGTGGCTGTGGTACTCTCATACAGCGACTACCAGAAACTGCAAAAATCTCAATCCAGTCTCTCAGCATTCTTCCACGAGTCACCGCTGGCAGGCCTTGACCTAGAACACAACAATCTGCGTGTCAACAGGCAGGTGCGCTCATGACCTATCTGCTGGATACCTGCATTCTCAATGAGTTGCTCTCACCCTCACCCAACCCGGGATTGATTACATGGCTAGACGCGCAGCCGGAGGAGATGGTATTCATCAGCGTGATAACCCTGGCGGAACTCAAGCAATCCATTGAGAGCGTTGAATCCGGCAAGACCCGTTCACGCATGAACGAATGGCTGATGAATGATCTGCTGGTTCGCTTCTCCGGCCGCATCAACGAGATCGATGCAGAAGTGACTCTCAAATGGGGAGAGATCTCCGCTAAAGCGCACAACCGCGGGCATATGCTTAACCCCATTGACACACTCAATACAGCCATTGCCATGATCTACAGCCATACCCTTGTCACAACGCGTACAGACGCGTTCGATGGTGCGGATGTACGATTGTTCAATCCCTGTGCAAACGAGCGCGGGGCAGAGTAAGCAATCTTCTTTTTTTCGAGGTGATTATGTCAAAAATCAAAGTTATCACAGACAGCGATTCCAGTCTTTCCCCTGAGATCGCAGCCAGTTACGGGATCGATCTCGTTCCCATCACCATCCAGTTTGGTGAGGAAACCTACACAACCAACGTTGATATCGACGATAAGCTACTTTTTGAAAAGATCGATGCTTCGGGCAAACTGCCAACCACCGCAGCTCCGTCCCCCGGGGCTTTTGTCACCGCTTTCACAAAAGCGTTTGAAGAAGGTGCAGATTCCATCATATGCGTTTGCGTGAGCAGCAAGGTAAGCCGCACATTGGAATCTGCAACCCTCGCAGCAGCAGAGTTCCCTGGAAAAAAGATCCATGTGGTTGACACGCTTTACATGTCCCTCGGGCAAGGTTTCATTGTCCTTGCCATTGCTGAAGCATTGGAGAAAGGTGCAACCGAAGAAGAAGCCATCAAGGCAGGTTTGGATATGATTCCTCATCTATCGACGTTCGCTTCATTTAATACATTGAAGTATCTGGTCATGGGCGGACGTGTGAGCAAGCTCTCAGCAGGTATGGCAGGCGCGCTGGATATCCGTCCCCTTCTCACCATGAAAGATGGCAGCCTGCAGGTACTGGAGAAAGTACGCACGCGCAAAGCCGCCATGGATCGTCTGGTCAATCTGATCGTCAATAATATTAAAGATAAAAAGGTTGAGCGAATCGGCATATTCCACATCTGCAATGAAGCAGATGCCAATGTATTGCTTGCTGCGCTCCGTGAACGCCTTGACCTGCCCAAAGATGTCCTTTTCGTTCAGTTCACACCCGGGCTATCCGTCCATGCCGGCGCCGGGATGATTGGTACAGCCTTTTACGCAAAGTAAGAATTGTGGAATGAGAAAAGACCTCCATCATTAAGATGGAGGTCTTCTTTTTAAGCGAGTTTCTGAACCCTACCCACTTTGCCATCCGTCAGCATCACCTTGATACCATGTGGATGCGTTGGACTGTTGGTGAGGATGCGCGCCACCAATCCTTCGGTAAGCTTGCCTGTGGGTTGGTCTTGTTTTAGAACAATCCAAACATGTGAGCCGGGTTGTATCTCACTTCTTTTGGGTATCCGACAGATATCTTCGTTTGTATCTGGCATGGTGGAGTTTATCCTTTAATTGTGGAGAAATTAATTTTGTAAAGCATCTTCGACCGCGCTGTTCAGATCATTAGCTGAAACCACCACTCCATTGACCCAGAATGACGGGGTGGAGTTGACACCCAGTTGATCAGCGAAATCCTCTGCCGTGTTCAGATCAGTTTGATGTTCTCCAGCCGAAAGACAAACCTGAAACTTCCCCTGATCCAATCCCGCATTGCTAGCATAACTGACCAGGTTCTCTATGCTGTAGTAACCTTCATTCTCACCATTCAGATTAATGAAGAGCTCATTACGGTATTCCCAAAATTTTCCCTGATCATTGGCACAATACGATGCGAGAGCCGCGTCCACCGATTCCTGGCCAATGAATGCCATTGGGGAAACCGTGTAATACACGAATCCTTGATCGACGTATTGCGATATGAAATCCTGCTCCATATTCAAAACATAATACTGACACCACGGGCACTGATAATCTGCAAACTCGATGACTTTTACTGGCGCGTTTGGGTCACCCATGGTCATTCCCTGAGTGTAGGTGAAATCCGTTGATGTATTGTTACCTGTGGTCTCTTTCGCTGCATTTGGAGTGTAGGTTGGATAAAAAGTGTAAGTTGGATACGGCGTGCTTTCCCCACCAGATAGTGTCTGTGAAACCAAATCAATTACCTTGCAGGCCGAGAGTACAAAAAACAGGATAATGACAGTCAAAACGAGAAGGGAATTTCTAGTTTTCATGGTTATCCTTTTGAGAATGAAATTTATTGTCAATTATATCCATTTGCTGACAAAGAAAAACCGCCGGATCGAACAAGATCCAGCGGTTTCTTTCTATTCAGCCAATCTCAGCATCACTGATTTGCCCTTCAAGTGATACTTGCCCGTGCTTTCCTTGAGCACTCTGGTGACATGCTTCTCGGAAATATCCACGAGCGTGTGGTCGCGCAGGATGGTGATCGCGCCAATGGCTTTGCCCGGGATGCCCACCTCGCTGGCGATGGCACCGACCACGTCTCCAGGGCGGAGGCCGTTTTGATCACCAAGGTTCATCCAGAGACGCACCATACCGTTCTCTCTGGGTGCTTCGGCATTTCGGTTTCTGCGTTGACCGTGGCTTTCGCGGGCATTCCACTTTTCACGTTCACTGCCGGTCCTGGCGCGTCGTTCTTCCAGTTGTTTGCTGCGCGGTTCGCGGATGGGTTCGTTGAGGTCAACATTTTTTAACTTGCTTTCACCAGCCCTCATCAGGCGGATGGCAGCAACAGCGATCTCGATCGAATTCATACCCAGTTCACCCAGGTGTTCCACCAGCTGGCGTTCGGCGGGGGTTACACCGGCGATTAACTGATCGGAGAGTTTCTTTACAAGACGATCTTCGCGGCAAGCTTCCACCTGTTCAACTGTAGGCAGGTTGGATTCAACGATTTCCTGATGGGTATAGGCTACAACTTCCTTCTTACGGCCGCGTTCACGCGGTGTGAGCAAAGTCATGGCAATACCGCTGCGCCCTGCCCTGCCCGTGCGGCCTATGCGGTGGATGTAATCTTCCGCGTCCTGCGGAAAATCATAATTGATAACATGAGAAACATCTTCAATGTCCAGTCCGCGAGCTGCAACATCGGTGGCGACCAGGAACTTCAAGGAATGCTGTCTGAAGCGGTCCAATACCTGCTCGCGGCGGTTCTGATTGAGGTCGCCGTTCAACACATCAGCCGGGAAGCCCATACCGCTAAGTTGATCGGCCAAATCCTGTGAGCGCACCTTGGTGCGTACAAAGATCAAGCCGCTGTTGATCTCTTCCACTTCCAGCAAGCGGATCAACGCGTTCAATTTGTTCTCTTCACGCACGTTGTAAAAACGTTGTTCCGTTTGCGCGACGGTGATCTGCTGTGGGCTCACCGAGATCTTGTAAGGATCATTCAAGTAACGGTTCGCTAGCTTACGGATGGCTTCAGGCATGGTCGCAGAGAAAAGCGCTATCTGTCGTTCATCCGGTAGTTCTTTGAGGATGGTCTCAACGTCGTCGATGAAACCCATTTCAAGCATTTCATCGGCTTCATCCAACACCAGGCTGTTCACCTGATGCAGGTCGAGGATATTCTGTTTCATAAGATCGATCAGGCGTCCGGGGGTACCCACTACCACATCCACACCACGATTCAAAGCTCGTGTTTGGATGGTATAGGATTGCCCGCCGTAAACAGCCAATATCTTGAAAGGTGTTTCTTGTGCCAGTTGTGAGGCAGCTTCTGCCACCTGTTTGGCCAGTTCACGCGTGGGAGCAAGCACCAGCGCCTGTACTGTATGTTTACCCGCTTCAAGCTTCTGCAGGATCGGCAGCATGAATGCCGCCGTTTTGCCTGTACCGGTCTGCGCCTGCCCGATCACGTCTCTTCCCTTCAACAAAGCCGGGACGGACTCCATCTGGATCGGTGTGGGCTGCGTGAAACCCATTTTCTCTACTGCCTGCAGGAATTGTTCCTGCAAGCCCAATGCTTCGAACGATGAAACCATTTATACTCCTGATCAATACAACAAAAATGCCCGCCGAAACCGGCGAGGCATTTGAACCTATGCGCGATAACTGCTGCGGTGTTTTGCACCAAAAAGAGATTATATCACCGAATTACACGTGGAGTCGGATCAATCGCTTATAATTAACTTACTCTCATAAACACCAAAGGAGTCTTCAATGGTAAAAAGGCTGATTCTTGTCGCGGGAAATATCGGGTCCGGAAAGACCTCATTGACTGAAAGGATCGGCGAACGCCTCGGATATCGTACGGCGTTCGAGTCTGTGGCCGATAACCCCTACCTGCCGGATTTCTACGCCGATATGAAGAAATGGTCCTTCCATCTGCAAATCTTCTTCCTGGGACATCGCGCTGAACAGCATCTAGAAATGTATGAAGACTCCCAATCAGCAATCATCGACCGCAGCATCTATGAGGACGCATACATATTTGTCCGCGCGCTCCATTCGATGGGTAACATCACCGAGCGGGATTACCAGACCTACCGCAGGGTCTTCGATTTGGTGGTCAAGAACCTTCCCACCCCATCGCTTCTCATCTACTTAAAGGCTCCTGTCAGCGTCCTGATGAACCGTATCAATTCCCGCGGCCGTGAGATGGAATCATCCATCTCTGAAGACTATCTGAAGCTGTTGGACTCATTCTATGACGATTGGATCAAGCATTACGACTTGAGTCCGGTATTGACACTGAAAACCGATCATCTCGATTTTGTTCACGAACCCAGGCACCTGGATACTGTTGTCGCCCGCATTCAGGATAAATTGTCTGGAAAAGAAGAGATCAGTTTTCAGTAACATCAAAGTCGGAAACGAAATTGCGAATATCTCCACTTTCTGCAACCTTCGCAGCGCATATCCGTATAACTAGTAGAAAAATTGAACATTGAGGAACGTGTGGGCAATCCTGAACAAGAGTGGCTCGAACAAGCACGCAGGGGTGACGACGATGCGTTTACAAGGTTGGTGGAGACTTATCAAAACCCCGTGTATAACCTTTGCTATCGCATGCTTGGAGAAGGAACTGCCGCCGAAGACGCCGCCCAGGAGACTTTCTGGCGTGCGTATCAGAATCTGAAGCGTTACGATCCCCACCGATCCTTTATCACCTGGCTGCTTTCCATCGCTGCCCACTACTGTATCGATCAACAGAGAAAACGCCGCCTACCCCTCCTCGAATTGGATGAGTTTCCCGATCTTGACCTGATGGATGCATCAATCCCAAACCCCGAGAAAGAAATGGGGCAAAACCAGGAGAAGGAAGCTCTCCATCTATTGGTCAATGAACTCAGTCCGCAAGACAGGGCTACTGTAATTTTGAAATATTGGTATGACTGTTCGGAGGAAGAAATAAGCAATATGCTGTCTTTAACGGTAAGCGCAGTAAAGAGCCGTCTGCATCGTTCACGGCGGCAGCTGGCTGAAATGCTAGCGTCAGGTGAATATCAGTATATGAACGACAGGAGGAGACATGAATCACCAGCCATTTGAAAACTGGATCCTGGACGAAAACCGGCTTTCAGAAACTCAAAAACATGATTTCCTGGAACATCTGGAGAAATGCCCCAGGTGCGCCAGATTGGACAAGAGCTGGAAAGCTGCCCGACGTGAAGTGAAGACCATGCCGATTGTGGCCGCACCTGCGGATTTCAGCAAGCACTTTTCTGCCAGCCTGGTTGAACGACGCAAGGCTCATGAACGTCATCAGGCACGTGTACTCCTCATCAGCCTTGTCTCCTCGGGCATGGCCATTCTCATCACTCTGGGGGTTTTCCTCCTGCCCCAAACTTCCATGCTCTCGATGATGATCACCATGCTCACAGGCGTTTTGCAGGCGATGAACTTGATCTCCCAACTCTGGATCTTTTTGACAAGCCTTCTAAAGGCCGCACCCACCAGTTTCTTGATCAGTGTTGGAGTGTTGGTTTCTCTGCTCGTTAGTATGCTCTCTGTGATCTGGGCTTTCTCATTTTACAGAATCACAATGAAAGGAATGCAAATCACTCATGAAAACTAGCATTCGAATCCTCACACTCTTATCGGTCCTGGCTATCGCCCTCCTAATCGCCGTCCCTGTGTTCGCGGAATCACACTTACCTCAGACCGGTACGACCTATCAGGGTGACAAACTGATCATCGCAGACACCTTCCGCATGGTGGATGGCGACATTCTGAACGGCAATCTTGTTGTCATTGGCAGCACAGTCTCCATAGCGAGGACCGCGCAAGTGAATGGGGATATCGTTATCATTGGCGGCACGCTTACCACGCAAGGAACCATCACCGGCAACATGGTCATCATTGGCGGTGCAGTCACACTCGAAGACACAGCCGTAGTCAATGGTGACATCGTGTCCACTGGCGCGACCCTCAAACAATCCCCCCTGGCGCAAGTTTCCGGCAGCATCACCGAACAGACGCCAGCCGAATGGAGTTTTGGCGACCAGACCATTCTGGGATTCCCCTTCAAGACCAGCAGTGAGTACCTCACCAGGTTCCTCACCGCCTGTCTGGAAGCACTTGGCCTGGCTGTATTGGCCGTGATCGTTGGGCTGTTCTTGCCCGACCAGACCAAACGTGTCAGCGATACGATCGTGCGAGAACCCCTGGTGACCGGCGGGGTTGGCCTCCTGACCATCTTCTGCGCACCCATCGCAATGGTGCTCATCACCATCACCATCATCCTTATTCCCATCACCGTGCTGGCTACCATTGTGCTTGCTTTGGCAATCCTCTACGGCTGGATCGCAGTTGGCAACGAGATCGGTGAACGCATTGGCAGACTCTTCCACGTTGAATGGCCTGTTCCTGTGGCCAGCGGCATCGGCGTGCTTCTCACCAGTCTGGTGGTTGGCACCATGAACCTGCTCCCCTGCCTGGGATGGATCGTTGGTTTTATCATCATCATCCTTGGATTGGGCGCTGTCGTCTCAAGCCGCTTTGGCTCCTCCAAATATGCCAACAAGTTGGCCCAGGCTGTTCTTCCCATTGTTCCAGCTGCGGCACCCGCTCCTGTGCAACCCGCTGCTCCAGTCGCGCCCACCTCTGAGCCGACCGAGACCAAGAAGAAAGCGACCACGAATAAGTAATCACCGGGATAATTAAATTCTCTGGTGAAGGAGAAAGATATGAAGATCAGACCCATACACGCATTATGTATCACCCTCGCGGCGCTTATCCTACTGGGATGTTCCCTGACCGTGAATGTACCCACAGTGGACACCACCGTGACTCGCGTGTTCGAGATCTCAGAACCCATCCCTGCCAACACCAACATGTCGAATGTTGAGATCGAAATGGGTGCCGGCAGATTGGCCATCACCCCAGGTGCTGAAAATCTGGTCGAAGGTACCGTTAACTATAACGTGACCGAATGGACTCCCAGCCTGTCGCAGATATCAAACGGCGTTCTGATCTCTCAGGAACACACCGCCAATGTTGGCATCCCTGATGACACTGTGATTAATGACTGGGACCTTAAACTTGGGCAGACTCCCATCGACCTCAAAATCTCTGCTGGGGCTTATGAAGGCACCATCGATCTCTCCGGTCTTTCGATCACCAACCTGGAAGTGAATGACGGAGCCAGCAAAGCCAGCATTCGTTTCGATTCGCTCAATTCGGTGCAAATGCAGCGTCTGACCTACTCCACCGGTGCCTCACAGGTCGAGCTTATCGGTCTCGCGAACGCGAATGTGTCAGACGTCACCTTCGACAGCGGCGCAGGCAGCTACACTCTTGATTTTACCGGCGAGCTCCAGCAGGATATGGATGTGCACATCGCCTCCGGTATGAGTGATACGCGGATTGTTGTGCCTGAGAACACCCATGTCATTGTGGAGATCACCGGCGGGTTGTCGAATGTAAATCCATCTGGCACCTGGACGATCAACGGCTCCACCTACACCGCCGGGTCAGGCAGTCCGGTGATCCACATCTACGTGGAAATGGCCATGGGCAACCTCACCCTGGAACAAAAGTAGACCGCATTTCAATCTCAAAGACTTCTCCACACGGAGAAGTCTTTTTGTTTGTGAACCCATCCCTTGCAGCTTACAAATGCTTGGCGTATAGTTAATAGCATGTCAGACAAAACGACGATCGTACACGCGAATCCACCACCCTTCCTTAAAGTAAAGGGATCACACCGAGAAGTTGGGCGCCAAATGGGCGAAGCCTTTCGTCCGCTCATCGTGCACAGCGTTGAGAACGCACGTCAATTGGTTGAATCAGCATACGATAACCTTCAGCTCACCTGGGACTCAGCCCAGATCCAGGCCAAGAAGTATATGCCTTTTGCCCAGGAACGATATCCCAAGTATGTGGAAGAGATCATGGGCATGGCTGAAGGTGCAAACGTCAATTACACCGACCTGGCCGTGGTCAACGGTTTGGAGGCGGTCACCACCGACGCCCTGCACCTGACAAAATGTACCAGTCTGGCCGTGAATGAAGCCAACACCTCCGATGGACATGTGTTGGTGGCGCACAATGAAGATTGGCTGCCGGATGATGAACCGGATGTTTACATCGTGCAGGTGGAAACCGATGATGAACCCCCCTTCGTAGCCATGAGCTACGGTGGCTTGCTGCCAAACGTTGGATTCAACGCCTCCGGCATCGCCCAATGCTGTGATACGGTCTACCCCTCAGATACCCGTATCGGCATCCCACGTGTGATCGTTTCACGTGCTGTCCTTGGTGCAAAAACCATCGGTCAGGCCTTTCGCCAGACCATTATGCCTCTGCGTGCAGCCGGTTACAGTCATTTGATCGCCCATGAGAGCGGTGAGCTTTACAACGTGGAGGTCTCCGCACGCGATTTTGATATCCTTTACGGCGATGACGGCATACTGGCCCATACGAATCACTACCTGTCTCCAAAGATGAAAGAGATAGAAAGCGAATCGGATGAACTCATCCATACACGTGTTCGTTATATGAGGGCTCTGCGTCTATTGAAACAAAACAAGAAACACTCCATTAAAACCCTGCAAACGATCCTGCAAGATCACGTCAATTACCCTGATTCGATCTGCAACCACTCCATCTTCGACCTGGATCCATTGGATCGCGAAAAAACCATTGTCAGCATGATAATGGACATCACCACCCACCAGATGGTGGTGGCCTGGGGAAACCCTTGTAAGAATAACTACCAGCATTTCACGATCGAAATCTGATTGGAATTGCTGATTCTCTCTGTATGCAAAGTCCTTTCACTCGATGAATGATCAAACAATCACGCTGATTATTGTGCTCGTCACCTATGTGGGTGTGGCACTTGGATTTCTGCCCCGGTTGCGCGCGGATCGTACAACGATCGCATTGATCGGTGTAGGCGTGCTGCTTCTCTTTAAACAGGTAACTCTCAGCGATATCCCCGGCTTTTTGGACATCGATACCCTTGTCCTGCTCTTCAGCATGATGGTCATTAACGCCAACTTGCGTCTGGCCGGATTCTTCAAACTGACCGGGGTCTACCTGCTCAGACTCACCCGCAAGCCGCGAATCTTTCTGCTCATCGAAGTGGTTGTTGTAGGCGTCCTCAGCGCGTTGTTTCTCAACGACACCATCTGCATCATGTTCACGCCCTTCCTGTTGGCACTCCTGATGGCAATCGACCGCAACCCAATTCCTTACTTGATCGCTCTCGCCACCGCAGCAAATATTGGATCGATAGCCACATTAACCGGCAATCCCCAAAATATGATCATCGGCTCCATATCAGGCATCACCTATACGAATTTTCTCCTAACCCTGGCACCTATCGCTTTTATCTGCCTTGGTACGATCTGGATTGTCTTGGTGTTGATGTACCGGCGTGAATTTGACCGCACCAATTTCTTCACCATTCCCCCGACTGAAGAAGTTCGCTATTACAAACCACTATTGCTGAAATCACTGATCACTGTTGCCGCGATGTTGATCGCCTTCCTTGCGGGTGTACCGGTGGCGTTGGCCGCCTTCCTCGCTGCCTGTGTGTTGATGATCACCCGCCGTATCAAACCGGAGAAGATCTTTGACGGCATCGATTGGGGCATCCTGGCATTTTTCTCAGCTCTCTTCATCATCACAGGTGCCCTGGACAAGAACAACGTCACAACCATGCTGCTCAACAACCTCAATGTATCAGGTCATACAACCGCGTTGAACCTCTCGCTCATCACTGTTGCCTTAAGCAACCTTGTCTCGAATGTTCCCGCGGTGATGCTGCTTAAACCTCTCGTTTCAGCCATGCCAAATGCCACGGCCGGCTGGTATACTCTCGCGGCAGCTTCCACGCTGGCAGGGAACCTGACCCTCCTGGGCTCGGTTGCCAACCTAATTGTAGCGGAATCGGCGAAGAGGCGTAAAGTTGTATTGTCCTTTTGGGAATACACCAAATCAGGTCTGATCATCACCCTGCTCACACTGGTGATCAGCACTGCCTGGATCACGTTATTTATCTGGAAGTAGATCGGGGTTACTCCCCACCCTGGTACAATCCCATTTCGTTGATGGCTTTATAAACTGCTTCACGCAGGTAGTAGCGGTATCCTTGCCCGGCATAGATCCTTTGTCTGATCTGGTGCGAGGAGATTTCCAGGATCGGGGCTTCAACGATCAATGCTTTATCCTTGATTCCAGGCAGCAGGACCTCGAGCGAATCCAGGTCCACCTGATCGGCGTGACGGCGCATGACGCCGATCCCGTCGCAGGTCTGTACGAAATCTCTGGGTTTATTCCAGGTGGGCAGGTCGTGCAACGAATCACCACCCATCAGGTAGAATAGCTGCGAGCCGGGATTTTGCCGCTTGAGGATGTTGACAGTATCAATAGCGAAATGCGGACCCGGCCGGTCGATATCCACCCGCGAAAGTTCGAAAGCTGGATTGCCCTCGATGGCGATCTTGACTAGGTCAACGCGCGACTCGATGGGGCTGATATTCACATAACGTTTATGAGGTGGATTATCGGCGACAACCCAAAGCAGCTTATCCAGGTTGAGCTGAGTGCGGCATTCTTCTGCCAGAATGAGATGCCCCACATGGGGAGGGTCAAAGGTGCCGCCAAAGATTCCAATGCGCATTTTCGCTCCGCTCAATCCTGCCACTCAAGCTCGAACTCACCGATGAAGATCGAATCGCCCTCACTGACGCCTTCCTTGCGCAGAGCGTCATCGATCCCGAGCTTTTCCAATAATCTTTGGAAGCGCCTGCGCGAACCGTCGTGCTCCCAATACGTCATGGCAGCCGCACGCTCGATGGACGTGCCCTTGATGCGCCAACCGCTGCCTTCACGTATGATCGTAAAATCGCGCGGGTCGGCTTCAGGCTTGTAGACAGGGATTTCAGGTTCCACCGGTTCATCTTCAACCGTTTGCAGCAACTGATGTGCTTTCCAAAGTACCGGCATCAGGTTTTCATGCGTCGCGGCAGATATCTCGATGGGATGATAACCAAATTTCTCCAACTTTTTCTTGATCCCCTGCCAGCGTTCCCGCACGTCAGGCAGGTCCATCTTATTGAACACCACCACTTGCGGCTTCTTTGCCAGTTTTGGATCAAAGAGGGCCAATTCTGAGTTGATCTGAGAAAAATCCGCCAGCGGATCATCTGCCAAACCATTCAGCACATGGATCAATACTCTTGTGCGCTGGATATGTTTAAGAAAATTAAAGCCAAGACCGACGCCGTCGTGGGCTCCTTCAATGAGACCCGGGATATCAGCCAGGATGAGAGAATTGTCTTCATCCAAATTTGCCACGCCCAGGTTGGGTTCCAATGTCGTGAACGGGTAATCTGCGATCTTGGGAACTGCATTGGTGACCGCTGCCAGGAAACTGGACTTACCCGCGTTCGGCACACCCACGATCCCCACATCGGCCAGTAGTTTCAACTCCAGGCGCAGGAACCTTTCCTGCGGCGGTTCCCCCTTTTCTGCGGTACGCGGTGCCTGGTTCCGTGAGGTAGCAAAATGCTGGTTGCCCAATCCACCCCGTCCACCCTTGCATATGGTCAACTTCTGCTGCTGCTCAACAAGGTCACCCAGCAACTCCCCACTGACATCATCAAAGATCAGCGTGCCAGGAGGAACTGGAACGATGAGGTTCGCGGCGGATTTGCCGGTGCAATTACTGGCTCCCCCGTTGGCGCCATCATCGGCAATATACTTATGTTTGTATCTGAAGCTCTGCAGCGTGTTCAGCGTGGGTACGACTTCAAAGATCACGTCCCCGCCCCTGCCGCCGTCTCCACCGTCAGGGCCGCCGCGCGGACGATATTTCTCTCGGTGGAAATGTACCATCCCCGCTCCGCCGCGCCCGGATCTGACGTAGATTTTTGCTTCATCAATGAACATCGGAACCACTTTCGAAAAAAGATCAGGAATCAGGTTCTCACTGTCATTCAACAGTTTACACCCAATTCCTGATCTGTCAGCACTTAACTATTTCTTGGCGAACTTTTCCTTGAGGATCTCTTCAAGGGTTGGTTTGCCAATCTCCTGCAGTTCATAACCAACACGCTGCATGGGTTTGTTGACCTTGATGATGCGGGTCAGGTCGATGGGGGTGGCAGAGACTACCAGGTCGACATCAGCCTTGTTGATGGTCTTTTCAAGGTCCTTCACCATCTTGTCGCCGTAGCCCATGGCAGGCAGGATCTTGCCGGTGTTGGGATACTTGACATAGGTGTCGTGGATCGAACCCACAGCGAACGGACGCGGGTCGACAATTTCGCCTGCGCCGAAACGCTTGGCAGCAACCCAACCAGCGCCGTAGGCCATCTCACCGTGAGTGAGGGTCGGACCGTCTTCGATGACCAGGATGCGTTTGCCGCGGATGGCCTCGGGGTCGTCAACAAACAGCGGGGAAGCGCCTTCGATGACGATGGCTTTCGGGTTGAGGTCGTGAATGGTATTGCGGACTTCGATCACCTTGGCGGGATCGGCGGTATCGACCTTGTTGATGACGAACACATCAGCCATGCGCACGTTGGTCTCACCGGGATGATAGGCCTTTTCGTGGCCGGGGCGGTGCGGATCGACGACAACAATGTTGAGGTCGGATTTGTAGAACGGGAAGTCGTTGTTGCCGCCGTCCCACAGGACAATGTCAACTTCCTTCTCAGCTTCGCGGAGGATGGCTTCGTAGTCAACGCCGGCATAGACGATCACGCCGTGGTCAAGATGCGGTTCATATTCCTCGCGCTCTTCAATGGTGCATTCGTGCTTGTCGAGGTCTTTGTACGACGCAAAGCGCTGCACCTTCTGTTTGACAAGGTCACCGTAGGGCATGGGATGGCGGATGGCAGCCACTTTGTAGCCCATCTTGGTGAGGATGTCAGCGACGCGGCGGGTGGTCTGGCTCTTGCCGGAACCGGTGCGCACGGCGCAGATGGAAACGACCGGCTTGGTTGATTTCACCTGGGTGGTGTTGAGGCCCATCAGTCTGAAGTCAGCGCCGGCGGCATTAACGATGGATGCCTTGTGCATGACAACTTCGTGTGGAACATCACTGTAGGCAAAGACGACTTGCTCCACCTTGAGGTCCTTGATAAGTTTGACAAGGTCGCTTTCGGGATAGATGGGGATGCCTTTGGGATAAAGTGTTCCCGCCAGGGCGGCTGGATACTTTCTGCCTTCAATGTTGGGGATCTGCGTGGCGGTGAATGCGACTACCTCATAATCCTTGTTGTCGCGAAAGAAAACGTTGAAGTTATGGAAATCGCGTCCTGCTGCTCCCATGATTAGGGTACGAATTGCGGTCATACTGTGCTTTTCTCCTTTTTGCGTCATTTGGTTTACAAGACAATTTTCACATCGCTTGTGGGGCTGTGATGCCCAGTAACGCCAAACTGTTCGCGATCGCCTGGCGGGCTGCAGCGACCAACCTTAAGCGCATGTTGCGCACCGGTTCTTCAGCCTGCAAGACAGGACATTGTGTATAGAAATCGTTAAAGGTCTGTGCCAGTTCAAATGCCATGTTCGAGATGACAAGCGGTTTCAAATCTCTGGCGGCTTTCTGCACCTCTGTGGGGATGCGGCTGATGAGATCGACAAGAGCCACTTCCGCTTCAGTCAGAGGGTAGTCAGGCAGCAACGATGAAGGTATTGTACCACCAGCTTTCTTTAATATGCTATTGGCGCGCACGTTTGCGTACTGGATGTATGGCGCGGCCTGACCGTTAAAATCCATGGCGGTCTCCCAATCGAAGGTCACCACCTTGGTACTTTCACGCGACAGCATGGGGTATTTAATGGCTCCAATACCCACAGCCTGTGCTACTTTGCGTTTTTGCTCCTCAGAAAGGTCAGGGTTCTTTTCACGCACCACCTCAAGAGCACGCTGTGTGGCTTCTTCTATAAGGTCTTCGAGCAGTACTACCGTGCCATCGCGCGAAGCCATGACCACGTTGCCCGGTAGGTTCACCAGTTCATACGAGGCATGCTGGCAATTGACCGCCCACGGATAGCCGGCCAGTTCCAGTGTCTTGAAGACCTGCAGGAAATGCAAAGATTGACGCACATCCACGACATAGAGAGAACGGTTGAGCTTCGGATAATCAGTGAACTTCTGGCGTGCCAGGGCAAGGTCTTCGGTGGCATAAAGAGCGGTGCTATCTGAGCGCAGGACCACAAAGACATGGTACTTCTCGCTCTTCAAACCAAGTTTCTCGTCCAACTTGACCACCACTGCCCCTCCGCATGGCCGTTCATCGTCAGCGATACCGGATTTGATCAGGTCGTTGACCATCTCCTTGCCCGGATCTTCGAACATGGAGTTGAAATAATACTTGTCAAAACGGATACCCAGCAGGTCGTAGATCTGGTTGAAACCATCCAGTGACCACTGGCGCGTTTCCTTCCAGAGTTCGATAATTTCCGGGTCGCGTTTATCCCAGCGCACGTAGAGCTCGCGAATCTCGCTCTCCAATTCAGGGTTCTCTGCCAGACGGCTGACTGCCTCTGCATAGATTGTGCCCATCCACTTGGTAACGTTCTTATCAGGCTTTTCGCCCTTGTGATATTTGTTGTAGTTCCACAGCCACTTGATGACGTGCAATCCCATATCACCCGGGTAGTTCGCACGCACCACATCGTAGCCGGCGAAATCCAGGATGCGCGCCAGTACATCGCCCAAAATGGCGCTGCGCAAATGCCCTACATGGAACGCTTTGTGCGTGTTCGGGTGCGAAAACTCGATCATCCATTGCTGGTTGTTGGAGGTGCTGCGGCCGAAGTCATCCCCTTGCTCGATCACAGTATCAACAACGCGCTGCATGTATTCCTGACTGGAAAAATACAGGTTCAGGTAGCCGTTAACAGCTTCCACCTTGGAAAAACCCCTTGAACCTTTTAGTACCTCTGCCAGGTCATTCGTAATTTTGCGGGCGCGTTCATTGACGTTCCCCTTCTCTGCGCCAAACGATTTTGCTGCCAGTTGAAAGAACGAAAGCGATATCCCCCATTGCCCACTGAAAGGAATCCAACTCCAGCGGAACTCGGGCTCAGGAAAGTTATTCTCACCGCAATACCTGCGGATCTTTTCTTCCACCTTGCTCTGTTCTGCTTCAAACATGGCGGTCCTCTCAATTGTCTTACAGCGCAAGATTATACCATATGCGGATTCTTATGCCGTTTAAAAGGCAAAAGCGGGAGAATACTCCCGCTTGCTTGCTTCAAACGTGAAGAAACTACTTGACCGTGGCCAGGCGTTTCATCAAACGACTCTTGCGGCGGGCAGCGTTGTTCTTGTGAATGACACCCTTCTGGGCGGCTTTGTCGAGCGCACTGATGGCTTCAAGAGTGGCGGCTTTTGCTTTTTCTGCATCCTTCTCACCGATCGCCGTGCGGGCCTTGGCCACAAAGGTACGAGCCTTGCCGCGGTAGATGCGGTTGCGGACACGCCGCTTTTCGTTCTGTTTGTTGCGTTTTATTGCAGACTTGATGTTAGCCAACTTGTTACTCCTAATAAGAAAACAGTGCGAGGGTCGAGGGTAAGCACTGTTCGGATGGCGTCAGAATTCTACTCCAGCCCACCCGATTTGTCCAGATGGAATCTCAACCCTGCACTGTCTGTGGTTTCTACTTGTCCTGCAGCGCAGCCACGCCAGGCAGTTCCAGACCTTCAAGCATTTCCAGGGAGGCTCCGCCGCCGGTGGAGATGTGGGTGATCTTCTCGGCCAGGCCTGATTGCTGGATAGCAGCCACCGAATCGCCGCCACCGATGATGCTCACGGCATTGCTGTCAGCCACAGCATGAGCGATGCCATAAGTGCCTTCTGCGAACCGGGGCATCTCGAAGACACCCATCGGTCCGTTCCAAACCACTGTGCCGGCTTCTGCGATGACCTTTCCGTAAGATTTGACGGTTTCCGGACCGATATCCAAGATACGCCAACCATCGGGTACGGGACCGACAGCCATGGTTTTTATAGCGGCTTCGGGATCGAATTTGTCACCCAGGACAACGTCCACAGGCAAGCGCAGTTTCTGGCCGCCTTCTTTGAGCAATTCTTTGGCCGTCTCGAGTGCTTCATCTTCCACAAGCGAATCCGCCACGGGGTATCCCTGGGCTTTGAAGAAAGTATTTGCCATACCGCCGCCGATCAGGATAGAATCGGCTTTTTTCAAGAGGTTCTTGATGACGCCGATCTTGTCGCTGATCTTGGCCCCGCCCATGATGGTAACGAAGGGGCGTTTGGGATCGGCAATCGCCTGGCCCAGATACTGGATCTCTTTTTCCATCAAAAAGCCAGCCACGCCCGGCAGGAAATGGGTCACACCTTCGGTGGAAGCGTGGGCGCGGTGAGCGGTGCCAAAGGCATCGTTCACGTACAGATCTGCAAGCGAGGCCAATTGTTTGGCCATGCCCATGTCATTGGCTTCTTCTTCAGCGTGGAAGCGGGTATTCTCGAGCACAAGCACTTCGCCCGGCTTGAGCGCTTTGGCAGCAGCCTCGGCTTCGGGACCGATGCAGTCGTTGGCAAAGGCAACCGGTTTCTTCATCAGGCTAGACAGGTAATCAGCCACAGGTTTGAGAGAGAACTTGGCTTCCGGTCCTCCCTTGGGGCGGCCAAGATGAGAACAAAGAATGACTGCTGCATTGTTCTTGACCAGGTATTCGATCGTCGGCAGCGCCGCGCGGATGCGGGTATCGTCGCCAACCACGCCGTCTTTGGTGGGTACATTGAAATCGACACGGACGAGAACCTTCTTGCCATTTACATCGATGTCTCTGATTGTTTTTTTACTGAACATGGATACCTCCCGGTTTATATGGCACATGATGCGCAACCGTTACCTTGAGAAGGTTCGATCACGCATCATGTCAAGAATCAGTACTGCAGAAGGGATTACAGGCTCTTGCTGATCAATGCAGCCAGATCGGAAGTGCGGCAGGAGTAACCCCATTCATTGTCGTACCAGGTCACGACCTTCACCAGCGTGCCGTCCATGACCATGGTATTCGGCAGGTCAACGATGGAGGAGCGGGAATCGCCCTTGAAGTCCATGGAAACCAAAGGATCGCCGTATTCACCGGTGGTGACACCCAGAATACCCTTGAGAGCGCCGTTGGAGGCTTCAATGAAGGTCGCATTGATTTCTTCCTTGGTGGTCGGTTTTTCCACGTTGGCAACAAAATCAACGATGGAGACTGTGGGGGTAGGAACGCGTAGGCTAAAGCCATCGAATTTACCCTTCAGCTCGGGGATGACCAGAGCGACTGCCTTGGCAGCACCGGTGGTGGTGGGGATGATATTCTGACCGGCTGAGCGGGAGCGGCGCATTTCCTTCTTGTGACCCTGGTCGAGGATGACCTGGTCATTGGTGTAGGAATGGATGGTGGTCATGACGCCATGAATGATGCCGAACTTCTCATGCACGATCTTGGCGGCAGGAGCCAGACAGTTGGTGGTGCAGGAGGCATTGGAGATCACATGATGCTTGGCAGGATCGTACTTGCCTTCGTTGACGCCCAATACAACGGTCAGATCCTCGTTCTTGGCAGGAGCTGTGATGATAACCTTCTTGGCACCGCCTTTTTCGATATGAACACGGGCACCGGGTTTTCCCTTGGCGGGGTCGCCGGCTGCATCGGTGAACAGACCGGTGGATTCGATCACGATATCGACGCCCAGGTCCTTCCAAGGCAGCGCAGCGGGATCTTTTTCAGCGAAGACCTTGATCGCCTTGCCATTGACAGTCAGAACGCCATCGCCGGCTTCAACAGTACCGGGGAAGATGCCGTAGTTCGTGTCATATTTGAACAGGTGAGCATTGGTCTTGGTGTCAAAAAGGTCGTTGATTGCAACGACTTCAAGTTCACTGCCGTGGAATTCCAGGATTGCTTTCAAAACCTGGCGTCCGATACGGCCAAATCCGTTAATACCAACTTTTACTGCCATAAAAACCTCCTTGAATGATCACTAAGATTTTACCATGTCTAGACATGGCTGGTATTCAGTTTTACAGTGATGAGGAATCTTCTTTGGAACCCAACGGACCTGTTTTCTCGAGGAGCAGATCCATCAGAGTTTTCGCAAGTTTTGCCGAATCGTGGCGTCCCGGAGTCTTCGCATCTGCCAGATCTGCCTGAAAGATCGGGTATCCTGATTCTCTCAACGGATTTAATTTTACCCACTGGATATCCTCAGGTAAACAACCAAAATATTGATTGTTGCACACCACAAGGTCGAATATATGTGCACCGATCTGTTGATCCAGCACTTCCACGTGGTCTTCCACGGTGTAATCATCAGTTTCCCCTGGCTGCGTGGAGATGTTGCTCACGTAGAACTTATAAGCCCGGCTGGCCCGCAGGGCATCCACCAGGTCAGGTACCAGCAGGTTGGCCACCAGGCTGGTGTACAGGCTGCCTGGGCCGACGATGATCAGGTCCGCGCTCAGAATGGCCTGGATGGTAGGCGGGAAAGCCGCGGGGTTGCCCGGTTCGATCCATAAACGGCGTATGCGGCCACCGATTTTGGGGATCTGGCTCTCACCCTTGATGCGTACTTCAACGTTCTTGTCTGGCAAGCGCACGTCTGCCACCAGGCATACGTTGTGCAGTGTGGATGGCAACACCTGCCCCTGCACTGTCAGCACTTTACCCATTTCGACAATGGCGTCTTCAAAACTACCGGTCAGTTCAGTAAGAGCAGAAATAAGTAGATTGCCCAGCGAGTGACCGTTCAGCCCCATATTGGCGGCAAAACGGTACTGGAAGAGCTGTGTGATCAATTCCTCATCGTTTGAGAGGGCTGCCAGGCAGCTGCGAATGTCTCCCGGCGGCAAGATACCGATGGATTTACGGATCTCGCCTGAGGAACCGCCGTCATCGGCCACTGTGACAATCGCGGTGATATTGCGCGAGTATTCTTTGAGCCCGCGCAGTAGAGCAGAAAGCCCTGTACCACCACCGATGACTACAATGCGCGGTCCCCGTTCGCGCCTGCGGTATTCTGCCACTGTATCGATAACGTCCCGGCCGGGGGTCATGAATGGCTTAAGCAACGTGCGGTTGAGCTTGATGATTCCGAGCGCCACCAACCCCACGCCGATGGAGCCAAAAATCAACGCCCTGAGGGTGCGATCAAGAAAACGCAGCGACAGAAATGAAATGACCGGCAGCCACCAGGTGGAGGGTGCCGTGCGGTAGATATCCAGAATTAGTAAAGCCAGACCGACAGCGAGGAAAGTTGTCCCTAACAAAATAACCAGAACCCAGCGCTTCACCCCAATCCCGGGCACAAACCAGCGCAGGGTCCTGTAGATGACCTGATAAGCTCTCTGCAAATATCTTTTACGCGAAGGGCGCATATTCCATGTATCATAGCAGTCTTTGCGGATGTCGTCAAACATATTTCTCTCATGCTATAATTGCGCTGATGAAAATATTCATAGCTGTGGACATTGGCGGTACGCAGATTCGGGCGGCAGTCTATCCTGAAGACAGCACCACTCCCCTCATCCAAAAAAAGATCAAAACCCAGGGTGACAACAAAATTCCGCTGGAGAGGCTGTTTGGTCTACTCAAGGAGATCTGGCCGCAGGAGGGCGACGTTCAATCGATCGCCATCGCTGCTCCCGGTTACCTGGATCCCGAAGCAGGGATCGTCATCTCTGCGCCCAATATCCCCGGCTGGCAGAACCTGCCAATCTCAGAACGTCTGCGTGCTGAGTTCGGTGTGCCTGTATACCTTGGCAATGATGCCAACCTGGCCGCACTCGGCGAATTGAAGTTCGGCGCAGGTCAAGGCCACAGTGATCTGCTTTACCTCACAATCAGCACCGGCATCGGCGGGGGCATCATCATCAACAAGAAGGTTGTAGCAGGTGTGCACGGCATGGCCGGCGAACTGGGTCACGTGGTAGCCATCCCCGATGGGCCGATGTGCAGTTGCGGGAAACGCGGCCATATCGAAGCCGTTTCATCAGGCACCGGAATTGCCAGCTATGTCAAGGAAAAGGTAAAGGAAGGTGTTCCTTCAGTCTTTACCCTGGGGTCAAACCCCTCTGCCAAAGAGATCTCAGTAGCTGCTGAAAACGGCGACGCTCTCTCGCGCGAAGCTTTTGATCGAGCCGGATACTATCTGGGTCAAACCATCGCAGACTGGCTGCACATGCTCAACCCATCCATCCTTATTATGGGCGGCGGCGTTTCGCGCAGTGGCGACCTGCTGATGAAACCCCTCCTCGCTTCGCTTGAAGAGCACATCATTTCGAAGGAATACATCGATACACTACAGATTGTCCCGGCTGCGCTGGGTGATGACGCGGGTCTGCTGGGCGCCCTGGCGCTTTCTCTCGAAAAGTAATCAATATTTGTCTTATCGCTGCGCAACCTGCTTCCTTTGAGCGGGTTGTTTGTTTCCTCATGGTATAATACTTAGACACGTCACAATAATAAAGAAGAATGCTAAGTTACTGAAGTAAGCTAGTACATCACCTTATTCCCCAGAAGGAGGTACGCGATGAAAGTGCTAAACTTACCAGGGCCAATGGCAAAGAGTCTCATAGATCGTGATCGGGCGGTGATTTCACCGTCATATCCAAGGGGTTATCCTTTTGTCATGGATCACGGACGAGGTGTTGAGGTTTGGGATGTAGACGGCAACCGATTCCTTGATTTTGCTGCCGGTATCGCAGTTGCATCCACAGGGCACAGTCACCCTGCTGTTGTAAAAGCCATACAGGAACAGGCTGAAAAGTTCATTCACATCTCTTCCGATTTTTACCACACCAAATGGATCGAGTTAGCTGAATACCTTGACCGGATAGCGCCTTTTGCTGAAGACGCAGTCTGCTTTATGACCAATTCAGGCACTGAAAGTGTTGAAGCCGCCATCAAACTTGCCAGGTTCTCCACCGGCAGGTCGCAATTCATCGGCTTCCTGGGTGGGTTCCATGGCCGCACCATGGGCGCGGTCACTTTCACTGCCAGCAAACCTGTATATCACCGGGGATTCTTCCCGTTAATGAGCGGCGTGACCCACGTTCCCTTCCCTGATCCCTACCGTCCCATCATCCAGGCTCGACCTGGCGAAGACGAAGGGACCGCTGTCCTGCGTTATCTTGAAGAAGAGATCTTCGGACGTATTATCCCCTCGGATGAAGTAGCCGGTATCATCGTCGAACCCATCCAGGGTGAAGGCGGGTACATTGTACCTCCTGATTCATTCTTCCCCCATCTACGTGAGTTGTGCACCAAACACGGCATTCTGTTGATCGCTGATGAAGTACAGGCGGGCGTCGGACGCACTGGCAAGTGGTGGTCCATCCAGCAATTCGGGGTTGAACCCGATATCGTGACCTGTGCCAAGGGTATCGCCTCCGGTATGCCAATCGGTGCCATGATCGCACGCAAGAGTGTGATGACCTGGCCGAAGGGTTCACACGGCAACACCTACGGCGGCAATCCCATCGCTTGCGCTGCAGCGCTGGCCACCCTCGGTCTGATCGAGGATGAGTTCATGACCAATGCGGGCGAGGTTGGCAATTACGTTCTCGACCGTCTCTATGAAATGCAGGAAAACCATCCTTCGATGGGCTGTGTGCGCGGTATCGGCTTGATGATCGGCATCGAATTTATCAAGGACCAGGCCACCAAGGAACCCGCTCCTGAGATCCGCAATAAGATCGAAGACCTGGCTTTCGAACGTGGTCTTCTCACCCTGGGCTGCGGGCGCAGCACGCTGCGTATTTCCCCTCCTCTCTGCATCACCGAAGCGGAAGCGGATGAAGGCCTCGAAATCCTCGAAGAGGCAATCTCACTCGCCGAAGAAATGGAAATGTATGAGAAAAAGGCCGAGGTGGACGCCGCCAAGGAATAATGTTCATGCTGCCTGATTTTCGTGTCCGCCAGCGGGACTATTTGCTTGAAATCTCCCGCGCATTGACGCAGGAACTCGACCTCGACAAGCTCCTCGAACGCATCCTCCAGATCTCCATCGAGATGCTTGCCGGTCAGGCAGGATTGATCGCTCTACGCTCCAAATCGCAGGGTTGGCAGACCCGGGTTTCTTATGGTCTGCCCCCTGCTTTTTTACAGTACCTAGAAAGCCAGTTCCAGCAGATCCCCGATGACGGCAACAGGGAGAATGTTGAGATCGCGGTCATCAACCGCCTGTTGGGGTTCTTCACCCAGGCAGTCAGCATGGGCCGCCTTAGCAGTATTGGCCTGCCCCTGGTCACCGGTGGCAACGTGGTGGGCGTAATCTTTGTTTTCAGGCAGTTTGCCGCCTTCAGCACGACCGATAAAGGTCTGCTTGCTAACTTTGCCGACCAGGCAGCTATTGCCGTTCACAACGCCCAGCTTTACAACCAGGTGGAAAACGATAAAAAGCGTGTAGACGCGCTGCTGGATTCAGCTGCTGATGGCATTTTGATCCTCACTCATGATCTGCGCATCGAACGCAGCAACCCGGCTTTTTGCCACTTGTTGAACAAGAAAGCAGCCGATCTTGCCAACCAGCCGCACGAAGCGGTCATCAAATGGGCCAAGAAACCCCAGCAAATGACGCTTGAACAAGCTGTGGCAGGCGGCTGGCCGCTCACCGCGAACGCCAACCTGTACGTGGAAGGCGACCTGGAACGCTCACAAGCCCTGCCTCCCCTGCCCGTTGGCATCACTTACGCCCCTCTGCTTTCCAGCGATGGCATGTTGTTGAACGTCATAACCACCGTGCGTGATATCACCCGCTTCCGCCAGGCTGATGAAGCCAAATCCACTTTCATTTCTGTCATCAGTCATGAGCTCAAGACACCTGTTGCCCTCATCAAGGGTTATGTGGGTACGCTGCGCCGCGACGACACCGAGTGGAACAAAGAGATCGTGCAGGAAAGCCTGAAGGTTATCGAGGAAGAAACTGACCGTCTGAGTGGATATATCGAGAACCTTCTTGATACAACCCGCTTGCAGGCCAACGGTTTCAGCATCAAGCGTACCGATATTCAGGTACGAGACCTGGTGGAGCACGTTGCGGAGCGGCTCCGCACCCAGACGAAAAAGCACACCATAGAAATCGACCTTCCCTCTGATCTTCCCATCATTCTGGCTGACGAGACTCGCCTGAACCAGGTCTTCTCCAACCTGATCTCAAATGCCATTAAATACTCGCCGGGCGGCAAGATCACCATCTCTGGCGAGGTACGTGGAAGTAATATCATTTTTTGCATCAGCGACGAGGGGCCGGGCATCGACCCAAACGACCTGCCCTTTGTGTTTGACCGTTTCTATCGTTCCCAAAATGCGATTAAGCAAACCAAGGGAGCCGGGCTGGGTCTTTACCTGGCCAGAGCGATCATCGAAGCGCATGAAGGCCGCATCTGGATCGATACCGAACACGGCAAAGGCGCGCGTATCTGTTTTTCACTCCCCATATCCAAAAACTGACCACTCGCCAGGCCTTGTAGCGCCAATGGTATAATCGGTGAGAAAAATATTCCGGAAAGAAGTGAGCTAATCATGCCGAGAGTTCAAACAACCTGTCCCCGCTGCCACCAGCCCATTGTTGCTGATGTGCAGCCGTTATTTGATACCACCACCGATCCAACGGCCAAACAGCGCCTACTCAGCCGTTCCACCAATTACGCACGCTGCCAATCCTGCGGTTATGAAGGACAGCTCAGCACACCGGTTGTCTACCACGATGCTGAAAAAGAATTGCTGCTTACCTTCTTCCCGCCTGAAGCCGGTTTGCCTGTCAACGAACAGGAAAAACAGATCGGTCCGCTGATCAAACAGGTGGTCGATGCTCTCCCGGTGGATAAACGTAAAGGGTACCTTTTCCAGCCCCAAACCATGTTCACCTTCCAGACCCTCATCGACCGCATCCTTGAAGCCGATGGCATCACCAAGGAAATGATGGAAGCCCAGCAGAAACGAGTAGGGCTCATCCAACATCTCATCACCACCCAGAAACCGGAAGATCGCATTGCCATCATCCACCAGGAAGAAGCTCTCGTGGATGGCAGTTTCTTCACCATCCTTTCCACCATCATCGAATCCGCTCTGATTCAGGGTGATGAAAAATCCGCTCAACTTCTCGGCGGCATCCAGAAGGAATTGCTGCAGGAAACAAAATTCGGTCAGGAGCTTTGGGCACAGAACCAGGAAGCCCAGAAAGCCCTGAAAGACCTTCAGGACGCCAGCAAGGATGGTTTAACCCGCGAGCGCCTGTTGGAAATATTGAGTGAGATCAAATCAGATAGTGCCCTTACTACAGTAGTGAGCATGACCCGATCCGGATTGGACTACCAGTTCTTCCAATCATTGACCGAGAAGATCGATAACGCGAAAGAGGATGAAAAGAAACCCCTAACCGAGCTCCGTGACAAACTCCTGTCCATTACACGCGAATACGACCTGGAATTAAAACGTCGTATGGATGAAGCGGAAAAACTCTTGAATTCCATTCTGTCAGAAGCGAACCTGGAAGAAGCCGTCCTGCGTCACCTCCCCGAGATGGATGAGTTCTTCACCCAGGCTATCCGCACAGAATTTGACAAGGCCAACCAGGCAGGCGATACCGCACGGTTGGAAAAAATCCAAAATATCACCAAGATCATCGAGAAAGAAAGCGCTCCCCCGCCCGAGATCGAGTTTATCCAGAAACTGATCGATGCCAAGGAAGAAACCGCTCAGAAGAAGCTGCTTGAAGAGAATTCAGCGATGGTGACCGATGAATTCCTGACGGCATTGAGTTCAATTCTCAATGAAGGCCAATCACGCAGCCAGAACCCCGAATTGCTCAAGACGCTCGAAGGCATCTACAAATTGGCGCTGACCTTCAACATGGAAAAGAAACTTAAAGAGTAACCCTGAATACAAAGAGACAGGAGGCTTTCGCCTCCTGTTTTTGTTTACCTGTTCTCAAATCGCAGACCATGTCCGCGGATGGTGACAATGAAAGTGTGTTGCGGGTCGACTTCAGCGAGGCGTTCACGCAAGCGCCTGATCAACGCGTCGAGTGCCTGGTCGGAGACGCCGACTGATTGGTCAGTCCCCCAGATCAGGTCAACCAGGTCATCCCTGGTCACAACTATGCCCGGCCTTTCAAAGAGGATTTCCAATAGTCTGAACTGTGGTACAGAAAGCGGGGGCAGTACCTCATGGTTGCCAATCCACACCCTATGCGATTTCTTGTCCAGGAGGAGACCACCAGAACCCGATGCGGCTGAGGTTACAGCGTCTTCCAGCGGCATGGTTGCATCAGTGATGTAAAACACGAACTTTTGCACCAATGCGATTTGGAAAACCGAGGCATCGAATAAATTCATGCGCTTTTCGAGTAGATCGCCCTGTAGATACGTGCCGTTCTTGCTGCCGGCATCTTCCAACTCGATCCTGCTGTCAATGTAATGGATCTTGGCATGCAAACGTGAAACCTGTCGGTCGGCAATGACGATATCGCACTCAGGGTCACGTCCGATCGTGATACTCTTTGAGATGCTCCAACGTTGACCTTCCAGCGGCCCTTGCTGAGCCACCAGAACAGGGAATTGGGCTTCCATTTCATCCACTGAATCTTTTAAGTTAACTGTATTCTTGGGCATGTGTAGGAAGGCTCTCCTCATGTATAATATATCAGATATTTGAACAAAACGCCTTGAAGTATACGAAAAACAATCTCGCAGGATGTAAAAAGAATGCCCATTCCAATCAAGATCGGAGAGACCCTCAGGGGACGATACCGCATCCGCCGCATCATCGGCCAGGGTGGTATGGGCTGTATTTATCTTGCGGATGACCTGCGTCTGGAAGGTCGCCAGTGCGCTTTGAAGGAAGTGGAGCACGATAAGACACTGCCTTCAAAAATGGTGCAGGAAACCCGCAATCAGTTCATGCGTGAAGCCACTGTGTTGGCCAGGCTCGACCACCCCAACCTGCCCAAGGTCTCTGATTTTTTCACCAACGGCCCACGTGATTATCTTGTAATGGACTACGTTCCAGGCAAGGATTTACGCTCGTTGATGACCACCGCCCAGGAGAAAAAGACGTTTCTGCCTGAAGCAGATGTATTGGATTGGGCCAGTCAGCTCTCAGATGCGCTGACCTATCTACACCTGCAAAGTCCTCCCATCCTGCATCGGGACATCAAACCCAGTAATCTTAAATTAACTCCTTCGGGGATTCTCAAATTAGTGGACTTCGGTCTGGTAAAGCTTCTGGCTCCCGGAGAAGTGACAATCACCATCCTGCAGGGACAGGGAACCGCTTTATATACTCCATTCGAGCAATACGGCGGTGATATTGGCCATACTGACGCGCGCAGCGACATTTATGCTTTTGGTGCCACCCTCTACCACCTGCTGACAAATCATCCCCCCGCTGATGCCCGCGAACGTTTCCTGCGGCCAAACTCACTTGTTGAGCCTAAGGTCTACAACCCGGTCCTCAACCTGCGTACGCAAAGAGCCATTCTCTGGGCGTTGGAATTGCACCCCGATGACCGACCCGAGAACGTAGAGGTTTTTCGCGATGCCCTGATCGGCAGCCGCCCCATCCTCACCAGCAGTGGCAGACGCATTCAACCCAAGTACACCTTCTTCCAATCCAAATTGGAACAGGTGCTTGCCATCCTCGCCGGGACGTTGGCACTTCTCACTCTTCTGATCACTTTACTACGTTGAACTAAGCAGGACGCCGCACATACCACCAGATACCCGCGGTAGCCCATCCCAATAACACCCCCACGATACTCACCAGAGTAATGCCGATGATCCCCGTGCTGGAGATCAACTCTGCGCTGCCCGGCAACCCAATTGCCAGGTAGAAGAAAGCTACATACCCTGCCAGGCAGGCGCAGATTCCCCAACGCGTTGCCCATTTCAGGTTGATTCTTATGGAACCGATCCAGAACAACAAAGCGGATAAACCAAGAATGAAGATCGTCGAAAGCAGCCAGTCACCCGGGGTGGTATACCCGCTATGGTGAGCCTGACGCATGACTGATGTACTTGAATTGTCGTCCGATTCGGCCTGGCTGGTGGCAGCAAGCCCGGTTGGCATGATCGTGGGTTCGATGGCGGTCAAAATACCACCTTTCTCGGTGATATCAAGCTGAAGTGTCTGGGAATATAATGCCGGGTCCGCCTGGACAGTGATACCGAGCAACCCTGCGCTGGGGATGCGGTAGTTCATGCGGGCTATTCCATCCACAGTGGCTGTTTCTGTGGTCTCCACTGATCCGCTGGTAGAACCGGTATCTATCATGAAGCGTACCACTGTACCATCAGGCACAGGATTCCCATTATGGTCAACGATCACACCGGTTTTTACCGACAGTGTATCCCCAATGTAATAGATGGCCGGTGTTGAAGTGGCTTCAGCCGTAGAACCGTTGGCGGGGGTAGAATCACCTTCATCCACCATTAGTTGTATGATCTGGTTTGGATTCGGTAGCATGGCCGAGATTAGATCATATCCAGCACCTGAGACTGATACAGGCAAGCTGCCTTCTGGGATGATCTCCTGGAAGAGTACCCTGGCTGCCACATCCACAAAGGGTGCTGATTTTCCATAGATTCCGAAATAGGCCGTAAGTTTGGAAATATCTGTGGCATCGAGGTAATACGGTGCGTTAAAAGCAAAACCGACAACCTTCTTGTCGCGGAAAAGCGATGTCTTTTCAGAAAGGAAGCGGCGCAGTACTTGTTGACCAAGGCCAGTCTCGTTATCGGATAGGAATGAAAACACGATCCAGTCTGCTGAATACAAATCATCCTGCAACTGGCTGTAATCTCCCGTCTGGTCCATCATGTTGCGCAGATCATCAAAGGTATATGCGCTCAACCGGTAATCCAGGATCTGTCCGGTCGCATTCTGACCATAGAGCTTGATCACCGCATCACGCAGTTCATCAGACGAGAACGCCATTGTTACCGTGCAGGTGCTGCACTGTTTTTGTGTGAGAAGGTCGGAGATGAAGACGATGCGATCGTTTACCTGCGGCGCTTCCGGCAGCACCGAATCCATTTCTCCCAGGTCAGGGCTGATGAGTGTGACTGCTGATTTCGCGATCTGGAATGTTTCAGATGAGCTGTTGCCCAAAGATTCGATCAGTTCAGGATCACGCACGACCACGTCCATGGAAAATTCCGGATAGAGTTCGTATTTGAGGGTAAGCAGACGCAGCACGGAATCGTCTACTTTCTGTGCAAAAGCGGCATCTTCTGTATACTTCTGCAGAAACAGCTCAATACAATTTGTGACTGTTGTGTAGTTATCTTCCCCACCTGATGAGGTAAGATCACCCATATACAACAGATCGTTACCGGCCAGGAACGCGCTCTTGGCCACCTGCCTGGCATCAAATGCAGCGCCAGTGGGATCAAAGAAGTTGCGGATGGAGGTGGTACCCAGGTCGTCACTGACCATGATACCTCCCTCGTTGCGCCAATTGGTGAACTCGGAGAGGGCCAGGATCTGTCCCAGAGCAGTACTGTCCAGCGAGATCGGCCGGGTGGTGGCGCGGATATTGCCCTGAAAGCCCTGATAACGGATGTGCGAGACCAGCAGACCATCTGCCTGTTCCGCTGTATCCACTTCAGCCGAAGTCACGGCAAAGAACGGTGCCAGTTCGATCTGCTTCAATTGCTCGAGTGACTTGCGCACCGTGGCTACTTCATCCTCCGCTGGGCGGTCAGCGCTGCCACGACCGGGGAAGTTCTTGGCAATTACGGCTACGGCATTGCCGCTGCCTTCATGCACACCACGGATATAAGCCTTGCCCATTTCAGCCACCCAATATGGGTCGCCGCCAAAGACGCGCACACCCAGGTCTTCGCTGCCTACAGTACGTACCGAATCGGTAACATCCAGTGATGGGCCAAACAAGAGGTTGAAGCCAATGGCGTTGAATTCCTGTCCAAGGATCCTACCTGTAGCTTCGGCGCTGGAAGTATGCCAGGTGGCACCGATGGCCATCTCGTCAGCCAGAGGGGTAAGACCATTGAGGATCTGATCGTTGGGGTAACCATCACCATCCTGGTAGGTTGAAACGAACAACGGGATGTAGGTGGCATTCATATCTTCAGCATCTGATGACGTATCCCAACTGATACCCTGCAGACCGTTTATTTGGTTCTGAGCGTCCAGCAGGTTGGTTTCTGATGCGGTGAAATTGTCATTCTCACGCAGCAATACCACCCCACCAATGTGCTTGTTCGCGACCAGGTCGTAGATCTGCGATGATTCAGATATGTCCGTTCCATGGAAGGTGATAAGGAACAGTTGCCCAACTCTCTCTTCCGGTGACATTTGGTTCAAGAGTACGCGAGCCTTCTGCTCAGCGGTCAGTTCCGGGATGGAGACAGCCTGCACCTGTGAAACTGGCAGAACCAGGTTCATCAGGAAACTGGCGAATATAAGGATCGTGGTTATTCGTCTCAAGGCTGCCTGCAGAATTCTTTTCTTATTTATAACGTGATCCAACCAGATAGCAACTACTTCTTGAGGATTTCGTTCAGGATCTTCCTTGCTTTCATTGGATCATCGGTGAAGATGCCATCGACACCGACTTTGATCATGCGCCGGAGATCGGAATCAGCATTTACTGTCCAAACATGCACCCTGCGTCCACGCTCGTGTTCTTTCTTCACTGTGCGTCCGTTCACATCCAACAGGAAGGGGTGGATGATTTTGGGTGAGATCTTCATCATCGCAAACGACCTGCTCAGGATGCCGGGAATTGCTTCCAGACAAAGGATGGCCACAGGAGCCTGTGGAAGTAATTCGTGCGCCTTAACCAGATTGCGGGGGAGGAAAGAGGAGAACAATACGCGGTCTTCCATCTTGTTCGCCTTCACAAGTGCGACCACTTTCTGAACCAGATCATCGTTCTTGGAGGCGTAGTTGGTCAACTCTACGTTGATAAAGATTTGCTGGCCAACGGTGTTAAAGACCTCTTCCAGGGTGGGAATTTTCTCACCAGCAAACTTCTTATCAAATTTACTGCCGGCATCCAACGCCTTCAATTGTGCGCAGGTCAACTGGTTCACCCGACCGGTGCCATTGGTGGTGCGGTCTACCGTCTGATCGTGGATAACCATCACTTCGCCGTCAGATGAGAGTTTGGCATCCAGCTCAATAAAATCCGCGCCATGTTCAACAGCAAGCTTGAAGGACGCGATGGTGTTTTCAGGCGCAAGGGCGCATGCGCCCCTGTGCCCAAAGATGATGGGAGTACTATTTTTTGGGAACATTTCACAACTCTACAAAATAAGAATCAGCAGCGCTGTCGATCATTTCTTTACTCATTACAGGCTCCACGCCCAGATAGCGGGAGATATCCACGATCTGGTCGCAGAGGTCGCGCGGATGAGAAGCACGCATCTTCCGCTGCGGCTTTATATACCACTCCTGTAATAGGTAGGCTAGACCTTCATCGGAATAGGTAACACCTTTGCTCTGAGCTACGCGTTTGAAGATCTCGCGGTATTCGTCATAACTAGGATCTCCAATCTCGATCTTATGGCGCAGGCGGCGAAGAAAAGCTTCGTCCACCAGGTCTTTTGGAGGGAGGTTGGTGGAGAACATCACCAACACGTCAAACGGGATCTCGATCTTGCGGCCAGTGTGCATGGAGAGATAATCGATGCGGTTTTCCAGAGGTACGATCCAGCGGTTCAACAGGTCGCGCGGACGCACCTGCTGGCGGCCAAAGTCATCGATCAACAAAATGCCGCCGTTCGCCTTCACCTGGAAGGGAGCTTCGTAGAACTTCAGTGTGTCGTCAAATACGAGATCGAGGCCAGACAAGGTCAACTCACCGCCAACCATGATGAAGGGACGGCGGATATGCACCCAGCGTGTGTCTTTGCGCGGTCCCCCACGCCCGGCGTTCGCTGATTCATCTTCCGGCGCGAGTTGGTGGTTTACCGAGTCAAAGACTGTGATCACCTGGCCATCCACGTAAATGGCGTAAGGGATGTACATTGTCTGAGACAGGATCAAGTTACCGATGGAACGGGCAACGCTGGTCTTACCGTTTCCCGGAGGGCCGTAGATAAAAATGGATGTACCGGAATTGACAGCCGGTCCAAGGCGGTGGAATGTTTTTTCGCTGAAGGTCAGTTCGTTAATGACCTGGCGCATGTGCTTGTTCGTCACCTGGATGCGCCCACGGCTCTGCCGGCGCACGGAATCGTTGTAAACTTCAAGGGGGACTGGAGCCGGCCCGGCGTATTGGCTGCGGTCAAGAGCTTCGCGTGCACGTGTGATGCCTCCGCTAGTAATGGCATACAAATACGCACCTTCACCCAGACCCATCTGCGAAGAGCGCACTTCGATGGTCTTCTCGCGTTTGAGACCTTCCAGGATCTGCTCAACGGTACCTGAGAATGGCAGCGCCATTGCCTCGGCGATCTTAAAACCGGTGAGGTATCCCTGGAAGTACAGGATCTTCAAGGCCAGGTCTTGCAGCCAAAGCAGACCCAGGCCGGTGTCTTCCACGCTGTTGATCTGTGAAGGACGAAATCCACCTCCGGATGCAGCGGGGGCAACCGGTATATTCATCGGAGGTTGCAGGGGTTCATTCGACATTCATTCCCTCCAAGCACACGATAAGAATAATTGCATAAGTATTATAGCATCTTGGCTTTTAGGTTACCTTATCCGGGGGTGAAAATTCAACAATTACCGATTAACAAATCGGTAAGGTCAGGAGGTTATGGATACCTTGCGCAGATTCATCTGCACAACCAGCACACCAACCGCGGCAAAAACCAACCCAATGATCTCGCGGGTGTCCATACGGTCGTCCAGGAAAATCCATGCCAGGATGGCCACCTGAATGAGCATGGTGCTATTGATCAAACTGGATTCGATGGCAGTCAACGTCTGCTGGGTGAAATTCCAAACTGTGAACGCGAATGCAGTGTTGAACACAGCTAGCAGCAAAATAATACCCCACGAGATCAAGCTGATGCGCGGTAACCCCTGGAAGATCACCCCGGCAGCCAGCATCAGGATTGAGCCAAAACCCATACTGACGACAGTCACCAGCAGCGGTGAATACTGCTGTCCGCGGTTTACACCCCTGCCCAACAGCGCACCCCCAATGTTTGAACCCAAACTAACAATCGCAAATAAAAGTCCCAGCCACTCCCCTCTGACAAACGCGCCCGGGAAGAAGTAGATCAGGATACCCAGCAGGTTCAACACCACACCGATCCATTGCGTTAGCGAGGGTCTTTCTTTTAGCAGGACAATCCCCGAAAAGGCCACAAAAATGGATGTCAGGTTGAGGATGAGACTGACAGAAACTGAGGGTAAACAAGCAAGGGCCAGGAACTGTCCCCCCTGCGCCAGGGTATAGAGGACAACTCCCAGAAGCGCCAGCTTAGCCCAGTCGGAGCGCTTCAATTGCCTGATCTCGGTCCGGGTCGATCGGCTAAAGACGAATGGCAGCAAACAGAAGAAAGCGATCGTATATCGCAGCCCCGCAAAGGTCAACGCGGGAATCTCCTTGAGACCGATCTTGATCAGGATCCAGGAGGTGGACCAGATTAACGTGACCAGCATCGCCAGCAGGATGGCTTTCAACCTGGATGGCGACCGGCTCATGCAGTGACATTCCCTTCAGATGGTTGCATATCCTTCACATTGAGTTGTAGCGTGCGGCTGCCCATGTAATCATTTTCTTCAATCGCATAGACGAGGTCGAACTTGCCAGGTAACAACCTCAGCCAATCTGCCTGACGCCAGGCCACCGCATCCAGCATGTAATCACCGGCAAGACAGGCAAACTTGAGATGGATCTTATCTGCTCCAATCGCTCTGGGCCGGACAATCTCGACGTTTCGCGACACAAAAACAGCATCGCGGTTTTCCATGCCGGTGGGTTGAAGTTTATCCAATTCCTTCAGCGAGATCTCCCCCAACCGTTCGATCGGCCATTCCATGTCAGCCTCGATCGTCTTGCGCAAGTCCTTACCTTCAAGTTCACGAGCTGCGATCTGACCCAGGCGTTCAAGCAGTTGATCGATGTTCTCATTCCGGACTGTGAACCCGGCTGCCATGGCATGTCCGCCGTGACGCACCAGCAGGTCGGCACATTCATCCAGGGCGCGGGTGATGTGGAATTCGCGGATACTGCGGCAGGAAGCCCTGGTGAACTCCTCTTCCATGCTGCCAACCAGCGCAGGTCTGTAAAAGGTGTCCACCAGACCGGTGGCCACCAACCCCACAATGCCGCTGTTGTACATGGCATCGAACGAAGCAATGAGGTTCGTTTGAGGTTCGATTCCGATCTCGTCCTCGGCTTTCTTCCGGGCTTCTTTGGTGATTCGCTGCCGTTGAGTATTTTGGTTGTCCAACTTCTGGGCCAGCAAGGCAGATTCATCGGCGGATTCCGACATCAACAGCTCATATGCTTGCATGGCTGAATCAATACGGCCAGCGGCATTCAGGCGCGGGCCGAGCATAAAGCCAATATCCCCGGCTGAGATGCGTGCCGGGTCCCGCCCGCTGACCCGGATGAGCGCTTGCAGTCCGATCCTCTTCCCCTGGCGCAGCAGGTTCAATCCCCGTCGGACCAAGACCCGGTTCTCACCAGTAAGAGGTACCACATCTGCAACTGTGCCAAGCGCAACGAGGTCGAGCCAATCGTCGGCAGAATATCCAGATATCGATCTTCGAGCGAATAACCCCTGCGTAATCTTGAATGCCAGTCCAACCCCGGCCATCTCTTTGTACGGATATTCATCACCATCCTGCTTGGGGCAGATCACCGCATAAGCATGCGGAACGTCACCCTTGGGAAAATGATGATCGCTGATTATCAGATCGATACCCAATTCACTTGCCAGGGCAGCTTCCTGTATTGAGCGGATACCGCAGTCAACGGTCAGAACCACCTTTGCACCCCTGGCGGCCAGATCCTGCAAAGCATCAGAGTTCAGCCCATAACCCTCATCGAAGCGGTTGGGGATATACGCGCTCACATCTGCTTTGAACACGCGCAGCACTTGCACCATCAGCGCTGTCGCTGAAACGCCGTCTACGTCATAATCGCCGTATACGATGATTGGATCTTTGTCATCTACTGCATTAAGCATACGGTCAACGGCTTTTTCCATATCGGTCAAGAGAAATGGATCAGCCAGCGGGGCAGATGCGTTCAGATATTGGGTTGCGGTTGTCTCGTCCAAACAATTACGGTTGAACAGCAACTGGCGCATGTAGGCTGGGAACGCCTTCAAGCTCTCATCAACCTCGACTGGGATGCGGGGATAGATCCACCATTTTTTGGGTTGTTTTCTTGGTAGCAAGGGTTTCTCTTCGCTTTCCTGGATGATTGCCCGTGAGTGCTTTTCTAACCCGACTGGCTAATCAAGTATAAACGACGAATCATTCCCAAACAAGCAATCGGGAAAAAAGACATGATGAAGTAAAATACTTTTATCGGAGAAGATATGCTTTCGATTCATGCTTACATCACACTGGGGATACTAGCGCTGGCGATCGGCCTGCTCATCTTCACTCGACTGCGCGCAGACCTGATCGGATTGATGATCCTGCTGGCTCTTGGTCTTTCTAATGTTGTCACGAGCAAGGATGTCTTTTCAGGGTTCAGCAATTCCGCAGTCATGACCATTCTGGGCATCTCAATGGTTTCTGTTGCACTTCAGCAGACCGGAGCTACCCATGCGCTCGGTAAAGCCATTTTTCAGGTCGGTAAAGGCAGCGAAACAAAGCTGGTCTTCTTTGTCATGCTCGCGAGCGCGGCTCTATCATTGTTCATGAACAACATTGCTGCGGTGGGTGTTTTACTGCCGGCTGTAATGTCATTGTCAAGGGCTAGTAAAGTACCGCCACGAAAACTATTAATGCCATTGGCCTTTGGCACGATCCTGGGTGGCATGGCAACACTGCTGACAACCTCAAACATCATCGTCAGTGGTGCGCTTCATGACGCCAACCTGGAATCATTCGGTCTGGTCGATTTTTTCCCTGTTGGATCTCCTGTGGTGGTAGTTGGCATCCTGTACATGTTATTCATCGGAACCAGGTTATTGAAGGGAAAGAAAGAGGACCTCTCTGAGGTTGCATCGTGTGCTTCAAACACTGACCTGGTGCACATGTACTCCTTACGCAAACACTTGAGAAAAGCTCTCGTTGAAAAAGGCTCACCGCTTGTCGGAGCAACATTGCGCGAGACTACATTGGTTGAAAACGGGATAACGGTATTTGGGAAAGCAGCGTCTGCAAGAAACATCAGCTCTTTTCAAGCTGATCAAAGCATTTCTGCAGGGGATCAACTCATCCTCTTCTGTGAAAATGGGGAAGTTGACCTCGCGGAATTGGGGTTGAAGGTTGTTGACAAAACGGTCAACGAAGATTTCTTTACTCAGAATGGGTATTCCTTTTCCGAATTCGTTATCGCGCCGCATTCCACGTTGATCGGCAAGAATCTGTCTGAATTGCAGTTCCGTACCAGATTTGGGGCGAATGTGCTAGCTTTTTGGCGCGATGGGAGACCAATAACCTCCGGACTTCGCTGCCAACCATTGCGCTTTGGTGATGCTCTGCTAGTATTGGGTAGCGCTGATCAAATCCACGGTATGCAAAAACAAAAAGACTTTCTCCTCACTGAGGAAGACCCAGATATGGTCTCCCGCCCAGGTAAACGTATACTGGCTCTTGTCATTACCCTATTAACCCTGGGAGCCGCCGCTTTCGATCTGCTCCCCGTGGCTGAATTAGTCCTGCTGGGAGCGGTACTGCTGATCTTGACGGGTTGCATGACCATCAATGACGCTTACCAGGCTATTGAATGGAAAGCCATTTTTTTAATTGCGGGTATGTGGCCGTTAAGTATTGCTATTCAACAAACCGGGCTGGCATCCACACTCGTGAACGAGTTACTCAAAACAACAGGGCAAATTCCTCCCATGGCAATTGTAGCTATTTTCCTCTTCCTGGCCATGCTGTTTACGCAACTGATGAGCGGTCAGATCTCAGCCATCGTGCTCATTCCCCTGGCTATCACCGCAGCCACCACCATGAATATCAATCCCCGGGCACTGGGTATGGCCGTGGCGCTTGGCTGCTCACTGGCATTTTTAACGCCAATGGGACACCCTGTGAATATTATGGTGATGAACCCTGGAGGCTATTCGTTCAAGGATTACCTCAAGGTGGGCGCTCCGCTGACCGTGCTCGCGTATGTGACCATTCTTCTGGGGATTTATTTCTTTTACCGACTATAATTGCCAGCAATGAACAAAGAGTTATTCTCATTTGAAATTATTGCCAGCGAAAAAGAGGCGCGCGCCGGTGTCTTTGAGACAGCACACGGCTTGCTTCAGACACCCGTTTTCGCACCGGTGGGCACGCAGGCTACGGTCAAGGCCGTTACCCCAGCCCAATTGGATGAATGCGGCGCATCACTGGTACTCTCCAACACCTATCATCTGTATTTGCGTCCCGGCGCAGATATCGTATCCGAGATGGGCGGACTGCATGAGTTCATGCAGTGGCCGCAGCCAATGTTGACCGATTCGGGGGGATTCCAGGTTTTCTCTCTCTCCGACACACGAAAGGTGGATGAGGAAGGCGTTACATTTAAGAGCCATATTGATGGCTCCACCCACCGCTTTACACCTGAGAGTTCCATCCAGATCCAGGAAAAACTGGGCGCGGATATCATCATGGCCTTTGATGAATGTGCTGATCCAAACAACAAAGAATATATCAAGCGTTCAATGATCCGCACCCACAATTGGGCTGAACGCTGTCTTAAAGCCAAATCCCGCACGGACCAGGCACTATTCGGTATCGTCCAGGGCGGCGTCTCACCGGAGTTGCGCCGGGAATCAGCCAACTTCATCAGTTCGCTGGGATTCCCCGGCCACGCCATCGGTGGTCTTTCGGTAGGAGAAACCAAGACTGAAATGCACGAAATGCTCGAGGTCGTAAACCAGGTTCTGCCGCGCGAGAAACCTCGCTACCTCATGGGTGTGGGTTCACCCGAAGACCTCATCAACGGCATCCTGCGCGGCGTCGATATCTTCGATTGCGTCCTGCCCACACGCCTGGCCCGGCATGCCGCTGCTTTCACACCCACCGGCCGCATCAACCTGATGAATGCGGCATATTCCCGCGACCATGATCCTATTGACAGCACCTGCGATTGCTACGCTTGCAAGAACTTCACTCGAGGATATATTCGTCACCTGGTGGTAGCCAAAGAAATGCTTGCATCCACGTTGATCTCCATCCACAATATCCGCTTCCTGGTCTCGCTTGTGAAACAAGCACGCGCAGCCATCCTGGTGGAGAATTTCACTTCTTTCTCTGAAGAATTCCTTTACAATTACAAGCCGCGACTCAAAAAGGGAGAATCATGACCTTAATCCAGGCTTTCATCCTTGGCATCATCCAGGGTCTGACCGAATTCCTGCCCATTTCCAGTTCTGCCCATCTGGTGCTCATCCCTTATCTGTTCAACTGGAGTTTCCCACAGGAGCAGATCTTCCCGTTTGACGTACTGGTCCAGTTGGGCACACTGGTGGCCGTCGTCCTGTACTTCTGGAAGGACCTGGTCACGATCTTCAAGGCGTTCTTCAGCGGGTTGGCCAACAAAGAGCCTTTCAAGGATTTTGAATCTCGACTGGGTTGGTTTCTGTTGCTGGGCACGATTCCGGCTGGCATTTTGGGCATGACCATTAAGAGCCAAGTAGAATCGGTCTTCTCGAATCCCACCTGGACAGCGCTGTTGCTTTTTGTTACCGCTGGTATGCTCATCGTGGCTGATTTCGTCGGCAAGCGTACGCGTGATCTTTCAGAAATGACCTGGTGGGACGCGTTGTGGATCGGGCTCTTTCAGGCTGTCTCCATTTTCCCCGGCATTTCGCGCTCGGGTGCCACCATCGCCGGCGGTATGACCCGCCAGTTCGATCGGACGTCTTCTGCACGTTTCAGCTTCCTTCTGTCCATCCCGGTAATGCTGGGCGCATCAGTGGTCAGTCTCAAAGACCTCCTAGAGGTACCCAACCTTTCTTTTTTCCTGCCCATTTTGTTCCTTGGGTTTATCACCGCGGCCATTACCGGATACCTCTCCATTCACTGGCTGCTTTCATTTATCAAGCATCAGAAATTCTATTACTTTGCCATTTATTGCATCGTGGTTGCTGTCATTGTCTTACTGGTCAGCGCGTTGCGTACTGACACGGTTTCCGCTGCCGTCACCATCCCCCAACCGACTGCTTCGGTTGAAACGATGCCTGCCGAAACCTCAGAGCCGGGTACGATCGCTGCGGTGGGAACAGCAGCCGAAACTCCCGTATTTGCCACACCGACTATTCTCTCCCCCGCCGGTTTTGAATTGATCGACATCAGCTACAGTCCTGCCATGTCCTGGACGGTCCCGGCCATGAGCAGTTGCACCGGTGTTGTGAACAACTCTGGCTTGATCACGCATGAACTCCCCACCGCTACGCTGGATATTGAGGCCACCAACCTCATATTCCGTTGGGGAGCGCCGGAGACCCTCACTTACGCTGCCACCCAGATCGGTGAGGAAAAGATCATGGTCGTGGTGAGCCAGGAGAACCCCATCATGGCTCTGGATAGTGCAACCGCGCGTCTTTTGTTCAGCGGTCAGTTAAAGACTTATTCCGATCTGCGCGAGGTCTGCCCCGATTGTGTAAAGAGCGGCTATGACACATCTTTCGATGCAGCACCGATCATGTTTGGGTTCTACCCGAAAGATGAAGATATTCAACAAGTGTTCGTCGACGGAGTGATGAGCGGACAACCGGTAGCCAACAGTTCAGCCTTGTTGATCCCTGACCCGCAGGCCATGATCGAATTTGTACAAAGCGACAAGACGGCCATCGGTTTCATCCCCGCCCACGCCCTGGATGCTAACTTGCGGTCTGTTGCACTCAACGGCTATGAGGCAAAAGCCCTCACCTATCCGTTGCTGGTCATCTCAAAATACGTTCCCACAGGAAACTCTCGCGACCTGCTTCTCTGTATGCAGAATGTTCTGAATCCATAGCAAAACGGGCGCAGAATTCTGCGCCCATTTTCTTTTCAACAACCTCTACGCAAGTTCGAGGTATCGCTGCACTTCCCAATCCATGACGCGCAGGCGGTACTCTTCCCATTCAGCTTCCTTGGCGCGGACAAAGGCTTCGTAGACGGTTGGCCCCAGGGCAGACTTGATCACATCGTCTTTCTTCAGCTCGTTTAGCGCTTCATTGAGTGAACCGGGAAGTTCAGTAACTTTATGCTTTTTACGATCCGTTTCGGTCATCTCGTAGATATTTATGTCGTTCAGCGCCGGTGGCGGTGTGAGGCCTTTGTCAATGCCGTCCAACGCGGCGGCCAGCATGACTGCGTAAGCCAGGTAGGGATTGCAGGAAGGATCCGGGCAGCGCAGTTCAGCGCGCACGGCTTTGGTGTTGCCCTCTTTATACCTTGGCAAACGGATAAGCGCGGAGCGATTGGTTTGCGCCCAACCTACATAGACGGGGGCTTCATAGCCGGGCACCAGGCGTTTATAGGAATTCACGGTGGGCGCCGTTACCGCGGAGAATGACCGTGCGTGCGCCAGTTGGCCTGCGATGAACCCGTAGGTTAGTTTGGAAATGCCAAATACGTCAGAACCGTCGAAGAAGAGGTTATTGCCATTGGTATCGAACAGCGATTGATGGCAGTGCATACCCGAACCATTGATACCAAAGACAGGCTTGGGCATGAAGGAAGCCACCAGACCGTTTTGCGCAGCAATTGCTTTTACGGCGCATTTCATGGTTAACACATTATCAGCAGATTTGAGCGCATCTGCAAAACGGAAATCAATCTCATGCTGTCCAAGAGCAACCTCGTGGTGACCAACTTCGATCTCGAGGCCCATTGTGTTCAACGAATGCATTAGTTCACTACGCACGCGGGCGGCCTCGTCATTGGGTGAAAAATCGAAGTAACTGCCCACGTCATGCGGCACCGGGTGTACGCTGCCGTTGCCATTTGGATTGAACAGGAAGAACTCGGGTTCTGAGCCAACGTTGAAAACCCAGCCCTTCTTGGCAACTCGCTCCAATTGCTTCTTCAACACGCATCGCGGGTCGCCTTCATAGGGCGAACCATCGGGCATCAAGATATCACAAAAAAGTCTGGCGCGGCGCCTGTCGGCTGAAGTCCAGGGCAGCACAGCGTAGGAATCAATGTCTGGCGCCAGGAGCATGTCACTCTCCTGGATGCGCGCGAAACCTTCAATGGACGAACCGTCAAACCAGAGACCATTTTCCAGAGCCTCCTCCAGTTGTTTCAACGGTGCATCCACACTCTTGACCGTGCCGATGACATCCGTGAATTGCAGCGAAACGAACTCCACGCCGTCCGCTTTGATGCGTTCAAATAACTCTTTCTTGTCCATGATGAATCTCCTTGTTAAATAATAAAGGCATGCGTGGGCATGCCTTGAAATTGAAAACAATGCATCCCTTCCGAAATGGTACAAACAGGCAACCCACGTCGCCTAGCCATTGATCCCTGCTTGTCCCATCCGTCACCGCATGGTTTTCGTATTGATCTTCTTTGGAAGAGAGAAAGGAGCCTGTGGCAAGACTCCGGAGGCATCCGCTGATCTATCGATTTTCCTTTGCGTATTCTCCCCCTGCAAAGTTAACCTTCTCTCGCGAAAAGGAACCTCCACCTCGTCATCTCACATGAGATGCAGCCGCTGGTTCTCTACTATTCAATTGTTAAACATTGCCTGATGATACAAACGTTTTGCATGGATGTCAATAGGTGAACAAATCTTTAAGTTTCATATTGGTATGATTTTGCGAACAAATGTACTATAATATGAATTGCGCTTTTCATATATAATTTTCGAAACGATAACGAGGAGAATACCATGGCGAAAAAACCCAATCAGAACGGACAAGGCGAGGAAATGAGCGATGCCAAACGCGCAGTGCTGGAGAAAGCCCTGGGCGATATCGTCAAGCGGTATGGCGAAGGCTCGATCATGCGCCTGGGTGAAGGCCATTCACTGGAAGTCGAATCCATCCCTACCGGCTCACTTTCACTGGATATCGCCCTCGGCATAGGCGGCATTCCCCGCGGTCGCATCACAGAGATCTACGGTCCGGAATCTTCAGGCAAAACCACCATTTGTCTGCACATCACCGCTGAAGCTCAGCAATTGGGTGGAACTGTGGCCTTCATTGATATGGAACATGCCCTTGACCCGGCCTATGCCGTTCGATTGGGCGTGAACATTGAATCCCTCCTCGTATCACAGCCAGATACCGGTGAGCAGGCGCTTGAGATCGCCGAAACCCTCGTCCGCTCAGGTGCGGTTGACATTGTCATCATTGACTCTGTGGCAGCTCTTGTGCCGCGGGCTGAGATCGAAGGCGACATGGGCGACGCCAGCATGGGTATGCAGGCGCGTTTGATGTCGCAGGCGCTGCGCAAGCTCTCAGGCGCCATCAACCAGACCAAGACAGCCGTTATCTTCACCAACCAACTGCGCCAGAAGATCGGCGTCATGTTCGGCAATCCCGAAACCACCCCCGGCGGGCTGGCTTTGAAGTTCTACGCCTCCGTGCGCCTCGACGTCCGCCGCATCCAATCCATCAAGATCGGTCCTGAGATCGTTGGCAACCGCACCCGCGTACGTGTGGTTAAGAATAAAGTAGCTCCCCCCTTCCGAACAGCCGAATTCGATATCATGTACAACGAAGGTATTTCCAAGGAAGGCGATATCATCGATCTCGCTACTGCGCTTGAGATCGTCACCAAACGCGGCGCATTCTTCTCTTACGGCGATGTACGCCTGGGTCAAGGCCGCGAGAATGCCAAAGAATTTTTACGCTCGAATTCCGAGTTATGCAAGGAGATCGAAGCTGCCGTGCGTCAGCGCGCCATGGGCGGTGAGATCCCCCTGACCGTGGGAATCACCACCGAAGAGAGTGATTCCAATTCGGATACTGAGTAAAACTATTCTTATGAGAATCTTGCGAACTGCATCCCGTGTGACCTTTCTGTTAGCGGCTGTCTTTTTGATTATGCTATTGGCGGGATGCAGTGCGCTGCGCCCAAATGTGACGCTGCCCGTCAGCGAACAGGCGCCCATCTATATCCCCCCCACCCTTGCGGCTGCTTCGCTTGCCACTCCCACAGCGGACCTGACCGCGTCCAACGCAAAAGGCCAGACCTGCACCAATGACTTGACCTTCCTGGACGACATTTCCATCCCCGATGGAACCAATGTGGAGCCAGGTGCAACTCTTGACAAGCAGTGGGACGTTAAGAATTCTGGCACCTGTGATTGGGATGAAACCTATTCGGTTCGCCTCATCGAAGGTTCAGACCTGGGTGCCACAAACCCTCAAGCCATCACTCCATTACGCGCAGACGTGGAAGGGGTAATCCGTATTGTCTTTACTGCCCCTCTGGAACCGGGGAATTACATTTCCAAGTGGCAAGCTTACGGCCCAAATGGCGAGGCGTTCGGGCAGTTTTTCTCGATCGAGATCAATGTGATTGAAAACTGAAAAGACACACCCATCGATTGATGAATCATCAGAGCCGCGAGGGCTCGTTGCGCTGTTGGCAGTTATCCTGTGTCTGGCCTTCATGGGTCTGCTTGCCGCTATCTTCCTGACCTCCGGCTATGCGCAGGCTTTTTCTCTCCCCTTCACTTCTTCATCAACACCAACACTCATCGGGTTGGAAATTTTCTTCGAGAACCCGGCCACGGCTACGCCTTTTCAACCGGTTCTTCCTACAGCGACCAAGACATTCACGCCCACTGCCACCCTCACACTTACACCTACAGCCACAAAACGCCCCTCAAGTACTCCTTATCCAACCTTTACACCGATTCCCACAAGAAGACCCGCGGCAACCAATGCTCCGGTTGCCGATGATTCAGACAGCGTTGTCTTGAGCATCACTGGTTCGGGGCAGACCCACAATCTCTCCTGCGAATCGCGAGCAGCCGTGAACTGGGCTGGCTATTATGGCGTATCACTGACCGAAGATACCTTCCTGGCTCATCTCCCCAGTTCAGATGATCCCGATACCGGGTTTGTGGGTGACCCTGATGATTATGCCGGATCCATCCCGCCCAATTCATACGGCGTCCATGCCGATCCGGTGGCAAACCTGCTCAATGCCTACGGGGTCAACGCCCGGGCTGTGCATGGCTACTCATTCAGCAGTCTGCGCTCGCAGATCGATGCCGGTGACCCGGTCATCGTGTGGGTTTATGGGCATGTATGGGCTGGCGGTTCGCCGGTGACTTATACCGCTTCCAATGGCAACACCACCTGGGTAATTCCCTATGAGCACACAGTTATCGTCTACGGTTACGATGATTCAAACGTTTGGATAATGGATGGGGGTAGTAAATACACGCGCGACATCAGCGTTTTCAAGGATTCCTGGTCCACACTGGGATACATGGCCATAATCATGGATTGAACAAAAAAGGCAGGGGTAAGCCCTGCCTTTATCTTCTAAAGCGAAAGTTCTATGTGCCTTCTTCCCAGGAACCCAGGTATTTCACCTGTTCTGGGGTCAGTGTATCGATGCTGATACCCATCGAGGCCAGTTTCAACTTGGCTATGTTCTTGTCGATCTCTTCGGGAACACTGTAAACCTGTTTTTCAAGTTTATCAGCATTCTTGGAGAGGTATTCGAGTGAGAGTGCCTGGTTGGCAAAGGACATATCCATAACGGAGGCCGGGTGACCTTCTGCTGAGGCCAGGTTGATAAGGCGGCCTTCGCCAAGGATGAAGATGCGGCGGCCGTCGCCAAGGACGTATTCGTCAACGAACGGGCGCACCAGACGTTTTGACTTGGCCATCTCAGCCAGTGAGGGGATATTGATCTCTACATTGAAGTGACCGGAATTGGCAACGATGGCGCCGTCTTTCATCATCTCAAAATGATGCTTATCGATAACGTTGATATCACCGGTGACGGTGACGAAGAAATCACCAATCTTGGCTGCCTGTTCCATGGGCATCACGCGGAAGCCATCCATGACAGCTTCGAGAGCTTTTAGGGGATCGATCTCGGTAACGATGACGTCAGAACCCATTCCCCTGGCTCTACTGGCTAAACCGCGGCCGCACCAACCGTAACCGGCTACAACAAAGATCTTGCCTGCCAACAGCACATTGGTGGCGCGGATGACACCGTCGAGAGTAGATTGACCGGTTCCGTAGCGATTATCGAAGAAGTGCTTGGTCAGAGCATCGTTGATGGCAATGATGGGGAAATTCAATGCTTTATCAGCAGCCATGGCATGCAGGCGGATGACGCCCGTTGTGGTCTCTTCAGTGCCTGCCACAACACCGTCGAGCAATTCACGGCGGTCCTTGTGCAGCACGCTCACCAGGTCAGCGCCGTCGTCCATCGTAAAATGCGGTTTGTGGTCAAGCGCGGAATTGATGTGCTTGTAATAGACAATGTTCTCTTCGCCCTTGATGGCATAGACAGGAATCTCGTCATGGGTCACCAGTGAGGCAGCCACATCATCCTGGGTGGAGAGCGGGTTGGATGCGGTGATCACAACATCAGCGCCACCGGCCTGAAGGGTTTTCATCAGGTTGGCAGTCTCAGTGGTCACATGCAGACACGCAGAGATGCGCAAGCCCTTCAACGGGCGTTCCTTGCTGAAGCGTTCTTTGATCTGGCGCAGAACAGGCATTTCGCGTTCTGCCCATTCGATGCGCAGACGGCCACCGTCAGCCTGTTTGATATCTTTCACGTCATAATTTGCCATCTGTTCCTCCGAAAAAATCCTTTACTTAAGTAATTTGTCCAAAGCGCCCTGATCATCGAAATGCTCTCGGTAGCGCTTAATAAACTCCGGGATCGTGTAATGGTGGTTCTGCGTGCCCTTCTGTTCGAGCACGTAGGTGGCTGCCAGTGCCCCCATCTGACCACAAGTTTGCAGGTCCAGGTCGATGCGGTAACCACGCAAGAAACCACCACGGAACGCATCACCCACACCTGTGGGGTCAGCGATGAACTCAGCCGGTACGATGGGGATTTGGTAGGTCTTGCCGTCCATCTTGACGATGGCACCTTTTTCACCGCAGGTGACCACCAATAATTTTACCTTCTCTTCCATTTCCTTCGCGCTTAACCCGGTATGGCTCTGTAGGAGCTCAAACTCGTATTCGTTCACGAAGACTGCGAAAGCGTTCTCAACCCCGCGTTTTAGCTGGCTGTGGTCGTTGCGGGCCACCTGTTGCGAGGGATCATAGAGATAGGGAAAACCAAGTTCTACGCATTCACGTACATATTGGTCCATGGCCGCAGGGTCGTTGGGAGATATGACCACAAAATCGGCTTCGCAATTGTCCATGTTCTTGAGAGAGACCTTGCAGGCATCAGCCATGGCGCCGGTGTAGAAACTGGCGATCTGGTTGTTGTCGAGGTCAGTGTTGGCAAAGAAGGAGGCCGTGTACTTTTCCGGGATTTCCATAATGTAGTGAGTGTTCACTCCCTGACATTCGAGCCAGGAACGATACTCCGCAAAATCCTTGCCCACCGTGGCGGCAACCATCGGTTTTTCACCCAACAATGCCAGAGTGTAAGCGATATTTGGAGACACTCCTCCGCGTTGGCGGGTCATGGAATCGACCAGGAATGACAGACTGATCTTATCCAGTTTTTCGGGTAAGATCTGTTGATTAAAATGACCCGGGAAAGTCATTAAATAATCAAAAGCCACAGAACCAGTTAGTACAATTGACATCTATCACCTGCCAGAAGTTGAATTATAAATGAATTGGGGCAAATTATGTGAAAATGGCGGGTAACAAATCCCTCGATCTGTTACCAACGCTGTGATCAGCTCATGCGGAGTAACATCGAAAGCAGGATTTCTCACGACAACACCCGCCGGGAAGACGGATTCTCCTGCGTATGACACACCAGTGACTTCTTCACCATCCCGTTCTTCGATGGGTACCAAATCACCTGAAGCAATATTCACATCCAATGTTGAAAGCGGGAATACCGGGTAAACCGGGACATGGTTGGTGTGGGCAGCCAGGCTGAGCATGTATGTACCCACCTTGTTGATCACATCACCGTTGGCGGTCACACGGTCAGCCCCAAAGAACACCTTCTGTACCTCGCCGCGACGCAGAAAGTAGCCGGACATGTTGTCGGTAATCACTTCAAAGGGGATGCCGTATTGTTGGCACTCCCAGGCGGTAAGACGCCCCCCCTGAAAGCGCGGACGGGTCTCATCCACCAGCAACTTGATGCGTTTACCGTGCTCGTGCGCATATCGGATGACTCCCAGCGCTGTCCCCCAATCCACCGCAGCCAGAGAGCCGGTGTTGCAGTGCGTGATGATGGTATCACCGTCATCAATCAGACTGGCACCGAATTCGGCCATACGCAGGTTGGTGGCGATGTCTTCTTCGGCCATGTCCCGTGCGGTTTGTACAATTTTTTCAATCTTCTGTTCTTGATCAAGAAATGAGTCGTCAAGAATGGTTGTGATTCGTTTCACCCCCCAGGCCAGGTTGACAGCCGTTGGCCTGGAAGCGGTCAGCAGTTGAGCAGCATTATTCACCTTTAAGATAAATTCTGTTTCATCCAGATTTCTACCCGCAAGAGCTTCGAGAGCGACCCCAAAGGCTCCCGCCACACCCAGTGCCGGTGCGCCTCGAATGGCCATGCTGCGGATGGCATCGGCCATTTCAGACGCGTTATGGATGCGCAGGTATTCCAAACAGCCGGGAATCTGCCGCTGGTCGATCAATTGCACTTCATTTGTCTCTGTCAGCCATTCAATCGTTCGCATGTCACACCAAAAAACGCCCTCTTGGAGAGCGTCACCATCTGCTTAGTTTAGCATGCCTGCTCCCCTTTGACAATGCTATTCCTTGTATGGCATTATCATTGAGTCAACTTATCAGAGAAATTCTGTCAATTTTCAGGTTACAATTTGTTCACTAGAATCATACAGATGATACCAATAAGGCAACCCTGATATGAAAATCAAGTTGATCTCCATCTTCGTATTACTAAGTCTGGTGTTATCCTCCTGCAATTATGCACTCACCACACCTCTGGCCAGTGCTGCAAATAACACTACCTTTCCACCAACGGCTACGCCTACTCCCACTCCTGAAGTGCGTGTGGCTCTAGCCGCAGTGGCCATGCGCAACGGCGACTACGATACGGCCCTGGCACAATACCAGGCAGCCACGACCGCTGCTGATCCGCAGGTTGCTGCCGAAGCCATGCTGGGTGTGGGCCGAGTTTTCTTGCTGCAGGGCAAGTATTACGAAGCAGCCCACCAACTGGGCTGGCTGATCGATACAGGTGCAACTGGAGAGTTCCGCAACTTGGCTTTTTTCTTCCAGGCTCAGAGCTATTCTGCGCTTGAATCATACGCTCAGGCTGCCCAGGCTTACGGCAATTACCTGGCTTCCACCCAAACTCCCCTCCAGGGTGACATTCTGGAAATGCAGGGAGACGCGTTGGTCTCCGCGGGTAATAACGCAGAAGCGCTCGCAGTGTTCCAGCAAGCGCTGCCAGTTGCCCGTCCGGAGCATCAGGAAGAGATTCGCATGAAGATCGCCCAGGCGATGACCTCACTGGGTAACACAGATTCAGCATTGGCAGAGTATCAATCGCTATACGACCAATCGGCCAACACCAACACCAAATCAGCCATCAACCTTCACATGGGCAGGATCTATCTTGCTGAAGGCAACACAGAAGATGCCTATACCAGGTTCCAACTCTCGGTGTCCGATTTTGTCACATCCTACGATACATACACCCAGCTTGTGGCGCTTGTTGACGCGGGTCAGACTGTGGATGAACTGAAACGCGGCATCATTGACTACTACGCCGGTCAATACGGTGTGGCCGTCTCTGCGCTTGATCGCTACATGGCCATCAACCCCACCCATGACGACGTGCCGCATTACTACAAAGCGCTCAGTCTCTATAATATTGGCGATTACGAAGGGGAAGTGGCAGAATGGGACACTTTGATCAGGGACCACCCATTCGGTAACTATTATGCCAGTGCTTTCATTGAGAAGGCCACAACACAGAAGAATCGTCTCATCCAATACAACAACGCTGCGCAAACCTTGCTACAGTTCGTGACCAGTACCCCCGACGCCCCGCAAGCCGCTGAGTACATATATCAGGCAGCCCGTATTTATGAAGAGAATGGTCAGCTCGAAGATGCCGCACGCACCTGGGAGAGAGTCATTAATGAATACCCCGCCAGCGAAGATGCAATCCTGTCTCAATTCCTTTCAGGCATTTGTTATTACCGATTGGGTCGTTATTTGGAAGCCCAGGTCATCTTTCAGAAGAACGCGCTGCTCACATCTACAGGTATGGATCGCGCACGTGCCGAACTCTGGATTGGCAAGAGTTTGGATATACAAAACAATCACGAAGAGGCTATGGCAGCTTATCAACAAGCGGTCAGCGCCGACCCCACCGGCTATTACTCCATCCGTGCCCAACAGATCCTTGATGGTCTGACCCCCTTCCCGGCTGGTTCCACCCCCAACCTCTCGATCAACTGGGAAAAAGAGGAAGCAGACGCCGACGACTGGATGCGCGAACGTTTCAACATTGCATCCGATGTGGATCTCAACCCATCCATCGAGATTTCGCAGAATATACTCTATCAGCGCGGTGACGCCTTCTGGCGATTGGGGATGAAAAATGAAGCATTTTCAGAATTTGAAGCACTGCGGCAGGAATTGACCAGCGATCCACTCAACAGCTACCGCTTGATGAAGCACATGCTCGACCTGGGGTTGAACTATATTGCTGTCTACAGCGCCAGGCAGGTGCTAGATTTGACCGGCATGGATCAGACATCTTTCCTGGAATCCGCTCCAGCGTATTTCAACCACATCCGCTTTGGTGTCTACTACAGCGACCTTGTCATCCCCACAGCCGATGAATATGGATTTGATCCTCTGCTCCTGTTCAGCGTAATTCGTCTCGAGAGTGTCTTTGAAGCTGAAATATCCTCCAGTTGGGGAGCCATTGGTCTCGCTCAGGTGACCCCTACCACCGGGGATGAGATTTTCAGTGAGTTAAATTGGCCGGAAGGCTACACAACCACGGATCTCTACCGACCTGTGGTGAATGTGAAGTACGGCACCTACTATCTTTCCAAATGGAATACCTATTTTGAGAATGACCGTTCCAAGACCCTGGCCGCATACAACGGCGGTATCGGCAACGCCATCATCTGGGAAGAACTCTCCGGTGATGACCCCGACTTGTTTCTGGAAGTGATCCGTGCCTCAGAAACCCGCGATTACATCCGCTACATCGCTGAGTATTACGAGATATACAAGAAGATTTACGCCAATTGAAATCAAAAACCGCCTGAGCGATCAGGCGGTTTTCATAATCGTTGGTTCTTACTTGGTATGAGCCTTCAAGGCATCCTTGCGGGACTTAGCCAGCTCAGGTTTGAGGGCTGCCTGCGCGGCGGCCAAACGGGCGACCGGGACGCGGAACGGGCTGCAACTCACGTAGTTGTTGCCGATGCTGTAGCAGAAAGCGATGGATTCGGGATCGCCGCCGTGCTCACCGCAGATGCCCACTTCCAGGTTCGGGCGAGTGGCGCGGCCATCATTGACAGCCATCTTCATCAGTTGTCCAACACCGTCCTTGTCAAGAGTCTGGAACGGGTTCTTGGGCAGGATACCTTCTTCAACGTAGCGCACTAGGAAGCTGCGTTCAGCGTCGTCGCGGCTGTAGCCGAAGGTCATTTGGGTAAGATCATTGGTACCGAACGAGAAGAACTCGGCAATCGAAGCGATCTCTCCGGCAACCACTGCGGCGCGCGGGATCTCGATCATAGTACCGAATTTATAAGAGAATTTCACTTTCTTCTCGGTCATCACTTCCTTGGCAATCCGCTCCAGGCGCGGCTGGATCCATTTCAACTCGTTGATATGGCCGGTAAGGGGGATCATGACTTCGGGTTTGACAACGATCTTGCGTTTGGTGCAATCTGCAGCAGCTTCGAAGATGGCACGCACCTGCATTTCAACGATTTGGGGCATGGCGATTGAAAGGCGCACACCGCGCAAACCCATCATGGGGTTGCTTTCGTGCATACCCCTCACTGTTTCCAATAAAGCTTCCTTGGCAGCCAGGCCTTTTGTCACGCCCTTGACGCGCATTGTGATAACCTCTTCGAGGAGGGATTCCTCAGAGGGCAGGAACTCATGCAACGGAGGATCAATGAGGCGGATGATGACAGGAAGGCCATCCATGGCTTCGAACAAACCGTCAAAGTCGGAGCGCTGGAATGGTAGCAGTTCATCCAGTGCCTTCTTGCGGGTGGCATCATCCTTGGCCAGGATCATGCGCTGCACGATCGGCAGACGTGCGGGTTCAAAGAACATATGCTCGGTACGGCACAAGCCAATACCCTTGGCCCCATAGGTGCGGGCACGGCGGGCATCTTTGGGATAATCGGAGTTTGCCCAAACCTGCATGCCGGCGATATCGTCAGCCCATTTCAAAAGGGTCAACAGATCAGTCTGTTCTTCGAGAGAGGGAGTGGTGAGATCGAGCTTGCCGACAAAGGCTTCACCGCTCGTTCCATCAACAGAGATCCACTCGCCTTCCTTAACTGTGACACCATTGCAAACCATGACACGCTTGTCAAGATCGATAGCTACAGAGGATGCGCCTACGATGCAGGGAACACCAAATTGACGGGCAACCACTGCCGCGTGGGAGGTGGCACCGCCTTCACTGGTGAGGATACCCTTGGCAGCCAGCATACCGTGCACGTCATCAGGCTTGGTGAACGGGCGCACCATAATGGTGTCCTGTCCCTTTTCTTTAGCCATCTTTTCGGTCAAATCAGCATCGAAATAGATCTGGCCAACCGCGGCACCTGGCGAAGCGTTAACACCAGAGGCGTAGAAGCGGCCATCTTTCTTGGCCTTGGTTTTAATTTCCACTGTGAACTGCGGGTGCAGTAGAGTGTCAACGTTGTCAGTGGTAACGCGCTTGATGGCCTCTTCTTTGCTGATAAGACCTTCATTGACCATGTCCACAGCGATCTTAACCGCAGCCAAAGCGGTGCGCTTTCCATTGCGGCATTGCAGCATCCACAGGCGGCCGCGTTCAACGGTGAACTCGAGATCCTGCATATCGTGATAGTGTTTCTCAAGTTTCTTGACAACTTCTAGGAACTGCTTGTTGGCTTCAGGAAGCGGTGTGCCGAGGGTTTCGATCTTCTCGGTATTGCGGATACCGGCAACAACATCTTCGCCCTGCGCATTCAACAGGTAATCGCCGTATAGCTTGCGCTCGCCGGTGGAAGGGTTGCGGGTGAAAGCAACACCGGTACCGGAGTCCCAGCCCATGTTGCCGAAAACCATAGTCACAATGTTTACTGCGGTGCCGAGGTCATCGGGAATGTTGGTGGCACGGCGGTAATCCACAGCGCGCTTTCCGTTCCATGATTTGAACACAGCTTCGGTAGCGAGTTTCAACTGTTCCAGGGGATCCTGGGGAAAATCTTTCTTGTAGTGCTTCTTAACCACAGCCTTGAATTTCTCGACCATCAACTTGAGATCATCAGCGGTCAGGTCAGTATCAGCCTTGATGCCTTTATCCTTCTTGTAACCATCGAAGACTTCTTCAAAGGCTTCATCGGGCAGGCCCAGAACCACAGTACCGAACATCATGATGAGGCGGCGGTAGGAGTCATAAACAAAGCGTTCGTTGTTAGTCAGTTTGATCATGCCCTTGGCGGATTCATCATTCAAACCGATGTTCAAGACGGTGTCCATCATGCCAGGCATGGAGAATTTGGCGCCGGAGCGGCAGGAGACCAGCAATGGATTCTCGTTGCTTCCAAATTTTTTGCCGGCATCCTTCTCAACAACCTTCAATGCTTCCAACATTTGATCCCACAATCCAGCGGGGAACTTCTTGGTGGCGGAATATGCATTGCAGGCTTCGGTTGTCACGGTAAAACCGGGGGGGACCGGAAGTTTGATACGAGCCATTTCGGCGAGGTTGGCGCCTTTTCCGCCCAAAAGACCACGGACGGCATCCCAATCGCCCTTTACGTACTTTTCAGCTTTTTCGATATCACTGAAAAGATATACCCATTTCTTTTCTGCCATTTTAACCTCCAAAAAATAATTACGTGTTTTGCACCGCTTGCGCGGACATCTTTTCCGAATTGCGGAATTTTACCATGTTCTACCCGCACAGCGATTACTTCAATATTTATGATGAGCCCCAATAACTTCACCGGTTTTTGTTTTGTTAACACTTTGCAAGGTAAAAAGCTGAATTTATGGTTCATAATAATGTTGTAATACAATAAAAATATCGGAGTAAAAATGAAGATCCTCGTCATCGATGATGATCCCGCAATGACGGAATTGATAAAGTTAATGTTACAACCTACGGAAGCCAAGATCATCACGGCACATTCTGGCGAAGATGGATTAAGCAAACTGGCAGAGTACAATCCAGATATTATCCTTCTTGATCTGGTGATGTCAGAGATGGACGGCTGGCAGGTCTGCGAAAGAATTCGCAGCATCAGCCGGGTTCCCATCATGATCCTTTCAGTACTTGATAATCCTGGTCTTGTAGCCCGCGCGCTTGATATGGGCGCTGATGACTACATGGTGAAACCTGTGAAAAGTACGGTTTTAATCGCGCACATCAACAACCTCACCCGGCGCAACGTGGAGTTGAACCCACACACGTCGCCGCTGAAAATGGATTCACTTTCCCTTAGATAAACTCTCGACCGCCTGTTAGGCGGTCGATTCAATCTTCCCACGGGTGGCCGATGCGATGGTTGGCCAGTTCAGCTTCTACCCATGTCAGTGCTTCTTTACGGTCTTTCACACCCCCGGCAGCCTGTTCTTCCCTCAACTTCTCGATCAACTCACCGATCAACGGTCCGGGAGTGAGATCAAAATTCACCATGAGATCTTTTCCATTCAACAACAGAACCGGATTAGCCACTTCAGGCTGCTCAAACCAGAACGAAATGACCTTTTGGCAAATTTCCCGATCGAAATGATCGCTTTCTTTGTCTTCTCTCAGGTACGAGTTGACCAGCGACATGATGGCAAGGTCTAAACCTCCCTCGCCGGTCGCACGGAAGAACTGATACAAAACGCGATCTTCCGGTATTTTCCTGGCGCTCAGTAGAGCATCCAGTTTTGTGTTGGTTGTGATCAGCAGCAGGTTATCATGTTCCTCGCGGGATAAAAGCAGCCTTGTTGCCACCTTTTCCACATCCACTGCGTCAAGCTTGAAGAGGATGCAAGCCAGCAATATTAGTTGGTGCTCATTACGATCTGAGGAGTTCTTCTTGCGAAGGTGTTCAGTCAGCTTAAGACGGGTATCTTCTTTAAGCTTTATGTAATGATTCTTCCCTTCACCTTCCGCAGCAGGAGAGTAAATGCCATTGAGGAATTGATATGAGAGACTGAGTCTTTTTTTTATCTGCTCATTGTGCACGACCGGTGGAAAATCCATCTGTCTGAGGATGCCCAACTCCACCAACATGGAAAACCCTTTATCGGGTTTTGTGGATTCCAGAATCTTGAACAGCTCATCGCGTTTTCGCTCACCCGATACCTTGTCCAGTAAAGGAATGCCATCTTTTATGTGCTGAAGTGTAGATGTTTCGATCTCAAGGTCGTATCCCAGGCTGTACCGCACTGCCCGGATAATGCGAACGGGATCCGATGAGATACTTTCAGCAGAACATTCCCGTAGTAGGCCATCACGCAGGTCTTTTTCCCCTCCCGTTGGATCGATAATGACATCAGGTTGATCGAGGTCCACTGCCATGGCGTTTATGGTGAAATCCCTAGAAAATAAGTCTTCCTCTAGGTCATCTCCTTTGAGCCTGGCAAAATCATAGATCTTCTTGACACCGTCTTTGGAAATGATCACTCGCGAGGTATTCCGTTCAACGTCCATAACGAAAAACACGCCGCGGTTGAGATCGGCAAAACGGCGAGCGATCAGGCGGGTATCTGAATCGCATAATACGTCCACGTCACGGTTCTGACGGTCGATGCAATAATCGCGGATCACTCCACCCACGAGGTAGAGTTTCTGCTCCCCCTGCTTTAGGTCGATCAGCTCCTGGATCTCTTTTGAAAGAAACGAAGAAACCTTTTGCACTAACTTCCCTGATACTTCTTCAAGTCGACAACGCCGATGAAAGGCAAATTGCGGTAAAAGTCATCAATATCCAGGCCGTATCCGAAAACAAATTTATTCTCAATGGAGAAGCCGGTGTACTTGACAGGAACCGGCACCTCTCTGCGGTCTGATTTATCAAGCAGCGTGCAAACGCACAGGCTGGCTGGTTTACGGGTGGAAAGCATATCCAGCACAGCAGCGATGGTATGCCCGCTGTCGATGATGTCCTCCACGATAATCACGTCGCGGTCACGGATGTCGATGCCCAGATCAAGGGTAATACGCACCCTTCCGGAACTCTCTCTACCTCCGACCCCGTAAGACGAAACCGCCATGAATTCGATCGCGTGAGGAACTGTTATCTTGCGCATCAGGTCGGTAAGGAAAAGCACACCCCCACGCAGGATGCAAACAAGTAATAGTCCTTCCTTGCCTGCGTAGTCCCGGCTGATCTGATCACCCAGTTCAGTGATGCGTTTTTGCAGGATGTCTTCAGGGATGAGAACCTCGCTGATAAAATCGTGGTAATCTCGCATTACGCTCTCCAATAAAATTTAGTTCCTCGGAACAACGTGGTGTTTGCGGCAGCGCGCCTCATACATCTCTGAAGCGCCCACAATAATGATCGGGTCATCATACTTGGCCGGCTGGCCGTTGACAAGGCGCTGTGTGCGGCTGGCGGGTTCACCGCAGACCATGCAGATGGCCTGTAGTTTTTCAACACTTTCGGCCAGAGCCATTATAACTGGCATACAACCAAAGGGCTCACCTTTAAAGTTCTGGTCCAATCCGGCCACAATGACGCGGATTCCCTGATCTGCTAATTGACTCACAACCGAGACAATCTCGTCGTCAAAGAACTGTGCCTCGTCGATGCCCACAACAGTGACATCCGGAGTGATGCGAGCAAGGATATCACGCGACTGATTAATGGGGATTGCATCGAACGTGGAACCGGCGTGCGAAGCCACTTGCTGTTCCTCATATCTGTTGTCAATGGCTGGTTTGAAAACAACCACTTTCTGTTTTGCGATTGTTGCCCTGCGCAGACGGCGGATCAATTCATCGGTTTTTCCGCAAAACATTGACCCGCATACCACTTCAATCGAACCAGAGTGATGCTCCATTCGCGCTCCTCCAACCATTGGTATTGTTATGCCTTAACAATACCAATATACAACAGAATCGAATTTCAAATCTTAATATTTGGTATATAAACAAAATCAACCTCCGGCTTACCGGAGGTTGATCATATTCGTAATGAATCAGACTGCAACGTCGTCGGCAGCCGCGGGCAGATCATAACCCAGGGTGCGCAGACTTTTCTTCATGTCGATGAGGGATTTACGGCCGAAGCCATCGATCTCGAGCATGCCAGCTTCGCCGGCAGCCAACTTGGTGATGATCTGACCCACAGTATTGAGTCCAGCTTTCACCAGAGCTTCGGTAGCACGGGCTGGTAGACCAATCTCGGCAACCGGGCGATCCAGAGAAACCTTGGAGGTTTCGCGGGCTTTCTTCTGATCCACAAAGTCCTGGCGGGCTTGCAACTTCTTGTAGAAGCGGTCCACCTGGCCTTCAATGTCGATGAGGCGCTGCTGCTGACCCGTGAAGAAGGGATGGCATTTGGAGCAAACCTCGGTGCGGATCTCTTTCTTCGTTGACCCGGTCGTCCAGGTGTTTCCACATGCGCAGACCACCTTGGCGTCGGGATAATAAGTGGGGTGAATATCTTTTCTCATTCTTACTGACCTTCCTATTTCGGATTGTTTTTACAATTGCCTAGCGGCGGATATGTAAAAACCAGGTTATTTGGAAACGGTCTGTTTCACATGGACCCGTTTTTGACCATTGGGAAGGGTCTCATATTCCACGACGCCTTCGGCAACGGCAAACAGGGTATCATCGGTGCCAACTTTGACATTCAGGCCCGGTTTGATCTTGGTTCCGCGTTGGCGGACCAAAATATTTCCAGACAGCACTGCTTCACCGGCGAATTTCTTGACACCAAGCCGCTGTGCATTACTATCACGGCCGTTACGACTGGAACCACCACCTTTTTTATGTGCCATTCGTCCTACTCCACTTTAATCGATTCAATTTTTAGCTGGGTATATTGCTGGCGGTGCCCAGTTTTTGTGCGGATGCGTTTCTTGGGTGAATACTTGAAGATAACGACTTTGGGTCCCAGAATGTGTTCGTTCACAGTTGCGAGAACTTTCGCTCCCTTGACCGCAGGGGTACCCACAGTGACTTTCTCATCCTCGACCAGCAACAACACTTTGTCGAGATCGACTTTCTTTCCGACCTCTACATCCAACAGGTCCACTTCGATCGTGGCGCCTTCGACGGCCTTGTACTGTTTGCCGCCACTTTCAACAATAGCATACTTCATCCTGACAATTCTCCAATCTTCACTTCACCGTTTTCCCGCGCAACTGCGCCGGTTCACGGGGAAGTTGGGGATACAATAACCTACCCCAGCAACTCTCGCCGGGGCAAGGCAGCACGTATTATAAAGGCTGTACTTCACTCTGTCAATATGGGGAGCCAGCCTGCTCAACGGATATTAAACGTCTGATTGAAGGACTCCATCAAATCGTGAAGCACTGTTGTGAAAGCCTTCATACGCTTATCGGTCTCTTCATTAATAAGCTCTATTGTGTCTTTGGCTTCCTGGGCAGCATCCTCAAGAGATATCACCCTGTCAACCAACTTGGACATTTGACGCGTATCGTCCTGGGATTTTTCATCCTGAGTAAGTGAATAGTTCGTCCAGCGTTTCTGATCCTCGTTCTTGAAGGAGATCCATTCCTGGCGGAAACGTTCCTCGCTCAGGCGGTGCATCTCTGTTAGCTCATTGATCCTGCGGTCAAATCGCATGTTCACATCATCCAACTCAGCCTGCGATTTCTTGATGGCCATGTGCGTGGCTTCAAGGGCATCCATTTTGGATTTGAAGTTTTCACCAATATTGTTTATCTCTCCAAAACGAGTCTGCCACTCTTTCCACATCTTGTCGCGTTCCACCTGAGCAAGAGACAATTTCTCATAAAAAGCGGTCTGGTTCTGTTTGCGTTCCACCTCCCCATTTTCGATCTCGACGATACGAGCTTCAGCTTTCTTGATTGCCTCACTCTGCACATCGCTGCGAGTACGCTCCTCATCCAGACGCTTGCGTAGAGCAGTTAATTCCACCTGCAGATCCGAAACACGTTTGTTCTCTACCTGCAGTTCATCCATTGTGCGCTTATTTGATTGCAGGATGTCTTCGAAAGTGTTATTCATGACCTCAGCTTGTTTCTCAACCGCATCCATGCGTTGAGCCAGGCGGTTTTCTTCATCTATGCGATTTTGTAAATTTTTGCGCACGTCAGAGAAAAGCGGTACAAACGTTTGTACTTCTGAGAATTTGTTCGTTATCTGTGTTATCTCAGCTTTCAACTGTTTTTCACTTAACTTGAAGTGAGCGTTTTGTTTTTTCTCCAAAGCAGCCATTTCTGAGAGTATATCGGCATGGTTCTTCGCAATTGCGGTATCGAAATGAGCCAATTTGCTCGAAACATTGACCGTAGTTTTCAGATCATTTTCTACGACAGCCAATTTTTGCTGCTGAGCTTCAACCGTCGCTTCAAGGGCGGCGATACGGTTTTTATATTCTTTAACCAACTGGTTGGTCTTCTTTCGTTCTGATTCCAACCATTCGATTTTCTTTTCTATCTCATCGAATTCCATAATGCGTCCTTAATGTTTTTTCTAATCATAACCGATTATTTCTCAATCACAATCACAGCATGGTGAGGAACACTGAAATTTTACTCCAAACTGCTTCAAGAAAGAGGGAAGGGAAAGATCCAATTAGCAGCAGTAAGAGAATCCCCAAAATGAAAAGCATCGACTGCGGCGTATCCTCGCTCAGGCTCCATTTTTCCTTGTTCTTTTGAAATAGTGAACGCAACACATTACACGCCGCCCATGTTAACGCGCCCATGCCAACAAGCGCCCAAAGAGCAGTCCCTGGAGCGGTTGAAAATTGCCCCAACAGCACCGCACGGATTGGGAAGGATGCCAACAGCGGTATACCTGTCCAGGAGAACATGGCCGCGATCAATGCTATAGAACTCAGCGGAGCAACCTTCACCCTCCCCTTCAGATCCGCCAGTGAAGTGCCCAACCCGTTCTTCTGAAAATGCACGATCGCCAGGGTGAAGATACCCAACTCTATAGCGCGCGCGAACATTGTATAGTAGAACAACTGGGTGCCCAGCTCGTTTCGGAGACTGATACTGATCAGCATGAAACCAGTTTCGATGATGACACCATATCCAAATATCCTGCACAGGTCGGTTTGTACAGCAGCCCACACACCTCCCGTGACCACCATTAACGTACCGCACACGCTCAACGCAGGAGTGATGAACGCGGCGTCCTTCAGCCAGGTTAACCCATTGATATAGTCCAGCATGATCAAAATAACAGCTACCGGTAAGATACCCATCACGAAACCATTGGTGAACGGATCATTCTCGCTGCAAAATTCCGGGATCCACATGTGGAATGGGAACATGCCCAGCCAGAATGCAAAGCCCAATCCCAACAGCAATGCCGCGATGTAGAGTTGGTTCATATCCGAGAAACTCGTCTGCACGCCTGAGAGGATCCAACCGGCAAGCATGATCATTGGCAACGCCAGGCTTTGGAAAATGAAATACCGCAGCAGTCCTTTGCCTATGGGTGAATCACGCGTGAGCAGCAAGGGCAGGCTGATGATAACAGCCAACTCCACAAGGATCGCCGAGTACAGGAATGGCTCCACTGCCAAACCAGCAGTCAGCAGTGCCACCACCGCCATGCCAAGCGGGAAGAATTTTGATGAAGTATGGAATGCCTGTGCACCTAGATACCAGAAGAAGAGTGATATATACACGAAAGCAAGGTAAATACGGTCCGCGTTATCCAGAACCAGACTGCGTCCCAAAATGGTCATCGTTGATTGGATATTGATCGCCAATGAACCAATCCGTAGAGCACTGTCGATCTTCTGGAAAAGCGCAACCAGACCCAGAAGGAAAGATAACCCGGCTGCGGAATAGAAAACAAGACGCTGCTTTTGTTGAATAAACCAGAAGAAAACTGCAGCCAGGAAGGGAACAATGATCCAAATGATTGGCGCGCTCATTCAGTATCTCCCGGTTTGGAGATCGTTACCAGGTAAGAACCCACAAAAGCCACCAGCAGATTGACTGCTGCCATCAAACCTATGACCAGGATGGACGACTCCAGCTCCGCGTAAAGAAGCTCAAACCCTGTAAAAAAGGTGAGAATACCAAGGATCACTTTAAAAGGTCCCGATTTAAATCCCAATAAGAGTAACCCCGAACCGAGAATCGAGAACGAAGTAAAAGCGATCTCAGGGCTCATATCAAACATCAGACTGATCCGTGTAGACATCAACGCTGCCAAAACCCAAACGAGAATGAGGCCTACAACTGTGAAAAATCTTTTAGGAGTGTTTGTGCGTTCTTCAAAAGAATCCTGCAGCCCGGTGACAAACGAAAGGATGGCCACACACATCCAACCTGCGATCAATTTAATGGCTGCCATGAGGAAATCCCATTGCTGCATGTAAAGAAAAAATGAACCAAAAAACAACACTGCAAGCGCGATAAGGTTGTTGCGCCAGCTCTCCCCGGTGAAGATCACCAGAGTGGCTGCCATGATCAATCCAATGGGAAGAATATTCGCCCAATTATCCATCATCCACCAAAACCGCCAATCAGAAGCGATAACAACAATGCCAGAAAGACAAAAGACCAAAGAATGCCGCCTTCACCTTCAAGAATGGCGTTTGAGCCGTTGATCAACCAACGGACGGCACCGGAAAATAATTCCACGATCCTCTGGATCCATTCAGAAGCGAGCAATTTCTCCCAGGCAGTTCCTATTTTCTGTGTTGATGCCTTGAGCCCTGCCGGTATGGTTGAGCCAAGCCAGAGTCGTGCTTTCTCAACCAGGGAGAACACCAGTGCAATTGCAAAGAGAAAGCAGATACCAGCTGAGATCCCTATGTTTTGCAGGTTGCTCTCTTTTCCCAACTGCCATAACCCGGGGATCAACGGTGCAACGGTGACCAAAGCCAACCCGATTGCATAGAACAACTTCATCCAGCTTTCCAGGTCTCTACCATTGTCTGGCTTTTTTAACCCTGTCCGAATTACACCAGCCACCAGCAACGCTGTACTGATCCAAAGCAGCGGATTCATGAGCATCAACGGCCCCACAGCCATGCTGCCAAGACCATCATGAGCAAACGTGAAAGGCAGTCCCAGCAACGCGATGGCAAATAGGATTAGAAACGTGTGCATGCGATGGAACCGATGTGAATACAACCGGGGCCAACCAATGACAATGGGTAGGAAAAAACCGAATACAGCAGTAGCGTCTGGACGCGCCCTCAACGCAGCTACCAACGCCAGTCCGGAAAAGAACAAGATCACATTGCTTTCACCTTTTGAAGAATCAGCAATGATAAACCACTGAAGGGAGGCAGTCAAAACCATGAGGATGGCAGCAGCAAGGAACCAGAGCATCAAGCCAGATAGTGCTTCACCAGGCTGCAGTCTGGACAGGAACACGATTGCAAGAAAAGGCGGAATGATCTTGCGAGTGCTCTCAAGAAAACTGGTCTGCGAAAGCTCGAATTCGCTATCCTCTCCTTTGGTGAAGAAGACCATGCGGAATGCTGCGCCCGTGATCAGCAAGGAAAAATCATCAGCGCCAAATACCGATGTATTGAGTACTACTCCGGGATTCCTGACAAGCACTGCCAGAACAAGCAACGTGCCGACCATGCGCAGGAAAAAGACGGTGATGAACCTGATAGAGCGTTCTGCCTTTTCGTCGGTGAGTTGAACAATTAGTCCAACCAGGTCAATGAGCGTCCAGCACAGCACAAAAGCCAGCAAACTGTTCAACAGGCAGCCTGCCATGCCGAGCAGGAAAAGCAGAATGATCCTTGACCAATCGCGGATATCCGTCCGTTCGTGCAGGCGGATGGTATCCACCAGGATCATCCCCGCCAACAAAGAGATCAACGCAAATGAAAATGCCCAAGACCCCTCATCCAGTTGAAACAGGATCGGGTCAGCATTTGCGGCAACTGGAAGCCAATTTACGAATGTCAACGGTTGAGGTAGATGCGAACGCAGAAAAAGCATCATACCCCAGGTAAACAAGCTTGACAAAACCAGAATCAACCATTGGTTGCCAATATTCAATTTACTCCTGGAAAAGATTTGCACCAGGATGAATACCAAAAGCAGTAACAAACAGGGAAGAAGCGTGAGCATCAGATCACTGGATTGTGCGCTGCAGCATGAACGAATTGACCCTGCCCGGGTTTGCCAAGCCATTTGCCGTTATCGACGATCAGATGACCGCGCGAGAAAACCTTGACCGGATAACCTTTCAAGTTCCAGCCTTCGTAAAGGTTGTAATCGGTGCGGTGGGCAGCCAATTTTTGCCCATACTTAACTTCTTTATTGCCATCCCAAAGGACAATATCAGCATCCGAACCTGGCAGTAATGTACCTTTGCGCGGATACATACCAAATATCCTGGCCGGGTTGGTGCAATTCAACGCAACGAACTGATTGACAGTGAAACGACATGAGGCGACCATTTCTGTCCACAGGATCGGCAAACGGTCACCCACCCCTGGCAGCCCGTTGGGAATTTTCGTAAAGTCTCTTTTTCCCAATTCCTTACCGGGAATGCTTACCATTTTTCCTTCGTACTCGATGGTTTTTGTTCCATCATAGAAGAATGGACAATGGTCCGTGGCGACGGTCTGAATGACTCCATCCTCCAATCCCTCCCACAGACGTTCCTGGTCGGCATCACCGCGCACTGGCGGTGAACAAACCCACTTGGCCCCATCCGGCTGCTCGAGACTCTTTTCTGTGAAGAAAAGATACTGCGGGCAGGTCTCGCCCATGATTGGCAATCCGAGACTGCGCGCGTATTCCAGTTGGTCCACCTCGCCGCCGACGTTCATATGAACAATGTATAGAGGGGCTTCAGCAATGGCTGCCAAAGCAGACCCACGGGCAACAGCTTCCACAGCTCCCCAGGCAGGCCGTGTACGCGCGTGCCAAACAGGCGTTGTTTCTTTCGCTTCAAGAGCCTCACGCACAAGGATATCAATGACATCTCCGTTCTCTGCATGCAGCATGGTAAGCATTCCGTGTTCACGCGCGATGCGCAGTACCTGAAAGATCTCACCATCTTGTAAACGCAAACGGTTGTTGTAAGCAGTGAACACTTTAAGACTGGTTATCCCCTCTCCCACCAGTGCAGGAATGGCATTAGCGACCGCTGGATTGAAGTGAGTGATATTCATGTGAAAACCAAAATCAACTGCAGCTTTGCTTTCGGCTTTTTGACGTAATGATCTGGCCAGACCATCCAGGTCGTCAGAATCCTGAGAAACGAAATCGATGACCGTTGTTGTTCCACCAAAGGCCGCCGCTTTTGTACCTGTGTAATGATCGTCGCTTGAGACCGTGCCCATCATCGGTAAATCTAGGTGGACATGCGCGTCCACACCGCCAGGTAGGACATGAAGTCCTTCAGCATCTACAAGATCATCATCGGGTCGCACAGGTAATGCAACACCGATCTCAGATATTGTCTCCCCCTCCACACGGATATCGGCAATAAAGGTTTCGCTGGCAGTAACGATCTTACCGTTCCTGATCAGTAGAGACATGGGTGCCTCGTTTCAATAAGGATTCTTATGGCAATTCTACCAGTGATTCCAACGATTCAGATTCCCTGGATTCCATTTCCTTCTTCCCCAGCACTGAAAGTAAGGGGCCCAAAGAATTCAAGCAAGGAAGGGTCATTAAAGAAGGTAGAATCATCCACAGTTCTCAGATAGGGGTTGGTATGAGCAGCCCGGTCGCGCAGGCTTTGCCAGAGGATCTGCCTCTCTTCTGACCGGACAACCAGGTCATTCACAATCCTCGCCCGATTGAAGAGTTCTCCGGTAGTGTAGAGGAAGGTAATACGTTTCCATGTCTCCGCCTTGATGGCCTGCGGGCGCTCATGTAGAGGTCCCAGCTGAAGTTTGTAATACTCTTCGCCAGCGTGCGGATGGTCCGGTTCATCACGGATCAACTCGCTCCGGGTGGTCAATTCATATCCCTGTACCTGGGCAAACCACCTGATCTGCCAGCGCGCCGCATCGCCAAAAGCTGCCGTTTGATAAAATGCCACATAGTCAACGTCTACAACCTTAGGCGCCATGCGCAAGGGAATCCTGTACCAACCAAGCAGCCTGGCAATCTCGAAATCCTTTTTTGCGGGCAGGACTCCCACAAGCATTAGAGCAGTATCTGCTGGGATCTTTTCCATTCCACCTTCCTTTTCCCAGATAATTGTAAGGCAGAAAAGAAAAATCTGGAGCAAAACCTCTTGCTCCAGATCCTTTTTGATTAACGTTGGTTAACCGAGGCCAACCTTGCCGTTGAAATCTTTGATCAGTTCATCGATCTCACCCACCTGTGACTGCACATCTGTCCAATAGTTGGGGGCATACCACTGATCCTGGATTTCGTTAAAGGTTTTTCCCTGTTGTTCCACCCAGGTGTAGTACTTGAGATTATGCACGCGTTTGCGTGATTCATAAGTCAACTCAAGCAAGTTGTCGCTGGCCACGCCGTGCAGGTAGCGGGCAAAGTGCTCTGCGGCGTCAGTCTCGCTGTATTCACCCAACTGTTTGCGCATCTCCTCGATACGGCTGCCGTAGAGCTGCATGGAGTCGGTTAGCACGGTCAAAACCACATCGTTCTCGCCCAATTCGTAATACTTGGCAAACTTGATCGCTGAAAGGGTGTTGGCGATCCCCGAGAAACCGAGAAGATCTAGCTGGCTGACCAGGGCTTCGGGAACGCCCTTCTTGGCCAGGTATTTGCGGCCGACAGGTTCATTGAACAGGCGCATGAGGTTAACCACAGCGTTATCATCGATGGCAACAACCAGGTCGGTTGTCTTGATGTTGTGGATCCAGGGCACGTGCTTGTCACCGATTCCTTCGATACGGTGAGCGCCAAAACCATTGTTGAGCAGGGTCGGGCACTGAAGCGCTTCACTGGCGATGATCTTACTGGTTGGGAAGAGCTGCTTCAGGTAATCACCGGAGGCGATGGTGCCGGCGGAACCGGTAGTAAGAGCAACACCGCGGTAGGAATCTTTGGGACCCATGACCGTCTTGAGGACTTCTTCCATGGCGTGGCCGGTGATCTCGTAATGCCACATGTAATTGCCGAATTCCTCGAACTGGTTGAAGATCATCAGGTCCTGACCGGATTTGCGCAGCTCCCAGCATTTGTCAAAGATCTCTTTAACATTGGATTCACTGCCCGGAGTGGCAATCACTTCGCCTGCCACAGTCTTCAGCCAATCAAAGCGTTCCTTCGACATACCTTCTGGCAAGATTGCGATGGAGTCGCAGCCCATGAGGGCAGAGTCGTACGCGCCGCCGCGGCAATAATTGCCTGTGGAAGGCCAGACCGCTTTTTGCGTTGAGGGGTCAAATTGACCTGTCACCAGGCGCGGGACGAGACAGCCAAACGCTGCGCCCACCTTGTGCGCGCCAGTGGGAAACCACTTGCCAACCAGGGCGATGATGCGGGCTTTGGTACCGGTCAGGCTGGAGGGAAACTCAATGTAATTGACGCCGTGGAATGAGCCGCCTTTGAGCACAGGCTGGTTGTGCCAGGTGATCCTGAACAGGTTGCGAGGATGGACATCCCACAGGCCAATGGAACCGAGTTCCTCTTTAACCTTGGCGGGGATCAGGTCTGGGTTTTTCATCTGTGCGAAGGTCGGCAAAATAATATTACGTTCGCGCATGCGCTTGACCGCGCGTTCCTGCCTGTCTTTGTTTACAGTCAAATCTATTTTTGCCATTTTTATCCTACTCCACTAATGTTTAATATCGTCAGAAGGGGCCTCGCTGGTCGTGTACAGCGGGCGACCTTTAACTTCATCATAAATTCGGCCAATATACTCGCCAAGGATTCCCAGGCAGATCAATTGGATGCCGCCCAGGAAAACCACGGCGATCAGGGTGACCGCTTGCCCTACCAGGAATACGGAATCGAATGCGCGCAGTATGATCATTACGATCATCAGCACCAGTGCGATGAGCGATAACCCCACGCCGAACCAGGTGGCCAACTGCAGCGGAAAATATGAGAAACTGGTGATAGCCGTCATGGCCAGTTTGAGCATCTTCTTGAATGGATACTTGGTCTTGCCGGCATAACGGGCAGCTCGTTTATACGGAACGCCAACCTGCTTGAATCCCACCCATGCTGACATACCACGCAAGAACCTCTGACGTTCCCGCATCGAGTTCATCACTTTGACCACCTTACGGTCAAGCAGACGGAAGTCGCCTGTATCCATGGGGATCTTCACATCCGTGATCTTGTAGATCATGCGGTAAAAGAGCGACGCGGTTTTAAGTTTGAACCATGTCTCCCCTTCGCGTTCCGCACGGACTGCGTAGACCACTTCGTACCCCTCGCGCCATTTGGTAATGAGTTCGGGAATAACTTCAGGCGGGTCCTGCAGATCGGCATCGATCACCACCACAGCCTTGCCGCGTGAATAATCCATGCCGGCAGTAACTGCGATCTGGTGGCCGTAGTTGCGGGCAAAGATGACCGGTCGGACATGTTTATCGGTCTTTGCCAGTTTGCGGATCATGTCGGTGGAGCCATCGCTTGAACCATCGTCAACGAGGATCAACTCCCAGGATTCACCTGTTTGCTCCATCACCTTTGACATGCGCAGGTGGAGTTCATCCAAGCAATCCCTTTCGTTATATACCGGCACGATCACTGTGAATGTAGGTTCCATTTTTCCCTTCTACTTGCTCTTCTCCAGATATTTCTTCAAAGAGCTCATGGTCGGTTCGATCACCGGAGCTTCCTTGACTGCCATCATGGCAGCGCGGATATCTTTCAGTCCATTCCCCGTATTGATCACAACCGTTGGTTCGTCCGGGTCGATCAATTTCTGGCTCAAAGCCTTCTTCATGCCCACATAAGAGGTTGAACCAGCCGGTTCAACAAAGATACCATACTTTCCCAATTCACCAATGCCGCTGATGATCTCTTCATCAGACACAAGTACATAGGAACCACCTGTTTCACTTGCGGCTCTCACGGCACGGACGCCGTCACGCGGCAGGTCAACGCTGATGGAATCAGCGATGGTTGTCGCCGCAATGGGGATGATCTCTTCTGTACCAGCGAGAAAGGCGTTGGCGACAGCGGCGGATTTATCAGATTGCACGCCAAAAATGCGCGGCATTTGTCTGAGCCAGCCAAGTGCCACCAGGTCTTTGAATCCTTTATGCAGACCTGAAATGATGTTGCCATCGCCGACCGAAACAAAAACGTTCAGCGTCAGAGAATCATCAGGCAGGTTCAGACAGATCTGCTCCCAAATCTCAAAGGCCGCTGTCTTTTTGCCTTCAGCGGTGAATGGATTGAAACCGGTATTTCGGCAATACCAACCAAATTCCTTTGAAGCTTCGATCGTCAGATCGAAAGCTGAATCATAATTGCCGTCCACCAGGATGACCTGCGCACCGCAGATAAGTAATTGAGCGATCTTTGCCTGCGGAGCAGTTTTTGGGGCAAATATGATGGCCTTCTGCCCAACCGCGGCCGACATACCAGCCAGGGCAGCCCCCGCGTTGCCCGTGGACGCGGTAACCACATATTCAGCACCGATCTCTCTTGCGCGCGCAACCACCACTGAACTTGCCCTATCTTTGAAGGATGCAGTGGGATTCTTCCCTTCATCTTTGATCCAAAATTGCTTCACACCCAGAGTCTTTACCAGTGCCGGCGGTGTGTAAAGCGGCGTCCAACCTGCAAATCGAAGTGTGGTAGTCTCGCCGCCTGGATCTTTCACTGGCAGTAAAGGGAGGTAACGCCAGAGCGAGTAATCTGTTCTGGAAGTGATATCTTCCACCTGATACTTTGCGGCTATATCTTTGTAGTCCAACACAACATCCAGATTACCGCCGCATGAAGTACACGTGTAAACAACTGAGGCAGGTTGGAATTCTTTACCGCAAATGGAGCATTTATAACCTAGATAATGGGTCATTAAGCCATCCTATTCATTTTCGAATGGAATACCCAGCGCTGCCGGCGGCGATGTACGCATCGCACGCAGCAGCTTGGCGATGACTCTTCTGGTGGATTCAGGCAGCCCCGCCAGGGTACGATCGACCCAATCGGCATTACCAATGTTCACAAAAAGCAGTGCAAGGATCATCAGTGGGAAGGGGGCTACCTGGAAAATGCGGGAATTAACATTCGGCAGCAGCGGTTGCAGCACGATACCCAACCACTGCAGGATGACGAAGAAATACGAACCCAACGCGCCCTTGATGGGGTGCCAACTGCCAAAGATGGTGATCGCCAGAACGATCCAGCCGATGCCATCAATACCGGAAAGCTGCCCATTCCACCCTTTAATGCTCAGGGAGTACAACGCGCCGCCAACACCAACCAGCGCACCGCCGATGCCGGTATAAACGTAGCGCAGCCGATTTACATTCGCACCGCGGATGAAGGCAGCCGTAGGTTTCTCTCCCACGCCCTGCAACATGAGACCTTGATGCGTTTTATAGATATAGATATAACAGGCTAAGATGAGCAAGAAACTAAAGTAGGTCATCAACGTCTGTTTGAACAAGATCGGCCCCAGGATGGGGATCTGAGAAAGCAACGGGATGCTGACGACCGGGATCTGCATCACTTGCTTGCCCACATAGGGAGCTCCGAGGAAGTATGCCAGACTCTTGGTTGCCATTGCCAGCACGTAACCCACAGCCACCTGTGACTGTTTGAGCGAAATACTCATGAAAGCGATCAACAACGCCACCAGCGCACCCACAAGAGCCGCTGCCAGAAATCCGACCAAGAAATTGCCGGTGACCGTGGCCACAGCAAAACCAACCATGGCAGTGAGGATCAGGCTGCCGTTTAAGGAAAGGTTCATCACGCCGGCCCGTTCAGTGATGGTCTCACCCATCACAGCAAAAATGACCGGTCCTGCCCAGGCAAAAATGGAGGCGATGCTATTTACAAGTGAGCTATCCATTTGCCGCTCCTTTTCCTTTTCTTTGAATAACCTTGCGCACCCCATCCATGATAAGCACGAAGATGACCAGGGAACCCTGGATCACACCGGAAAGGTTGGAGTCCAATTGCAGATCGATTCCCAATCCCGAGGCTCCCTTGCTCAACCCGATGAAGATCAACGCGATCGGCACCGAGAGTAGTGGTTGGATGTTCGCCAGCATGCCCACCATCAGCGCCATGTAACCGTAGCCGCCAGAAATGTTGTTGCGCAGCACGTGGTTGAATCCGGTCACCTGCAGCGCACCTGTGAGGCCAGCGAAAATACCGCATAGGATGAACGAGACAAGCATATAGCGATTTGTCGGTACGCCCAAAAGGAAGGACGACTTGCTGTTCTTGCCCACTGCTTTTAATTTTAAGCCGAAGTACGTCCCTTTGAGGATGACCGTTACCAGTATCACACCAATGATGGCGATTCCTAGAGCCCAAAGACTCAGGTAAGAGCCCTCAAGTTGGGGTAGCCAGTAGATCCTATCGAGCATACGTGTGCTGCCGTTCGCCACGCCCTCAGGTTTCCAGGGACCATAGACGAGTGAAAGCATGATGGCATCAGCAATAAAGTTGAAACCAAGCCCGCCAAAGATCTCATTCACACCGCCGAAGTTTTTTAATAAGCCCACAAGCAGTGCCCAAATTGCACCACCAACAATGCCTGAGAGGATGGCCAGGATGATCACCACTGCTCCGGGTGTATCGCTGCCAGTGAAATAGCGGATGACGCCGTAAGCGAAGATGGCACCCATCTCGATCTGACCTTCCATGCCGATGTTCCAAAGCCCTGCGGTGAATGTGAACATTAGTCCACAAGTGGCCAGGATCAACGGCACCCAGGCCTGCAAGACCTGTGTGAAGGCATCCCACGAGCCCACAGAACCCCTCATGATGACAGCAAACACACGAATGGGATTGGCATTCATGACCAGGATAACAACGCATGTGAAAACGATCGCCAGAATGAGTGCGATTGCTATTGAACTGTATCGATTCGTAAGCAGTTTTCTCATGACCAACCCTTTCCACCGATCAATTGACCAAGTTGATCCACGGTTACTTTGTTGGCATCTAACGGTTTGGATACCCGACCGCCAAAGAACACTATGATGCGGTCGCTGTAATGGATAACCTCATCAAGATCAGCAGAAACGAAGACCACACTCGCGCCTTCCTTACAGCGTTGCTTCATCTTGCTCCAAATATAAATGGTCGATTCGATATCCAATCCACGGGTCGGTTGCTCAAGCAGGAGCAAACGCAGAGGTTGACGCAGTAGTGCTAATTCAGCGCGCTGCTGGTTGCCGCCAGAGAGCGCCTCAACCTTGCTTTCCGCCGTTCCCTTGATATTGAAATCACGGATACGCTGTTCTGTGAGTTCTTGATTTCCTTTTTGATCGATGAAGAATCCTTTTTGCTTTTCTGCCAGGATGAAATGCTCCTGCAGATCCAACCCACCTACAAGACCCTCTTCAAGGCGTGATGCCGGCAGAAAAGATATTCCGGATTCCTTGAAGTAGAAATAATGTTTTCCAACCAGATCTTGTTTCTTATGGTCCTTATTATGCAGGTAGATATGCCCACCTGATGGTCGGATGATCCCGCCCAGAGCTCGTAATATCTGCGCCTGACCGGAACCTTCCATCCCTGCAAACCCGATCACTTCACCTTTTTGAATAATAAAATTTACACCGCTAATCGGTAATCTTGCGTCATCGATCTTCAGATCGCTAATTTCCACATTTGTTTTTGTCTGCGAGCAACATTCCTTCTTGCTCCTGGAGATCACTTTGCCAAACATCATCTCCACAAGTTTGTCGGTGTTGAATGGCGGTTTCATCTGTCCGATGTTTTTTCCCTGCCGGAACACGGCCACCTGGGTGCAGAGTTCTTCCACTTCTTCCAACTTATGCGAAACAAATACGACCGACTTTCCCTGTTTGGATAGTTTCTTTACTGTTGCAAAAAGCTGCTGTTTCTGCGATGTTGAGATGCCAGTTGTCGGTTCATCAAGGATGAGCGTTTCAGCGCCCAGCCACAGCAGACGGATGATCTCCAACTGCTGTCTTTCGCCAACGGTCAACTTTTCAATATAGGCATCGGGAGAGATCGAAAAATTGAATTGCTTTTGTAACTCAGTGAATTCTTTAAGTACTTTCTTGCGATTGGGGAAAGTCCCCACCATGCTGCCGATGATCAAGTTATCGATCACCTTCATCGGGGGAAAATCTAGCGGATCCTGGTGAAGCATACCAATACCCAAACGGACCGAATCGGCAGGCGACGAGATATTCACCTTCTTGCCATTGATGAATATCTGTCCCGAATCAGCCTGATACAGACCAGAAAATATCTTCATTAACGTACTCTTGCCGGCACCATTCTCTCCAAGGATCCCCTGGACCTCGCCGGCTTTGATCGTCAATGAGATATCATCATTTGCTTTGACTTTGCCAAAACGTTTGTTTATGTTACGCAGCTCAACGTCCATTTAACCTCGTCCTGGAAAAACTGCGAAAATGGAGGGAAGGCTATTTCTGCCTTCCCTCTCTCAACAACAAATTTACTGTGCGACGCTGTCTCCGCTCATGCCTTCGAGCAATTGCGGCATGTACCAGATCTGCTGCGGAGTGGCTTCCACGCCATCAGCCAGGAAGACCGTTCCATCCTGATAGTTCATCGGGCCAGTCCAAAGGTTCAAACCACCGGCCAGTTCAGCAATGAACTGATCGAGACCAGCCGAAGCTTCTTCAGAAAGACCAGCGCTCTTCTTGTAACCGATCACCGAGGTGTCGGGGTTATTGATGTCAGCCCAATCGGGACCACCCCAGACAAAAGTGCGTTCGTAGGTGCCGTCCTGGATGGATTGGATCACGGGGAGCATCAAAACGCCCCAGTTGAAATAAGGAACACCGAGGCAGGCGTCGGGTGCCACGTCGCAGGCGTTTTCATAGTCATACTGCACTGCGTAGACATCCTCACCCTGGTCGCGGTACTTCTTGGCTTCGGTGACTGCTTCGGTGGAGTCGATGCCGGAGATGACCACATCGTGCCCGCTGTTGAAGAACTCGTCAGCGACAACGGTCGGGTCAAGGGTAACACCTGGGATATTGAACCACATACCGATCCAGACCACATCGAAGACAATGTCTTCGGTGTTCCCGGCAATGTTCTTCCAGCAGTAGTTGGCGCCAAGATAGGCGGCGTCAGCCAGGCGGCGGGTTTCATCATTGATCAATGGACCAAGGAAACCGATCTTACCGGTCTTGGTGGTCAAGGCTGCTGCGCAGCCGGCCATCATCTTGCCGTATTCCATCTCACCCATCAGGTCAGATTCCATGACCAGATTGGCATCATAGCGCTGCCCATCTTGCCAGGCAAAGTCGCCGGAGAGCCAGATCACGGGAACATCGGGGTGTGCCGTAGCAAATTCAGTGACGCCGTCTTTCATATCATCCGAGTTGAAGATGATGGCTTTAGCGCCGCGCTCGAGCAACTGCTCGGCAAACTGAGCTGCCGTGGTGTTGGGGTTGGAAGCCGTGTTCACGTTGTCAGCGTAAATGAACTGGGTGTTAGGAAGTTTTTCGGTAACATACTGGGCGCCCAGATAGGTGGCAGTGCTCCAACCATTATCATTGTACGGCCCAACCAACAGGATGCCGAAAATGAAAGGTTCCGTTGAAGCAGGAGCTTCAGTCGCCGCGGCCGGTGCCTCGGTAGCAGCGGGGGCAGCCTTGGTACAAGCCGAGATAGCAAGGGCGAAGACAAGCAAAATACTAACTACAAGCCAAGCACGTTTCGAAAGCATTATTCTCCTCCTGAGAATTGGAACAATAGGTTCAAAAACGAAAAATATTGGAAGCAGGCTAGCTCTGTAAACTCCACCTCCTTTCCTGGCTGAAGTCGTACCAATTGTCAAATGCTTCGAGATTTAATCAATCGTGACCTCCGCAGCAGGTATGCCGGGAAGTCATACCCTACTATTGTACACAAGGCATCAATTGTTACAACTTAAAATATTTGAAATTTTAAGGTGCAGTGGTACTTACTTTCAAAAAACGACCTCTACCTGCCTGAAACAGACAGGTAGAGTGAGTTAACTACTCTTTCACGATCCAGGTTCCGGTTTCGCCCTTGAGAGCGCGTCCGATGTTTTCGGGATTGGTAATGAGAGCTTCCTTGCCGCCGTTCTCCAGGTACATAATCACTGCCTGGATCTTGGGAGCCATTGAGCCCTTGGCAAAATGGGTGCCATCCGCAAGGTAAGCCTTGGCTTCTGCCAGGGTGATGCGGTCCAACCACTTCTGCTCAGGTTTGCCATAGTTGATGGCAACCTTTTCCACCGCAGTGGAGATGACGAATAAATCAGCATGGATGAGTCTGGCCAGCAAGCTGGAGGCAAAATCCTTGTCGATCACAGCTGCGGTGCCAATGCAGCCGCCCTTTCCGTTATCGATCACGGGTATGCCACCACCGCCAACTGTGATAACTACGGTTCCGGCATCGAGAAGTTCCTGGACGGCATCGATCTCGACGACTTCCTGCGGAATCGGCGAAGCTACTACACGACGCCAACCGCGGCCAGCGTCTTCAACCACGTTCCAACCCAGATCCTTTTCGCGTTTCTTGGCTTCAGCTTCATCCATGAAACCACCAATGGGTTTGGTGGGGTTCTGGAAGGCCTTATCGTTCTTGTCAACCTTGACCTGGGTGACCACAGTGGCAACGGATTTCTTGATGCCGCGGCTGATGAGTTCGTTTTGGAGAGTCTGTTGGAGGGCATAGCCGATGGCCCCCTGGCTGTCTGCGCCACAAACATCCAACGGAACCTCGTGCATACCTTCAGTTTTTGCAGCAATCTCGGAGCGGCGTAGAATGAAACCAACTTGCGGGCCATTCCCATGCCCAACAGCCACGTTCCAACCAGCTTCGATCATGTCAGCAATGTGCTTGGAAGTCTCAGCTGCGGCTATGTACTGATCCTCAACGGTGACCTTTTTAGGATCAAGGATGAGGGAATTTCCACCAACTGCTACTACTGCTAATTTTTTCGTCATTCGTCAATTATCCTTAATGTATTTTAACTCATGGTCAAAGCCATGACGGCTTCCTGAACATGCATACGATTCTCAGCTTCGTCGTAGACGACAGACTGCGGACCATCCATCACGCCATCGGTGACTTCAATGTTGCGGTCGGCGGGTAACGGGTGCATATAGATCGCATCCGGTTTGGCCAGCTTCATGCGGCGTTCATCGGTGATCCAGCTTTCGTATTTCTTGATAATCTTGGCGCCTTCATCGGGATCCGATGTGTGAACCAAGGCTCCCCACGATTTGGCGTAGATGATATCAGCATCCTTGAATGCCGCATCCATGTCATCGACAACTTCAAAGCCTGTGCCGAATTTCTTAGCCTGTTCGCGGGCCTGTTCCATAATGCCGGGCATCAGTTTGAACTCGGGCGGATGGGCCAGAACAACATCCATACCAAAGCGTGGCATCTGCAGAACAAGCGACTGCGGCACTGATATTGGCTTCTGATAAGAGGCTGCGTATGCCCAGGAGACAACCATCTTCTTGCGGCGTAGATCGCGGCCTTTCTTCTCCATGATGGTCATCAGGTCGGCCAGGCATTGGAAAGGATGGTAAATGTCGCACTGCATGTTCAGAACCGGTACGCGTGAAGCCTTGGCAACTTCATTTAGGTAAGTATTGCCAATACCCCAATCACAGTGGCGAATGGCGATGCCATCGAAATAGCGACCGAAGATCTCGCCGATCTCTTTGGGAGTATCTCCGTGAGAGATCTGGGTGGTGCGTGATTCGATGAATGCGCCATGTCCACCCAGATGTGCCATCCCGGCTTCAAATGAAGCACGGGTACGGGTGCTGCTGAAGAAGAACAACATAGCCAGCACCTTGTCGCGCAAGTAGGGGGTGAGTTCGTTAAGAGCGCGTTTGCGTTTGAGATCAAACGCAACGTCGAGGACGGTTTCGACTTCCTCTTTTGTGAAATCGAGATCGCCGATCAGGTCACGTCCGTGTAAAAAGCTTTGCATTTTTCCTCCAAATTTGTAATCTGTCCCTTGAGAAGGCAGTGCCCTCTCAGGGGTTCTTTCATTATTCCATCTTACCAAGAACAAGCGCAAGCAGTGCCATGCGCATTACCACACCATTAAATGCTTCCTGCCAGTAGCGAGACCAGCGGGTGATGTCCACATCGGTCGGGATCTCATCCATACGCGGAAGGGAGTGCAGCAGGATGGCATCGGATTTAGCCTTGGTGGAGAGCAGCTCGCGGGTGATCTTGTAATTGGCGGGAGTCGACCCATGCTCGCCGGCTTCCTGACGACTCTTGGTGTAATCAGGTTGCACTACGGGCTCTACAAGAATAACATCGGCTTCTGCGATGACCTGCTCTACATGTTCCGCTTCCTTGAAATTCAGGTTGTACTGCCTGAGTTCGGCCTTGAATTCATCGGTGAGTGTCATATCAGGAGGAGCAACATAAGTAATTGGACAATCGAACTGGGTCAGGGCATAAGATAGAGAGTGCATGGTTCGCATACGCATATCACCCACGGCCAGCCACTTGAGTCCATCGATCGTGCCCTTTTCGGTCAGCACAGTATACAGATCGGTGAGGATCTGGGTGGGATGCTCGCCCCAACCATCGCCGCCGTTGATGATGGGAACTGAAGACCATTTGGCAGCTTCCATGGGAGCACCCTGCTGGAAATGACGCATCACAATCACGTCGCCGTAGTACTCCAGCATCTTGACGGTATCTTTAATTGACTCCTGGTACCAATCTCCGGCACGGGTCATCTTGGCATCGGAGAAACCAGTCACATGACCACCCAGGCGATGCATGGCGGCTTCATGGGCCAGGCGAGTGCGAGTGCTGGGTTGGTAGAACGCAGTTACCATGGTCTTCTCAGCCAGTAGATCAGTGTTGCGGCGGCTTTTGGCAATTGGGGCCATCTCATCGGCTGTTTCGAAAACATGGAAAAACTCTTCACGCTCGAAATCTTTCAACGACAGAATATCACGACCTGAAAAACTACGCATATAACTTCTCCTGATAATCTTGGAATATGTTAGCGGTTTTCACTGATCGGTTCCTGTATCGTATTGATCTCTGCGCCTCCTCTCCTGCGCTACCTTTCTACCCAAGTGCGTTCGACTGGTCGACTTTACGAACGACATGGAAACGAAAATAACCTGGCAGGAAATAGCTGCTAGAATAGTCCACAACTTCACCATTATCATCATACAACCTGGCGGTGAACAATAAAAGCACATCACCACGCTGGATCTCCAACCTCTTGGCAATATCAGAGGGGGCGGAGACGGCCTGAATGTCAGTAAACGATTTAGTCAGTCTGGGAGTGCCGCGCTTCAGCATCAGATCCAGAACTGAACCGCTAAACTCTACTTCCAAATCAGCGTCCGGCAACACATCTCTGGGTAAGATGTCAATCAGGTACGCCACCGGTCTGTCTTCAGCATGGATGACACGTGAGATTTTGACCAGTGGAGCGCTTTCATGCACGTGGAGTGCATCGCTTTCTTCTTGGCCAGCTTTTACGTATGTTACCTGCATCTGCCCCATCGATACCGGTAAGCCGATGCGCTTCGACAACGTTTCAATGCTTTCCAGAACTTCCAATCCGCTTTCGATGACCTTTGATTGTCCCACCACAAAGGTTCCCACACCCTGACGCCGGCGAACCAAACCCTGTCCTTCAAAGGTGCGCATCGCTTCGCGCAGCGTCGCCCTTGAAACCCCAAGGCGTTGCGCCAATTCCGGTTCAGCAGGCAATCTGCTTCCGGTCTCGGCTGTCAGAATCAATTGAGCCAATTCAGTTTGCAGCCGTTGAAAAGGATGAGCTCCCTCTGTTTTGCTCTTCTTGTTTTGTGCAATCACCATGTTTTGCATGCCTTCTTTCACTTAATCACTTCAGTCACCGGGATGAAATCAAATCGGGTCACATCCACCAAACCAAGATCGCTGATGCGTAATTCGGGGATTACCACCAGTGCCAGTAAACTCAACTGCATGTTGGGATTGTTCAACGTGCAGCCGCATTTCTCGAATCCAGCCAGCACTGTGGCAGCTTTTTGTGCAACCACTTCTGCGCGCTCATTCGACATCAAACCAGCAATGGGTAATTCTACAATACCCAGCTCTTCGCCACGGCTGACGACCACCTGCCCGCCTCCGCATTGCGCCAGCATGTTCGCCGCCAGTGCCATATCAGCATCGTCTGTACCAACCACGATCATCTGATGACAGTCATGCGCAACCGTTGTGGCAATGGCACAGGGAACATTGAGACCAAAACCGGAGACAAACCCCAACTGGATCTTGCCGTTGCCGGAATGCCGCTCCACCAGCGCGATCTTGGCAATATCACGGGAAAGGTCGGCCTTCACTTCGCCGTTCACCACATCCATCTTGAACCTGAGATGTCGGGTGGTAGCCTGACTCTCGATAACTCCAATCACATTGGCATTCACGTTCTTGATCTCATCAGAGTGGAAAATGAAATCACCATCCATGAGCGGTCGTTTGAGGTGCACAGATTGACATGCCCAATCAGCGTAGTTCATGGGTTTCATTTGTATGGTAAGTTTTTCCTCGCGCGCCACTTCTTCGCCCCTTGCAAAGACAATGTCGGCTCTGAAGTCGTTCAGGTCTTTCACGAGGAGAATATCCGCATAACGGCCTGGAGCGATCAAACCCATCTCGCGCGCCACGCCGAAATGCTCTGCCGTGTTGATGGTAGCCATCTGGATGGCAGCTATGGGATCCAACCCCTGCGAGATCGCGTGCCGCACGACTCTATCCATGTGCCCTTCGTTCACAAGCGTTTCGGAATGGCAGTCATCGGTGCACAGGATGAATCCACGTGTACTCAATCCCTTTTCAGTGACGGCCTTTACCTGCGCAGCCACATCTTTCCAGCCGGAGCCGTAACGCATCATCACTTTCATACCCTGACGCGCGCGCGCAATGGCGTCTTCCATGGTGGTTCCTTCATGGTCGTCCTGCGGACCTCCTGCAATGTAACCATGGAAGGGCATTCCAAGATCGCTGTAGGCGTAATGCCCGCCGATGACCTTGCCGGCGGCACGTGTGGCTGACATTTCAGCATGCAGTTTGTCATCACCCATGAAGACACCCTGGAAATTCATCATCTCACCCAGACCAATGATACCCGGCCAGGTCATGGCTTCAGCAACCTCAGCAGGACCGAGCACTGCCCCGGGAGTCTCGAACTTCGGCGAGGATGGCACACAAGAAGGCATCTGCACAAAGACATGGATCGGCTGCTGCGCAGCCTCATCCACCATCAGGCGCACCCCACGCAGACCAAATACATTGGCAATCTCGTGTGGATCAATGAACAAGCCGGTAGTCCCGTTTGGAACAACCGCACGCACGAACTCGGTCACGGTCACCATGCCGGATTCCACGTGCATATGCCCATCCAAAAGACCTGGAACCAGGAATCTGCCATTCGCCTCCACCACCCTGGTCTTTTCACCAATGGTGTGATTGGCGTTCTCGCCCACATATGCAATGCGTCGATTGCGGATGGCAATATCAATATCGGGAATCACTTCACCCGTTTGAACGCAAACCCATTTGCCCCCGCGGATAACGGTATCGGCTGGTGTGCGGCCCATGGCGCAATCCACCAGTTTGTTCGCGTTCTTCAACCAGAAATTGTCCATTCCCATAAGGGTTTCTCTCTATAAAGATTGCCAATAAATATGAGCTTAACCTTCGAGCAAACGACGAGCTGCCCGGTTATGCTTTTCCACATGGGTCGGTACATCCAGACCCAGTAGTTTTCCATTCTTTACAACCACCTTACCGTGCACCACGCTCAGATCCACTCCCTGCGGCTGACAGAAAACCACTGCCGCAACGGGGTCGTGGAGAGCTCCGGCATAATCCAGGCGGTTGAGATTGATGGCCACGAAGTCGGCGCATTTGCCAGTCTCAAGGGAGCCGATGTCGCTGCGCCCCAGAACGCTTGCGCCTCCACGCGTGGCCAGTTCAAGTGCCTGGCGCGCTGTGAGGATTTCGCTACCGGTTGAGGACAGTGAAGCGCCTTCAAGACCTGCTTTCAGTCTGGCCAGAAGCATTACCTGCCTGGCTTCGGCAAGCATGTGCGAACCATCATTGCTGGCAGAGCCATCCACGCCCAATCCCACCTTGACGCCGGCTTTCATGTATTCGCGAAGAGGCGCGATGCCGGAAGCCAGACGCATATTTGAAGACGGACAATGGGCCACACCACAGCCTTCGCGGGCATAAACTTCGATCTCCTCTTTGGACACGTGCACCGAGTGGGCGTACCATACATCAGGGCCCACCCAGTCCACCGACTGCATGTAAGCCACCGGCCGATAGCCGAATTTCTCGATTGTGAATTGTTCTTCGTCCTGGGTCTCGGCCAGGTGGGTATGCAAATGAACGCCATACTTGCGCGCCATCTCAGCGGATTGCTTCATCAGCTCGCCTGTGACACTGAAGGGCGAGCACGGTGCCAACACGATCTGTACCATGGATCCCGGTTGTGGGTCATGATACTTCTGGATCAGGCGTTCGCTGTCAGAGAGGATATGTTCCTCGCTATCTACAACACTATCAGGGGGCAAACCGCCTTTGCTCTGCCCAAGGCTCATGGAACCGCGCGAGGCATGCAGGCGGATACCCACACTTGCAGCAGCTTCAATTTCATCGTCAAGTTTGGAACCATTCGGGAATAAATATAGATGGTCTGAAGCCGTGGTACAGCCTGAGAGGGCAAGCTCTGCCAACGCGGTCTGCGTGGAAATGCGGATGTCATCCGGCGTCATACGTGCCCAGATGGGATAAAGCGTGGTCAACCAGTTGAAAAGGTTGGCATTTTGCGCAGCCGGAACAGCGCGAGTGAGCGTCTGATAGAAATGGTGGTGCGTGTTCACCAGACCAGGCAACACAATGTGACCGCTGAGATCGATCACTTCGTCTGCGCTGGCTGGGAGCTCACTGGTCTTCCCCACTTGCTCGATGAAACCATCGCGAATAAAAAGACCACCTTCCGGAATTTCCCGGTGGTGGTCATCCATCGTCACCAATAACTGAGTATTCTTAATCAGCAGAGTGGTCATTCGCTCGTTTCCTGTTCCCAATTTTGCCGGGAAAAAAGTATTGTCAGACAATAATCCATTCAGTTTAACACATTTTTAAAAATTGTCAATTGTCAGACAATAGATTTTGAATATTAGGCTGAAAAGGGCAGACCCTCAAGCCTGCCCCACACTATTGACGCTATCTTCTATCCTGCCATCTCTGCTGCATGAAGCGTGTTCTTCAGCAGCATGGCAATGGTCATTGGTCCCACACCACCCGGCACGGGAGTGAGCGCGCCCGCCACCTGTGCGACCTCGTCATAAGCCACGTCACCAACCAGTTTGTACCCTTTAGGTTTGCTGGCGTCATCCACGCGGTTGATGCCCACATCAATGACCACGGCACCGGGTTTTACCCAATCACCGCGCACCATTTCAGCTCTTCCCACCGCGGCCACCAGCACATCAGCCTTACGTACAACATCGGGCAGATCTTTGGTCCGCGAGTGACAGATGGTAACAGTCGCATTGGCGCGCACCAACAGTAATGCAACCGGCATGCCCACAATATTCGAGCGTCCCAGTACAACGGCATTGACACCTTCCAATGTTGGCATTTCGCGGTTGAGCATATACATCACACCGGCCGGGGTACAGGGCACGAAGAGCGGATCACGGCCTTTCTGCGCCAATCTGCCGATGTTGATGGGGTGGAACCCATCCACATCCTTTTCGATGGAGATGAGCTTAAGAACATCCTCTTCGATCAACCCCTTGGGTAACGGAAGCTGTACCAGGATGCCATTAACGCGCGGATCGGCGTTCAATTTGGTCACCAGGTTCTCCACTTCCTGCTGGCTGGCATTCTCCGGTAGGTCATACCCAAAGGATTCGATGCCAACCTCGGCACAGGCCTTTTGCTTGGATTTGACATAGGATTGAGACGCCGGATTTTCACCCACCAACACAGTGGCCAATCCAGGGCGCGGTTTGCCCTTCTTGGTGCGCTCTTCAACACTCTCAGCGACTTCCAGGCGGATCTGTTCAGCGATTGCCTTACCATCAATCACTCTCGCGGGCATTTTTCATCCTTTCACAACGGTTTTCAATGAATCAATTATACAATTTCTTCCATTCAAAGGAATCTCCCCAATGTCATGAACTGCTGTTGATATCCTGACTATGTTGCCTTAGCGAAAGAAATGCTGGAGAAATCCAAACTTTTCACGTGGTAGAATTACCAGAAATCAACCATGTGCATCATTGGAGAAGTTTTATGTGCAAAATCTGTGTAGTGGGTACCGGTTATGTTGGTCTGGTCACAGGTACCTGCTTTGCCGACCTTGGAAACAACGTCACCTGTTTGGATGTAGACAAGACCAGGATCGATAAACTGCGTCATGGACAAATGCCCATCTACGAGCCCGGCTTGGAACAACTGGTGGAACACAACGTCGAGGCCGGACGATTACACTTCAGTACTGACTACCAAGAAGCATTTAAAGATGCAGCCTATGCCTTTATCGCAGTTGGAACTCCTTCGGGCAACGACGGCGAGGCCGATCTGCAATATGTGCGTTCTGCCGCTGAAGCCATCGCCGACCATGTGGATTGGCCCATCGTGGTCATCAATAAATCAACGGTTCCTGTGGGCACCGGCGACTGGGTGGCTGACGT